>Ga0126342_10006966_pt1 | contig 20144 bp, 19 predicted proteins | sample Cyp1metagenome_FD_92528 | JGI IMG/M metagenome (GOLD analysis project Ga0126342, IMG submission 92528) | Coral microbial communities from Lord Howe Island, Old Settlement Bay, Australia - Cyphastrea 1 metagenome | ecosystem: Host-associated > Invertebrates > Cnidaria > Coral ...
GGGGATATAGTTGGATATATTGGGGATATAGTTGGATATATTGGGGATATAGTTGGATATATTGGGGATATAGTTGGATATATTGGGGATATAGTAGGATATGTTGGGGATATAGTTGGATATATTGGGGATATAGTTGGATATATTGGGGATATAGTTGGATATATTGGGGATATAGTTGGATACATCGGGGATATAGTTGGATATATTGGGGATATAGTTGGATATATTGGGGATATAGTTGGATATATAGTTGTATCGTGAAAAATTGTTGGATATATTGGGGGTTAAAAAAGCAGCGATACAGTCCGATACAGCATAATTGTTGGATGTATATAACCAACGATAGATTTGGATGAATTGCAATAAATAACCAACCTGAAAAACCACATGCCGAGAGACATCCAGGGGAAAATTTTGTGGCCGCATAGCCATGATGCCATTCACATTCAGCATGCTGCCATCTCCAAAAACCCTCCAAACATCGGTGTGGTCTTTTGCTGGACCAAAATTAGACAGGGCTGCACTACCCAAAGCCCCTTGAAAAATCAACCAAAATGTCAAAACAACATGTTCAATTGTTCAACACATATACATCCATATAATATAATCCATGTACTAAAAAAAAAACTGGCTGTCTGGAAAGGCATGGGTATACTGATTCAAAAAAAACACATGCAACTTCTCCTGAAATAAACATCAGGAAAATCAAACTGACTTTTCAACTTCAGTTTTTTCCACTTGTGCAATCTCCAGCATAACCTACCCATGTCTAGCGGTGCCTTCACACCCGGTGCCAACCTGCGAAAATGGCGGGAAGTGGAGCCCAAGTATGGCTAAGCTGCAAAAATCAGTCATATCATTGATGACTCAGAAAATTTCTCAGTTATAGAGGCTCTTTCGCTTTGGCTCTGCAAGGCTCAAATATCAAATGCCAAGTAATCCTCATAGGACAGCAGTTCACACCAAAATCCTCCATGATCCAAATTCTGAAGCGTTCTGTTGCAAACTCGATTTTAGGGGGGCCCCTTGCCATGGTTCAAGGGCATGATCGAAAGGCAATGTCCCCATTTCACCATCCTCAACTGAGCCAAGACAAAGAAAATGGGTCTGAGATGATCAAAACAATTGAAGGGGAGTACAACCCAAACACAATCATCAATCGACCATCATCATTTATCAATCAACTATCCCGTTGTTGGTGGGATAAAATCTGACTACATAAATCATGGAGAAGTGCCCGTTAAATCACTAATCAACCACGGTTTTGTATCCCATCATACGTGTAATCGTCACCGAGAAGTTGAGAAGAACCACCAATCATGATATCCATTGTTTTTTTTATGGAGTAAATCACCATGTTGCTGGTTTAAACCCACATAGTTTGACAGATGACAAATCACGATTCTTATACCATTCTTGCTGGTCAACATCATATGATCCCAATGATGGCATCAAATCACCATTGTTGTTTCCCGAAAGTACACTGACATAGATGTACCCTCTGGTAAACGTTTACATAGCTATGGAAAATCACAATTTTCAATGGGAAAATCCACTAAAAATGGCCATTTTCAATAGCTATGTTAGTCATTACCAGAGGGTAAAAAAAAGTGGAAAAAAACCCATGATTTCCCTCCAGAAATGATCCCACAAATGGTGACTTTCTTCACCCTCTCCACACTGAGGCCCATTCCAGGCATGATGCGAATGACTCACCACCTGACCATCGGGTACCAATGGGATCCAGTGGGCATGGGAAAGGTTCAACCGGGGATTATAGATCTATTCAGGATCTATTCAGGACATATGGATATTTAGGATATGTGTAATGAACGTAGATACAATCTACATAGTATGTATATATATATATACATATATTATACACTGTGTACATCCATGTATCTTGAATACATCGATGTATATGTACACATACAATATGTATTGTGTACAGTACATCCATGTATCCTGGAAACATCGATATATGTATACACATACATACAAATATACTAGGAACTACCCAGAAAGGAACCGGGACTTTCCTGGAATCGGAGCCGTGCCTGGCAGACAATGAAGGTGAGAAAAACCTGCAGATGCAGGTCTTCCATGTCCATTGTGTATCATTATGTCCTAGTTTGATGGAGGATACACTGAAATCTAGCTGGAACCCTTAAATATTTCTGCGACAGCCATGTTTTGGGGGTACTTAACATGAGTTGTCTGCAAAATTGGAGCTTCATCCGTGGGTATAAACCAAAAAAATCCTTCAAGGATAAATGTTCAACTTACTGTTTCCACTCGATGTCCACATGAAAAGACTGAGGGAATCTTTCCACAGGACTTAGTGCTACGGGTTCGAATGACAATGGCTCTGATAAGAATGAAGATTCTTGCACTAGATCACGATGATGATGGTGAAGATATGTGATCATGAGTTTCCTATGCGTACACATGTGGGAATCCCAGCCACTGAGTATGGTCACTGCCCGAAAAGACAATGGCACCCACCTTCGTCTTCCGAAACATCATGGGTGGCACCCATGGCAATGGAACTGGGAACTTGAGGCGTTCAAGACAGGTTGGCTAAAAACGTAAGGACCCTTAGAAATGCAGATATTTCATGATATTTCTGGCCGGATCTGTCAGCATGTCGGAAAAAGCTAGGGTTCCTACTGGTTGGAGGAGGGCTAGCGGGTTTGCCTCAAATAACTCCGACTCATTCAGGTCGAGTTATATGATATGTAGAAGTCAGAAATGATATGACATTTAGGCCGAATGTCAGTGCCCGGTTGGGGTTCAGCTTAAATCGCCATTGGAAATAGTTGATACACATCTTGAGCAAAGAACATCTGACACCAGCAATGAAATGCACTGTTCAATGAAGGCAAGGAATGTCTGCAAACCATTCTTTGGAGGATGACATTCTTTGGAGCACATCATGGAGCTTTCATTGGTGGTCATTGGAGGTCTCACCCCATCACAAAAACAGGTAATGATCAGATCAGTCACTTGGGATCAAACAACCAAGAGATGTTTGAGTACTGATAACCTGATGTTCAAAAAGTCGTGGTTTTTGCCATCAACACTACCTCGTCTATTTGGAGATAATTACTTCTGATAATATCAGCATTTGTTGGTGATGGTGACGTTCACGAAGCATTTAGTAATGCATAGCTGAGATCCGTCATTCCCTGCTGTCCAAAGGTTGCCTACAACTTCTGGTACGAGTATCACTATATAATCTGTGTTTGTTCCCGCTGGCATCCCCTATGGTTGGTTCATCGGTAGTGGTCGGCAGTAAAAAGTGTCTATGACCAGCAAAAGCGTTTACATATCGACCATACTATATGTGCTTGTCTGTGATATACATACAATCATACATATGCGATAGCGATAATATCATTCGACTGTATTATGTACTAACAGAGTCGCATATATGATATATGATATATGATATATGATATGTGATATATCATATGTATATATATATATATCACCAGATGCAACCCTCGCGCCCATCCCTCCTCTCCCATTTTTCTCCGGCAGCTCGTTTTGACGGAGCCGCCTATGGCAGCGCCGGCAGTGGGGGTGGGATCACACCCTTGGGCAGCTCGGCGTACCTCAGCATGGACTGCTTGACTGAACAGCAGAGATGGATTCGGATGGGGAAAAATGGTGACTATCATGGGATAATGGGGATCTATAGAATTTATAAGCATAACTTAACCTGTTGTTCTCTCCGCTGCTAAAAAGATGATAAAGGATGTGAAATCATTGGTAGGTAAAAAATGATGAGAAAATCGAATTACTATCTCCGAAAATGATAAACTATGGGAAGATGGAATAGGATGGAATGGGAAAATGACAGCCGAGGTATAGTCATCTACAATTGACCAATGTTCCATCATGTTGTAGATTTGTTTTTTTCCTATTGCACTTGTTGCACTAGGGGATTTCCGGTTGCAATCCTGTGGATTTCTCTGCAGGCTGGAACCTTCTCCAGCCAAGTTGCAATGTATGCGCCGCTGCTGCTGCCTCCGCCCCGTCGTACCACGAGGCATTGGCACCTTGGGAAATTCATTCAAATAGGAATTGGTCTGTACCATTTTTGGGGCACCTGTTGGGTTGCCCTGCAAGATGGTACAGGATGGTACAGGAACCCCCAGCAACCATTGTGGTTTCTGGTTTGTATGACTCCGTCACTAATCATTCCGTTCAGAGGTCATGAATTTTGATAGGTATGGCACATGTGTCCATCCAAATATCAAAAACACCCAAATCTATACAGTTCATTTTCGCATTCAAAGAAACTAGTTGCGGACAAGTTGTGGTCCAGCAACCCTTTGGGGGCAATGCGCACTTCAGGTGTAAAACTGGTTGCAAGCATCAAAAACATTGCCTTGCCACTCGGGATGCTTATTTCCTCCGTCAATACTTTCCACTGCGCACACATCTCATCAGCCAAACTGCACTCAGTATTCCAAATCTGATCGGGTATGCATACCGGATTCCCATTGCCATGTTTGACTACCGGAGAGTGTGAACAGTGAAATCCCCACTGTTTCTCTGGTCTTGTCATGGTCTCATCCACGATTTTACTGGATAAACCATGATAAACCATGATAAACCCCCATCGTCCCCCATTTATAATGGCTTAACCCCATCTTTCCCCATCAACTGGTCCTTGTTCCCCCGCCACCCCGTCACGGCACGAATGCCCTCGGCTTCTTTCCGTGCAGCGTGTGCCTGTCATTCCCACGAATTGAGGTACTGCATATAGATAAAAATATCATATGTACATATATATATATGATATAAGAATTTGAAAACACGCCATATCATCTATGTATTTATATATATATATATATATATTTATATGTATATATATATATATGTATATGTATATATATATATATGTATATATATATATATATGTATATATATATACGTCACTGAACATCTGTCTGTAGTGAAGTAAATCAACAGAGCCACTCTTCTGAATCAATTCACTGCAGAAGTCAGTGGTATTATCACCTCGCCCAACCATCAGCATATAATTAAACATGAATTGATGAAACCCTTTGGTAATACATCATACTTGAGTAATGATGAAACTTGACTTCTGGTTTGGTAATATGAAACTGTATTATCACCATCAGCAGATAAATGATGAAACCCTTTGGTAATTAAACATGGCTAGCGCTGCCTGCAACTCGTATTCGTGAGCCAGTTTCAGACCAGCGTCCACCTGCGCCTGGCACCATGGCTTTGACAGCAAGGTAGCTGATACTTGTGGATGATCAAAAGTCGCAGCTACTTTTTGGTACCATTTTTGGATGTTCATCCAAAAAGAAGAAACAAAAAAAGGTCACATTTAGGTATTGACCAATCCTGTTGTCTTCTCTCGTATATGAGATGTCTGTACGTGTTTGTGACGTGTATGTGCGGTATATGCGATGTGATGTGACAGTGAGAGATTGCTTGTCTGAAAGTATGGGGAGATACATAGCTATACCTATGACCGATCTCATATGAACCACATGTATATATTATTGTATAGACGGAGAGATTCTGGCTCAGAACCCCCCTATGATCTGGAAAAACAATTTTCACAAAATCATTATTTTTGCATGGAACCCAAGAATGGCATAGAATATCAACCCCGGAACGAAAATCATGTTGTTGACCTCATGGTTCAGCTTCCATCTCAACTCTCCGCGCTTCGGAGCATCTCCAAGAAGATCTGTGGATGACCCAGTGAGTTCTCCCAATCATTCTGCAATGTATCACTATTTCATGAAAATCACAATCTGCATATCAACTCATATTCCCCTTACCTGTCCCAAATGGAAACGCCTTTGTTCGTGGCTTATCCACTTTGTGTGTGTGGACTCTCTATATATAAAATATATGTTGCAATCCAGCTATCCTCCAGCACTTAAAATCACAAGGGAAAATGATTTTTCGTATCCCATATATTACCAACGGGTACCATTCATGGACCCCACCGGAACAGGAGCCTCTGCCACTTGCAGTTCCTGGAGAAGTCGTGACTTCTCGTCCTCGTGGCGATTCATCAAAATTTCCCCATGTCAATGGATTGGTTTAAGGGGAAATCTACAGGAAACCAGGGTTTTTACCATGGTTTTTACCATCAAATGTAGGGGTGTCCTGTAAATTTTCCGATCATCCAATTCTGTGACCATGTTACGTTTTTTTGATTGTACTATGCGTGTAGCTTCATCCTAATCTCTTGCAGGTTTTGTCTTATCTTCGTTGGTGAAATCCTTATGCTTGTCTGCTGGCACCTGCAGGTTTAATAATGAGACGTTGTTCCATTTCGGGGTTCATCGTTCACCGTTTCATCTGGAAATGACCAAAACCTGTGGTCTCCTGGGCCTTATTTTTGACCCATGCCCTTATTCCAAACCATTGCGCTGAAAGTATCCCAAAATCCAAGTCTTTTCATGATTAAATCATATCAAATCATATAAACTCAGATTAAATCTCTATTTCCTTGAGGATTAAATCCATGTTTTTTCGCTGGAAAAGAGCAACATGTGCCCGGTGCCTGCGGGCCACCAAAGGGCACCAGTGGCGTTTTTGCGGCGTCGCCAAAGATGGCGGAGGAAGCGATGGAAGCTGCACTGGGAGACCTGATCGCACTATGGAGGCTGCACTGAGAAACAGCTGGGATTTGTGGGATATTAAACACCAAATAGGAGATAGTTGGTAGTTTGTATTATATATATATAGTTGTTATATGTTATTGTTATGGGCTAATGTTGTGGGAGATTACCTCATATTGTTCTCGGATATCAGCATTAAACACCATAGCTAGTTGTTTGTAGCTTGTTATGGCGATATGATATGGGATGTGATAAGGATATAATTGGGTTTTTCTCACCAGTGGTTAATAGCACATAACTGTGGATGTGGATACATCGCCCTGGGTCCCCAACGCGACGGGCGCGGGCGCAACTGGAACGGCCGCACTGGCCGCCTGCACACAGATCTGGATGACGGGAATCTTGGGGTCTTGGAGAGCCAAAATCTGATATAATCCCATCCCCTAATATTAAATGCCCCCCGATGTGGGCCCCCAAAAAATGAATAGATCCAATGCTAAACCAAGGTTTCCAAGGTGGTACCAAGGTGGGGGGGTCACGGGATTAGTATGGATTAATGATTAGTAACCTACTTTCCCGATTTCAACGGCCTTTGCTTCGGTTTCGCGTTTCTCCTCGCTCTTCTCCTTACCATCCTTCTTGCTTTTGTCTTTGCCCTCCTCCTTGCTCTTCTCCTCTTTACCTTCCTTCTTGCCTTCCTCCTTGCTCTTCTCCTCCTTGCTCTTCTCCTCCTTGCTCTTCTCCTCCTTGCTCTTCTCCTCCTTGCTCTTCTCCTCCTTGCTCTTCTCCTTGCTTTTCTCCTTCTCTTCTTTGCTCTTGTCCTTCTTAGCTTCCTCCTTAGCTTCCTCTTTGCTTTCCTCTTTGCTTTCCTTCTTGCTTTCCTCCTTGCCCTTTTCTTTGCTCTGCTCATCTTCACCCTCCTCCTTGCTCTCAAGCTTGCTGCCCTCCACTTCTACCGCAGACCTCAATTGCAGAGCGCAGCGGTGATTATTGGAGGAGGCCCAATTCCCTTGCTTTCCATCATGATCACAGATAGAATAAGGAACAAACCGCCATGTCATTTTGCATTTGCCCACCTACAAATGTGGTTTCAGGCTCCATTTCAACAGCCACCTTCAATGGGTAATTTTGTCTACAACTGGCTGATTCTCTTCGATGTTCCAGCCAGCGAGATTGGGTGACCAAAGGGTATAACCCCTCAAATCATCTTAAACCCACGTTTTTATAGCTAAATTCTCTGGGGAAAAAAGTGTGTTTCTTGGTAAAACCATCTAAAACCATGGGAAAACCAACCCACTCTCACAGCGCCAGTGGGTTCCCCCACGCAGGTGCTGGTGCGGCTGCGGAGCTGATGGGCTCTGCCTGGGGACTTCACAAGCCACAATGGTCTTGACCCCAACAGGTATGGTGGATTAATCCAAGAAAGTTTGCAAGCCTATTGTGGACTGGTACTCCTTTTTTCTCAGACCAATTATTGTTTCATATGTTCAGATTTTAACTAGAATCATCCCCATGTTTGCTTGCTATGTTGTCGGTAGGTTTTTAAAAGATCTCTGCTGGTTATGTCACCCCGTTGCTCTTTGCATACGCCGGCCATGCACAATTGTCAGCTCTGCATATGTACTACCCCAAAGTGCGTTTTTTTTCTGGAAAGCTGTCCACCCACCCCTTCTCGCTGCAACTCAAATCCCCCATAGCTGTTGGTTATCGGATATATACATACACGTTTATACATATGTCTGGCAAATTACCATAATTCCTAAACCCCAAAAAAAAACATGTTGCGGATGATTTTTCTTAGTAAGCCTCATCTACAGTGACCTCGTGGTGAGGTCGCTATACTTCATCTGGACATTATATATATATGTGATTATATATGTACCACATACAGACAGACAGATATGATATGCATGGGTATATAGACATATGGGATAGATACATATACAATCATATACATATCTACAGACAGATAGAATGCAAACAGCATATACAGCATATACATATCTCAGACTGTATATTTGCATAGGATTCTTCTCGTTTCCGTCGGCCTTGGCATCAGCGCCACCGGAAACGCCGCTGGGACCGATGCCGGACCTTTGCAGTTCCGTGATCGGGGTTCCACCCCCCAACTGAGCATCATAGGATGGATCATAGGATACCAATGTGGGATTATATCATCAACCATGGTGATAATTGTTTATAATGGGTTTTATTGGAATTTATTGGGATTTAATCATCAACCATGGGAATTATCATGGGGATAATAAGTATAATAATGGGATTGCATTGGGCGAAGAATACCCATTATGTTTGGATTTGCTTAAGGACCCCCAAAAAAGAATAAAACATATTCCCTCTAGATTCCCCAAACAGTGGATTTTCCAATGAGAACAGAGAAGAACATCTTCAGCAAAATCCAAGTGTATCATGTTTTGTAGATTGGGTATTTCATTTCGGGGACTGGGAATAAGAATGGGTATAGTTGGTCAGGACGAAAAATAGTGAATATATCCAGTATGGATTAATGGTGACTGATTGGGGTATAATTATGGAGACTTGATTTGGGAAAATGAATCATAAGAATACGTATAATGATGGGAATAAATACGGCATGGTAAACTATCCGGATTTTTGAGAACACAATGGGAATAATGAACCACACTGGAGATACAATGGGAATATGATATGGGATATGACCATCTTATTGTGATGTACTGGCAGTGGTTACAAAAAAACCCTGGGATATAAGAATATGAAATAACCAACAATCTGGAGTATTTGAGAAGTGTCTGAGAATGGGGCCTACCCTGGATGTTGGGGTCCCGAATTGTTGGACAAACCAATTTCCAAATGTCCAACCTGGATGATTTGCTTGGAATTCTCTGCTTCACGAAGCAGAAATAAGTAACAAATATGCCGAAGTTTCCCATGCAAAGCATCATTTATCAAATATATCAACATATTCTATGTATATAGCATATGTGTATATTCACCAGTATAAATATATATATATACATACATACATACGTTTCAGGTTGGTTGTATATATATATATACCTATACTATATCACAATGATAAGAATAGTCATGATAATAAGAAACATAAGAAACGGTAAAAATCACAATAATCATCACAATCACAATGGTAATAATAGAAACAATAGTACTAATAACAAAATAATAACAAATATATAATAATAGTATATAACTATGGTTAATATCCCGATTGGAGTGATAGTAAATATCCCACAATAATCACAATATATTGCAAAAATAATATGTATCCATAATATTCCATAATATTATCATATCTGTGGGATATTGTGGGATATTATGGGATATGACCATAATACTATTATATATCATAATATATTGCAATATCCCACAATATGATAATTGCAATAATAATATGTATCATATCTCCATTTCGGGTGTCATCCATCCCCAGCCCTGGGCTGTTCCAACGCTGGTGGAGGGGCTGCGGCAGCCACCGGTGCTTGGGCTATGCCCTGGCCAAAGGAAGGACTTTGACTGAACCGTGGAGCCTGAAAACACACCAAAAATAGGGACTTAGCATGACTTAGCTGATTTCTGGCTGATTAATAGCTGATTCACCCAACCAAAATGGAGACTTAACTGATGTTTAACTGGTGTTTAAGTGATTTGTAGTTGATTTATCACTGATAGTAACTAACAAAAAAATGAAGATATATTTGAACATATCATCTGATTCATAACTGATGTACAATTAGTTGATTTTTAACTGATTTTAACCAACAAGAATTTGGAACCACAAAAATCGTTTTCCAATATCTTGGGATTTATATGCAAGAATGGAATGTGAGAAATAGAACTTCAACCACAAAACTGCAGATCATACGCCGGTGTCTTGGTTGATTCTTGAGCAGATCCGCAGGGGTGCCATAAAAATGTGGTCACCATCCCCGAATAGTTACTGTACATCCCACTTCCCCTTCGTCCTTTGGTGATATCCCAATATGCAGTGACCGAGTATCAGAGATCAACTGGGTCTCAAAATGTGGGATATCCATGGATACCCCCCCATGGATACCCATGGCGATGTGAACTGAGACTATGCCGAGATGTGAAAAATATGGGGGTATTGATAGTATCGACCCACACTGAAGCGCCTCGACCATGCCAGACCTCAGGAAATGACATGACCAGTGGCTTCAACCTACTTCAAACAATCCCGGCAAACAAATCCCGGCAAATAATGTCATTTGATGTCATGTGTGATTCCTCTAACCTAAAAAAAAACCATCGGAGATTATCTACTGTCAAAAGAAACACACTCGCATCCCGAGCCATTCGGACACGACAAATCTTCGCAAAACAAGGGTTATTGGTGTATGGGCGGGAAGCCGGCGCCGAGAAACATGGCACAAGTTAGCAGGAAAGAGTTCGTAGGATATTGATCCACCAATTTTCAATTTTGCGGTGTTCGGTTTTGACCCACTGCAACTTTTTGTGGAGGACTGTTGGTGGACCAAAATCTCCCTGAACTACAGGTGACGCAGTTCCGGACAAAGTTTGCCCGTAAACGTGAGCGATGGCACTTAAAACAAAGTTGATTATGTCAGTTTCAGGCTTGCAGGATGGCCAAAAAAATGGTTAAGATCATGTGCCACTATTTGGTGGCTCATCCGAGTTGGTAACTGGGGTGAACTAAGCGGCTTACTAAGTGGGGCGAGGCACCAAGCAGTGAATATCATGGCGAAAATGAAGGATTTACCCCGACTTCACGAGGAAGTTTCATGGGGTGTTCCAAACCTTTCAAAAAACCATGAGTTTTGGGGGGGTACCGTCCGGTACTTCAACATGGCTAGCTGCTAGCTCGGAAATCCCCTATTGCTGGAGGTTTTAATGAGACAATTGGCGAACTAGATGGAGGATTTTCGAGCTAGCCATGTTTGATTACCAGAGGGTAACTTCAAGATATCCCCATCCACAAATTCTCAGATTTTATCCCCATGATATCTACCCATGTTTTTCACGTTTCCAAACCATCTTTCAACCCATGTTGACCCCAGGCTTTCCAACGCAGTCGCAGGTGGAGGTGCGAAGGCCGCCATTGGGGCTTGTGCAACCTGGTGGCGGTTGAATAGCCCCAAATTTTGAAATCCACAGGTCCATATAGCGATTTGATCATATTTGTTCATATCATATTTGTTCATATCATATATAAGGATATGTATATATACATAATGTTACATGCATATATATATATACATACATACGTACATACATACATTACATTACATTACATTACATTACATTACAATACATTACATTACAATACATACCATTACATTACAATACATACCATTACATTACATTACATTACATTACATTACATTACATTACATTACATACATACATACAGAGAGAGAGAGAGAGCGAGAGGCCATGTTTCACTATAAGCTGAAATAAGAAATTGTTGGGATTATTTCCCCCATAAGTTATGACCTCTGCAAATAATCCCATTCCCATGGGATCTCTGCAAATTCTCCCATTAGATCCCCATATTTATCCCCACTATTTTCCAATGATCAAACTGGTGATACCCTCTGGTAATGTTGGGAAATGGCCCACGTAGCTCCATGGTTTACCTGTTGAAAATCCCTTTTGTAGATTATTTGACCTATTAAAAATGATGATTTTCCTATCAAAAAATATCAATTTACTGTTGTTATATAGTTATACCTATATGATTGACCTATCAAACAATTGTGATTTGACATGATTTGACCTATTAAAAATGATGATTTTCCATGGCAAAGCCCGTAAAATCGTCACCCCATCTCCGCCTGAGGGGTTGGTTCCAGGCTCTTGCTCAGCACTGGCGCTTCTCGGAACCTGATGGTCATCTTGGGATCCGCAAACCCAACCCCCGAAAAGATAGAAAAGTAAAAGCCTACTACAGTAAAATGGTGGAAATTCTATAGGTTTCTATCTTTTTGATGGTTGCTCTGATGCTAACTTGCCACCACTCAAATTCATGCTTCGTTTGTTTGTGGTTGGTTTCTTATCTTACAACGCTGGGAATGCTCGACTGGTAATGCCTGGTAAGATTCCTGTATTCCATGTTTAGTTTCGCGGTGGTTGATCCATATTGATGCTGTTGGTGATATCCATATCCTAGTTGCTGTTCATTCCAAGCCACTTGGGTAGTTGTGTGTGTGTACGACATGTGTACATGTATACATGTATACACATATATAAATGTACATACACGCGCGAAAAAAAAGAACATATTGAGCATACAAGTTGTCAGCATTTCAGGGACATCCAAAACGTCCTCAACCATCCTCTACATTTGCGTGAGAATTGTATTTTTAGCGGTCCAAGTTCATTTAGTTCATTTTTGCGGGTCATCCAATGAATATTGTGCGCTTTTGGATTGCCCGAGCAAATCCTCGCATTCTCCCATGTCTTACCCATATTTGCAATCTATATCGGCTGAATTCTCTGAAAAACCTAGGGTTTACTGACACTTTACTCTCATCTTACCTACTGAAACGGTCATTTTGCAAACCTCTCCACATGGAGTGCTCCAGGGCCACCACGGAGCAGGTGCCGGAGCGGCCACGCCCTGGTGGCGAATCCGGCATTGCGCCACTGCCGTCAACCACTGGGGTTCCCATTTCAGGTTTCAGATGTTTCAGGTCACCCCACCGCCTGAAGGAGAGCGGAAGTCTCAGGAGCTTCGAGCTTTTTGAGGGCCTGCTTCAGCTTCTTTTCCCTCAGCAATTGAGACTGGGCAAAGTCTGGGGTATCCGGGAAAGGACCTGAAGTTGGCGATCTTTTTCATCATCCCAAGAGCTTGGACTTTGGGAGTTCTTCAGCCCAGGTTACACCAAAGGCCAGGTGGATGTTCTGAGTTGATAGTATCAAAGTGTGGAGAGTGGGACCAGCATAGTAGTTTTTGTTGGCAAAAAAAAACATCCAAATCCACATGTCCCATGGTCAAAACATTGTACATGGCCTATGGTAATCCTTTCCTCAATGGGAACATATGGCACATGATTGGCTGTGACAATCCCCTTTCTCCTGCCAGGTAGCTCTGGATGCAGTGGATCTGCAGTGGATTCCAGTGGATTGCTAAACATACTGAATCAACGAGTTTGTACTCACCATCAACCAGATTCAACCAGTATATTCCCATCGTATGCCAGGGATATTGTAACAGGCCTCACCCTGTCGCTGGGCGCCCCGGGCTTCATCTCCTGTCGCGCAGCGTATTCCTGGCGTCTGCTGATCTCGATGGATAGTGACAAAGCCCATATAAAAGCCATGAAAAACTCCATGTTTGGTTCATTGAAACCCCATTGTTGGAATGAACAATTGTGGTTGATTGAAAGCCCTTTCTTTTTTTTGGCAGTGAAGCAGTTAAGAGGATGATCCAAGTGACGAAATCACCAAACAAGAAACACTCCAAGAAACAGGGAACTGGGCAGAACCCCCCCAAAAAAAATGTGGAAATTGTGTTCAGCGTTCAAAAAACGGGGGAAAAGTTTCAGGTTGTTATCGCTTTCAGTCCTCGTACTGCCGACTGGTCTTCAGCAGCAGCGTCGCTTGCTTCTCCCAGGCCTGCCATTTCACTACCCAGCTGGTTCTCAAATACCAAAAGTGATACAGAAATTGTGTTGGATATTCATATATCATTTATATATCATTCATATATCATTCATATATCATTCATATCATCATTCATATATCATTTATATATCATTTATATATCATTTATATGTATCATTCATATATCAGTTATACATCATTTATATATCATTTATATATCATCATATATCCAAGTCTAATTGAACCCTTACCCATCATTCCACACTTCTATAATTACCCCCGGTGATGTGGCAGATCCCCATTGTCATGTGCTCATCCACTATAAGCCCAACACATTGGATGATTCACAATGACCATATGCCAATTAGTTCCACAAAACGCAATCCAGCAATCTCCCAAAAAAGATTGAAATTACTTGGAGACATATGGATTTCATATATATATATATATTATATATTGTGTATATATATATATATTATATATTGTGTATATATATATATATTGTATTATATATATACAATATAATATATACATATATTTAAGGAAAAACATCATCGAAAACGATGATAACATCCTTCCATGGACAGCACGAGAAAAACCGACCACTGGCCTCAGCCACCTGCAGGTCCCGAAGCTTGGCCTTTTTATAGACCGCTGCGGCCACCTTGGATGCCAGGGATGTTATGGAAAAAACCAAGCAGATGTCAAGATTTCATAGGTTTAACAGGTTTTTTTCAAGTTTGTTTTAATTGATGTATGCTGATTTCATAGGTTTAACATGTTTTTCTATTTTTTCTCAAGTTTGTTTTAATTGTATAATTGTATAACTGATAACACCAGTATATACCAGTATAACATAAGTATCATAACTCATGAAGAATGGAAATCAGTATTGAGAGTTGGAGCTGAAATGAACAGAATTTGGATACGATTATCCAAGAAAGAGGAAAATTGGCTAATCATCAACAAGGAATTGGGAAAAAAAACAAAATCTAATGGGGATTATATGAAAACTGAATGAAATCAGCAACTACAGGTTGAGCTATCCGCCTTGATTTGTGGATGATGGACCGTTAAGAAACCTTTGAGAACGACGTTCAAACTGCCATGAATACGACCTTGATGGGAAATTGTGGGTGGCATCCCGCTTCCACCTTGATTGACTACACCAGGTAGTTTTCACACCTCCCAGCCAGCTGCGAAAGCCTGGGTTCCCCCACTACGGCCTTCTGTGCTGCATGCGCACGTGCTGCGTCTTCCCAGCCTCTTCCAGGCAGTGAGAGTGTGCTCAACCAGCGGTGTGGATGACTGGGAGAGGCACCCAAATCTGTAAAACCACTCTGGCCGGGGAAACAGGGGAGTACTTTCATGCACAAATCCCAACAAACCACGGGGCCCGCAGGGGCAACTTGCTTAGACTTCTGCGCCTTTCTGGCCAAACACAGCATGCTTCACTTCATAGGCAATGTCAAAAATCGCCGGATGACGTTTCAACAGTTCAGAATAGAAACCAAATCTCCGAATCTGGGGACCCAGTTGCCATCTGAGGGGTTGCCATCCATCGTCTGCCTGCACGAATCTTCACCGCCTCAGCGGCGTCCTTGCGCGCATCGAGGATCACATCCTGCGACGGTGACGCTGCGACGCTGCGACCCATGATGCAGGGACCGTTTTCCAATATGATAAAAATATGATAGGTTTATCCAGAATCATATGATATGATAGGTTTTGGTGAGGTTTTTACGCTTCCCTTATTTCCGGAGCTAGTTGCTGGCCTTTTATTTCAAAACTGGAGTTGTTGCTGGTCAATGTTTGCCACAACCCTCTTTCCTCTGACTTTATATCTCTTGTCCTCCCTGATTGAAGCCTGATTGTTTGCTGATGTACCATGCTCTTTGCCGGGATAAAACTATACATGTGCCGTTTTTTTGTTTGTGGAGAATTTACCCTCTGGTAAACGTTAACAAAAAACTATGGAAAATCACCATGCTATTAATGGGAAAATCCACTATAACTGGCCATTTTCAAGTTCGCAAACTGTTAGTCATTACCAGAGGGTAAAAAACGATAAGTACACCCTGTCTCCTGGTGAAACCAGCTATTTTCATCGGCCGCACCACCCCATGTCCACCGTCCTCCAAGGCTGCCTGCCCTGCTGCCTCTGAGGCTTCCTCTCGGCTCTTGGCCAGCTTCTCCTCACAAAAATCATGGCATTAGTAACTTAACAACTGGCTACATCCAATAATCGACAATTGGATGGTTATATAAGTTATAATTGACATCCTGAAATCCGATAATGTGATGGTGACAAGTGGTTATGACAATAGGATTATTATAATCAACAATAACCATCAGCAATTGATAAGTATTGCTACTAATTACCAATTAACTATTATGATTATAATCGATTGATTGATCACAATTATCATCAACTGGTGATCATCATCCAAATGATTGTTACAGTAATTCAATTGTGAATGATTGGTGTTTCACTAAATCAGAACTATAATCAACATTAATCTGGATAAGTTCAGACAGTTTGGGGATGATTTACCTTAGGAAAATGGATCATAACCATTGGTGATACTGGTTGACAATTGGCGAACCATGATTGGCAATTGATAATGAATCATAGCCATTAAGAAATATTAAGGATTGGTGATTATTGTGGACAGATAAGAATATTTCAAAAAACTTGGAATACGGCCATTTGGGGATGATTTCCCCTTATGGACCAATTGGTGATTGCAACCAATGAAGAATAACCATCAACAAATGATGAGTATCCTCCGTTAGTACTTATGACTGTTACTACTAATGGCTATACCATTGTACTGGATGATCCCACTATTGGGTCAACAATAATTGATAGTTGGTAAATGATTGGTGATAAACTATCTCAGTAATGGCCATTGATAACGAAAATGACATCGGCAATTGATAATGTCAATGATGAGGATAGCCAAGAAGGTAACAGCAACAGTGGCAACGTTGATAATGATAATGACCAACGGTGCACATCACGTGTTTAGCAGTGATGTGATCAATATCCTGTACAGCACCATAGAATCATTATTGGTTTGTGCACCAGACGTGTATATACATCATGTAATTATGTATGTGTATATATATATATACATATCATGTAGTCATGTATGTGTATATATATATACACATTTGGTCAATGATTGTGTTCACAATGATAGTATGTAGGAGCGAAGAGATCAACAGCAATCCATGGCCCTGTCGGCCTCTGGCCTGTCAATCGTAGATGGATTTGGGCCAGGATTTATGTGATGAATTCATCTTGTATTTACATATAACATACTACAACTAATAGCCCCCAGCACTTGATTTTTTCCATTGCCAGGCTTCACTGCCCACATGCAACCGACACAATCACTCCCCAACAGCCCATGGCTCATAGGCATATCGCGCCAGCGCTGCAGACTGCTTCGCCTGGTGGATTCAGGCTTTTATATCGCATACATATATATATATATTTATATTTATTTATTTATATATTTATTTATTTATATATTTATTCAATCGATATAGAAATATATTTACATCCCGTATATGATCATGACATATCGACTACACTGGTGACCATGGTCAACCCCGATGGGTTTGTTTTGATCATAGCTGGGAAATCCCCGAGGCAAATTGGCGGAAAATCCATCCAGATTATTCACTGGGAGATCTTCCAGCCATATAACTGATTACCAGGGGATAACAATTTTAAAAATAAAGCAAATGGTCATCTCTTCATTCTGTTTCCAGGACTGTGTTCCCCCTGAAACCTGGAAACTATGCTGGAAACAGCATCTTTTTCACATCCAAAAAAACATTTTTTGCCACCCTTTGGAGGAGCTGTTACTACTGTCCCCATGTCCCCGATTATTCGATAGATCCACTGAAAACATCCCCATCAGATCCCATTAATATATATATATAATCCATTTATGACCCAGAAATAAAATAAATATTCCATACATATTCCATACATATTCCATACATATTCCATACATATTCCATACATATTCCATACATATTCCATATTCCATACATATTCCATATAGAAATCCCAACTTCGATAGATTTTCCCAGAAAAACCCCGCCGTTTCGCCTCCCGGGCATGGCGCTGGGCGCGCAGCAGCGCCACTTCGGCCAGTGACTCGGCGGCCACCTTCGATGGGTACATGGCCATCAAATAGCCATCAAATATGGGAACATATTCCATTGATATATTACATAGATTACTGGTGTACATTCCAGTAATTACATATATTTTATATTACATATTGGAATATCATAGTCATATATGGCAGTGCGTCAAAACCTTTTCCTTTTCCCTCCTGCCGAGAGTCCGAACTCTGGTGAGACAAAATTCGACGGCAGCGAGGAGATCAGGAAGCCCCTGGTCGAAACGGTTCATACTGCACTAATGCAGTATGCACTTTTTGCACTGCCCTCGTGCCACGTAGCAGAAAGAGGGAGTGCACCCGATCCATTGTATTGGGAGAAGCTTTAACCAACAGACATCTCTGCCAGCACTTGAAGACCGGCCCCCAAGGCAAACGAGATTGTATGTTGCACGGGAGTTTCATCGCTTTCGCAAAACTCTTCAGCATCGCGTTAAACCATCCAGCCGCACGAATGAAGTTGTATTCCTTCGCAGTACCAAGTGATGTAAGCGTCTCAAACTTTTTAGTTTTGCGGTTATAATGAAATCCCAAGTGTCCAGTGCTCCATTGGAAGTGGGCGTACAGCTGGTAACTGGACAACCACATCGGAATGGATTGTTCGTCTCCTGTAAACTCCAAAAGCCACTGATGAATCAGCGGAAAACCCTCCCCAAGCTGGTGACCCTCAGGTTCCACAACTGTCGATGGCAGAGGAAGAAAACTGATCACATCTGAGATGGTTGGAGCTGAAGGTCCAACGTTTTCCCAGGCCTCTGTCTCACGTGCTTTCATCTCTTCTTTTTCCTTAACAACCTTCTTTCCGATTGCTACGAACAGTTTATGCATCGCTTGGCATGCTGCATAGCGGGTTTCAAGAAGGTTTGCGAGACTTCTATGGGCCTGGCAAACTCCGGCTGGCAGTAAGGCAATGGCTTTGGACGCCATGGTGTCCGCAGCTGTATTTCCTCTAATGGCCCATGAATCTACCAAGTGGGAAAACTGTGTGTCCCCAAGGTGGGATGTGATTTTGAGAACTTTTTGGAAAAGGTTAGTCTTACAGCAAACTCGGATAGCTGCTTGGAGTTGTGCCCACAGGTCATGGTCTTTCTGCTTTGGTGTTGGTGCATCCATTTTCATGCCTGCATACTGGTTGATTCGGTCGAAAACCAATTGGCAATCAGTCCAAATATAGAAAGGTCTTTGGAATTTGATGGCTGCTCGGCAGGCTGCAATGGCAGCTGTGAGTTCTGCACGCAAAACTGTCTGTAGCATTCCAGGGACCCCTCCTGCTGCTAGGGGGAGAAACTCTACATCTTGGAAAGTGGCCAAACAAACCGACCATGAAACCAAACGCAGGCTTTTATGTTGAGGGAAGATTCCACTACCATCTGTGAACATGTGCATCACTTCTGGCAACTGTGAAGGTTGTTCAAACTCCCTTGTTGTGTCAGGTATCGTCTGCAGCATGGCTCTGTAGTGTTTGTCCTCTGCTGATTCAACAAACCATCCATGGAGGTAGGTGCATTGCGGCTGTTGCATGATGTAGGCCTTGTGGCTAGGTTGCATCAAGCTCCTCTCATGTGCAAAGTGAGGACATTCCCAGGTACGGTGGAAAACACTGTCTTGCTCATTACACCATGGACATTGCTTGGAAACAAATTTGCCACTGGAAAATTGTTTATCTCTGGTGTAAAAGGAGCCGTTCATCGCTACTCTCAACAGGGCA
>Ga0126342_10006967_pt1 | contig 20143 bp, 10 predicted proteins | sample Cyp1metagenome_FD_92528 | JGI IMG/M metagenome (GOLD analysis project Ga0126342, IMG submission 92528) | Coral microbial communities from Lord Howe Island, Old Settlement Bay, Australia - Cyphastrea 1 metagenome | ecosystem: Host-associated > Invertebrates > Cnidaria > Coral ...
TTGATCTTTTTCACCCATAAACTGGAATCTGTCACGTCACTGCTCTGTGGTGTGTGTTGTCTTTTGGTTTGTTTGTTTTTGGTTTTGGGTGTTTGTGTTCTGTTTGTGTTTGGGGCTGTTTTTGGTGTTTTTTGGTTTGTTGTTTCTCGGTTTTTTGTTTGGTTTTCTGAATGATCGTGACAATGCACAGGACTATGTATCGGTCCTCCACCAGTTTACTTTTGCGGCCACTCTACAGCACCGGCCTTTGCGCGATTTAATTAATCAATTCACCCCAATTGCAACATGCTCTTAAACATGTTGAACGACCTGGCGGAAGCCATGAAGGCGTTGGACGGAAAAAAAACCGCACAAATGAAACTTGCACACTTCCACCTGTCACCTGTTGCCTATTCAAAATTTTGAAATCCCACAAAACGTCCATGTACGGCTCTCCAAGTCATGCAGCCTTTTCCTCATATGTAATGGTCTTTGAAGCAAGGTACCACACAAAGGGTGGAGGAATTTCGGTCGCTCTCCTTGCATTTCATACCGGAAGACATTGCCCTGCCACAAGCCAGGTGGGTTCCAGCTTCGTCCATGATCTTGTGCAGACAACGTGAAATGGCATGGCGGACATATACCTGCACAGTGTCGGGCTCAATATGTTTCGGTTGCCAAGCACCAGCAACCTGTTCGATCGCCTGTTCTTCCTCATATACATCTCTGTCATCCTCATCTTCCGAGCCGCAACTTGATGAATCAATCTCGTCCCCAGCATCTTGCAAAGCACCTGCCTCACGGGCAAACATGCCTGACCTCGTGAGATTAGGGTCAAAACTGCCACCGACCACCTTGCCGATGAGATCCACAAGAAGCCTGAGTGGATGGGAAATGGCATTACGTGAGTACACCAGCACAGATTGATCGGCTGACCCACTGTGATACCCAAGCAATCTCCTGACGTCATGGTCAAAACCCGCACGGGCGCTCCATGCCAGAAGGGTTGCTTTGCAGCTGTGAGTTGCAATCCTGATGTCACCAACAGTCTCGGTGTTCTTCAAAAGATTCCGCAACCACTCACCTGCTGGTGTCACGTTCAGCTGAGCTTGAGACCAACCACCACCAACTGCTGGAAAAGGCATAACAGGGAAATTTCCACCCGATTTTCCAGATGCCATCAACCTTGTTCAGCCCGTAGCTTGTCCCAAACAGGAAACCATGCAGGCTCGGTCAAGCACTGGACAGGTATGACAATTGGCAGATATCTAACCTTGTGCTCCAAACTGATGCTGATTTTTGTATGTTCAGCAGAGCATTCCAAAAATCCTACAGGCTTTGAATCAACGTGTGCCAACTCCAAACGCATCCCAGTGATACGTTGGCCATCAGAAAATCTCAGTCTGCCGTACAATAACATAAGAAAATAGCCAGCCATAACCCGGTCATAAACGCTCTTGTTGGAACTGGTGACGACCCTTTCCAAGGTTTTGACCTGGTCAGCAATTAAAGGAGGACGTTGTCGTACCTTTGCACGTTTCTCATAGTGCAACTTGACTGCACCATCAATCCTCTTTGAACTGCAAACTTCGAGGCCTCCAAGCAAGCCCAAAACATGTGTTGCAAAACTAATGGACAGCATGAAAGACCTCGGATAACTCGGAGCCGTATCAGCAACCGACTTGACATAGTCGTAGACCCTGTACTCTTCCAATGGAAAAGCCCTTAAGTCCCTGTCAGCACAAAATTTCAAAAATCTCAGCAACGGACCAGCCCTCGAATGAAGAGTGCTTGATGACTTGTTTCCCAACGAGTCACCGATCGATTCAGCCATCCCTCCTTTGGCAAACTCCATCGGGCCAGACAATATCTGCTGCCTCGCCACCTCAAATGCCATAGGGTTGGAAGAAACAATACTAATCCACTTTCTGTAGGCGCATTTCCGTTCATAGTTCAGTTGATCTTGCCATGAACGTTTCTGTGCGTTTTGGAAGGCTTTTGTACTGAAGTTAGGATCATCCAGTCCAGGCCTGCTCAACTTGTCCGGCAAACCCTCATTTGACCCTTCCACAGCAGGAAGCGGTGGCATAGCTCCCATAGTCCGAAAAAGGTTCTTTTGAGATCTTTGCACAATGTCCAAGTTATCCATTAAAACGGAAATCCCAAGGTATTTTGGTATTACTGACATTGTTCGAAGTCTAACAGTGACGTGCATGTATGCAAAACTGAGTGGTATCTGCAAAATCATCATTAAAATTATCCCTCTTACGCTTCAGGCCCATCGAAAAAAACCAAAATCAGGAGGCACAGAATCTGATGAAGAGGATGTCAATGAAAATGACTGCAATGGCGGTGTGGGAACAATCCAAGGCTGAGAATGGCACTGCAACCTAATGGACGTCGCTCCCAAGGCCACGTCAGTGCGATCAACCTGAATCACCAGGCACGAGATGAACAGCCGTGTCTGTGAAAAATTGTCAAGATATGCAGTAATCAAAATAGATACCTCGAAATTAATCCAAATGTCACGCACAAAAATACCACTGAAATGAAGTCGCTGTGTGAATCGTTCCAAATCCACTGGCAACTGTAGCATGCAATGCACTGGAAGCAAATCACTGTGAAAGGATCCAAGCCAAAAATAAGATGGCCGCTGCACCAAGGCTACCACAGGCTCCGGCAGAAAATGTCAAGAGATGACGGCGATGAAAAACCCAGGCAAATAGGATTGTTGAATGCCGCCTTCCCTTTTGTAATGGCAGATCCTCTCATGAAAAATTTCACCTATGCATAAGGTGACCCTCCCTACCCAACCCTGCATCTTGACTTGTAAAATGCCACACGAATTAAATTCATAACCCATTATAAAAATGAGAATTCCGGTGGTTATAATTCATGGAATATACACAGTACATATGCGTGCATGGCATGTAGTGTGTATATATATATATATTCAGCGTGTCAAACTGTTTAAAAAAAAACATGTATTTGGTTTCAGATAACAACATTATTACCGAGGTTGACATCTGAAGATGCTCAAGGCATTTTTTTTTTTCGGGACGCCTTCTAAAGAAGGCTGCAAGGTCAAATTTCTAAACAGCTATTAGATAAGTCTAACTAACTGCTACCATAATTCATGTTTTCGTTGTACTAACATTCTCACCACCACGGTGAACCCAACGAGTCAGACAGCCCCGAGGAAGATCCGTAAAGTGGGGAGATCGTGCAAGGAACTAAGTGGTGGCACACAACATGATGCCCCACAATACTTGAGATTCGAAGGCATTGCATCAAACCCGCAAGGGTACTTTGGACACTTCGTTAGCGCAAGTGCCAAAGTGGGGTGCAAACCATCCACAGTCATGGTATCTTTTAGTTTTTGACCCATTGGCGGGTTGGTGCACCTCAGCCATGTTTACAATGCTTTGTAGTATTTGTCCCTAAACAGTGTGGCCACACTTGGGGATCTTACCGTGGTTAAGGCCTGGTTTCGATTCAAGGTTCGGGTCGATGGGTCCGGAAAATTTGTGATCCTTACAAAACCTACGCAGTATCCATATAAAATTGCTAAAAGAAGACCGGTCATTTCGATTGAACATAATTGGCCAGGAGACCTCCGTGCGTATCGACCATGCCGACAGCAAAACCACAAATTGCCACGTGAAGCATTGATGGGGCAATCAACCCCACAATACAGAAATCAAAAACATGCAATCAAAACTAATTGGGACAGCAAACAAACGAATTCAACCGATAGGCAATAATATAAAATTGGTGAAACCAAGATCAACCTAAGCTGTAGAACTAGACGACGGATGGCCCGAAAGTGTACAGGAGCAGGGTCTTCTCTTGTTAGTATAGAGACACCATATTACAAAATAATATATTAAAAATGCATTATAGGCAATCGAGAAGAGGAGTGTCCAGACAATACAGCACAAGTACAAGACAATAATTTGCATCACAAACACTTTTACACACAGAAACTTTTACACACAGACGCTTTTACACACAGACGCTTTTACACACAAAAGCTTTTACACACAGACGCTTTTACACACAAAAGCTTTTTTACACAGAAGCTTTTACACACAGAATTTTTTACACATAGACACTTTTACACACAGACACTTTTACACACAGGCACTTTTACACACAGAGACTTTTACACACAGGCGCTTTTACACACAGACGCTTTTACACACAAAAGCTTTTACACAGACGCTTTTACACACAAAAGCTTTTGCCCACAGAAGCTTTTACACACAGAACCTTTTACACACAGACGCTTTTAGCTTTTACACACAAAAATTTTTACACACAGACCCTTTTACATACAGAAACTTTTACACACAGACCCTTTTACACAAAGAACCTTTTACACACAGATACTTTTACACAAAGAAGCTTTTACCCACAGAAACTTTTACACACAGAACCTTTTACACACAGACGCTTTTACAAACAAAAGCTTTTACGCACAAAAATTTTTACACACAGACCCTTTTACACACAGAAACTTTTACACACAGACCCTTTTACACAAAGAACCTTTTACACACAGACGCTTTTACACAAAGAAGCTTTTACGCACAGACGCTTTTACACACAGCCGCTTTCATACACAGACGCTGTCACACACAAACCCTTTTACATACAAACACTTTTACACATAGACACTTTTGCACACAACAACTTTTACACACAGACGCTTTTACACACTAACACTAACACTTTTAGACACAGACGCTTTTACACACAGACAACTTTTACACAGAGACGCTTTTACACATAGATGCTTTTCCACACAGACCCTTTACACACAGAAGCTTTACACACAGAAGCTTTACACACAGACCCTTTTGCACAAAGAAGCTTTTACGCACAGACGCTTTTCACAAAGAAGCTTACGCACAGACGCTTTCGCACAAAAGAAATTTTTACGCACAGACGCTTTTACACACAGACGCTTTTACACAGAAAGCTTTTGCACACAGACACTTTTACACACACAACCTGATTCATAAGACGCTTTTACAGACGTTTTTACACACAGAAGCTTTTACACTCAGGAAATTGCAATTTAAACACAATTTTTGGCGATCGAACCTAATTTCATGCAAAAGGGTCGCGATTAAATAATTGGAAAAGAGAAATTCCGGCCACAGTTCCGTTCTTCATTGTGGAGTTGGCGGCAAAACTTCAAGTACCAACTCGTGGAGCAGTTTGCTCAACCTAATTGGCCACATGGGCCAAGGAATTCATGTGGAGATGACGGGCACACTAAAGTTCAAGACCGTGGACCGCCGAAAGGCAACGGGCTCGGACAAAAAAAGGCGAGGTCCAGGAGGTTGATGTCCATTTTGAAAGCAGCGTTCACGACAATCCACGCTGTGTAACATTAGTGAATGCATTCAGTGACGGAGTAGCTTTGCATGCTGTAGGATCAGGTAATAGGATGTCAGTTGCAGTGAAATCAACAATCAAATTGAGATATAAATGGCTCAGACAACAACTTACCCTGGAATTTTCGATCAGGTTACGACCAGAGGTCCCTGTTATTTATGGACCGCGACACCAACTGCACCACGAGGACGACTAACCTTCTGACCTCGCCTGAACTCAAAGAGCACTCTATCTGATAGGTCATAGAGGGTTTCTTCTATGACCATCAACCAAAGGGGAACTTCACCAGGCGACCCGATCGCTCAGTTGGTATGGCGTTGGTCTTGGCAGCGCTGACAGACTGCCGGTGGTGGTTCGAATCCCTGCTGGTCCACTCGGGAGTCTCAAGTACGACCCGCCGAAAAATAAATTTGTTTGTTAGATGAGCCGCTGTATGACTGAACCCTAATCTATTGTTTGATTTATATTGTTGAAAATTAGTGTATAGGCGGTTTGCCAAATACTAGTAACACTCTCATGCCCCGGGCCCAAACAGACTCATATGCAGCATACAAAATGATATATGTTAATAACAAGATCAAGGTCTTACAAAGGTTAACAATAAATCCAATCCCTTATTAGGGTCTACTTGGGTGCCATCAGATTCCCCTATCATTTCTTCAGGGTTCCTTGTGAGAGACATTACTTCCAGCACCTGCCAGAAAAAACAATCTGCATATAACCGGTTTTAGTGCCGAAAAGGTTCCAAGATTCCCCAAATTACACAAACCAGACCAGGAAAAATATATGTGGCTTAGGAAGGCTTAATAAGGCTATACTAATTTCTGCTTTTTCTGGGGCCCATTTCCAAAGAAATCTCATTAAACTCATGTGTTCCCAATACCTAATATCATTTCCTTTTTTAATAAGGGTTATTTTATTGGAGCCAGAAAATTACATATTATTTATTAAGGATTATTATCTCAATAATATCTCTAAGTAGTAAAAAACAATCAATTTGGTGAATTACATAGTATTACAAAAAATTACGCTTATTAAGGGTTATTAATTATTTGTCCAAAATTCATGGGCAACGAGTCTGTTAGAAAAATAATTACCCCTAAAATCTGGATATTTCTTATTTAGGAGTTTTAATCTAGCTTAATAAATCTAGCCCCCGAAAACAGTGCTCCTATAAATAATTAAATATAATAAATTTATTTTAAATATATAATTATTAAATAATTTAATATATAATAAAAATAATAAAAAATACTTATAATTTTATTATTTTATTTAAATATATATAATATATATTTTTAAAATAAATACTATATAAATATAATTTATTATTTATTATAAATTATCAAAAATATAAAAAATATTTTTTTATATTATTAAAAAATATCAATTATATCCAAATTAAAACCATTTTTTATTTTTTAAAATAAAATTCAAAATTTATATTTATAAATAATATATTTTTTTAATATTTTAATTATGTTAATTATATTATTCGAATTATTAAAAATATTTAAATTTTAGATTTAATTATAATTTTTTAGATATTTAATATTTAATATTATTTAAATTTATATATTCCAAAAATTATATCTATAATTTTATATTATAGAATTCGTTTTTTTCTTCCTAAGAAATAAATATAAATATCTAGGAAAAAATCGCCAAATTACTTTAAATATCAGAATAAATATAAATCCGACCCAACAATGTTATGAGCAGCAAAAAATACCAAATAAAAATCCAAATAATCAAATAAAATCGTTAAAATATAAAATCTCTGATATTGCTAGGAATATATTTTATCCAATTGTTTACTAAATATTATCATTATTATGATTAATATTTTTCGATTGATATACAATCATCGATCGTTTCGAGGATGGGCATGACACAACCTCCAGTTTCCAAAGACGTAAAATTAACATGCTCTCAATTACGTCTTATGCCTGGATATCAAGATATCACATTGTGATGTCAAGGGTACGGGGGCAGTCCACCCCCAAAGTCAGGATGGTTTCCAACTTTTTTCAAATTTGCCTCAGTGTGAATGACTATTTCTATATGTACTACGTAGATATCTTTGCCCACCCTCATAATGAACATGACGCACCAAATTATTCCTTGATCTACAAGGTGGTGGCCCCCAAATACAACTGGGCTTGTAGCAACATTTAACTATAACTGTAATGCGTTAAAATCTTGGTCAATCTATAGCTCACAGGAATATATGTTCTTTTGCTGGTTATGGTTCTGTTGCATTTATGGCAGAAAACTCTGCCGGATTGCAGTACCCATCCAAGGTGGGGGATGTCACCATAAAACCTGGTTACCGTAGTGATATTGGACTTACAAACTCATTTGGCCCCATGTCAAATGCTTCCCCATTGTATTCCCAGAAAAAACAATCCGAAAACAACATCTTATAACCCAAGAAACATCACCATTTTTGTTGGTCAAATCCTCAATTTCCATGATTAATCCATGAATACCATCATTTGATGGTGAGATCATATAACATTCCATCCCTAGGGATCCAGCTGTGCCTTCTGAAAGGAAGTATGACTGGGGTATGATGACGTTTCGGGGGTTAGGCTAAGTACCTTCTCAGACAGTGGCCATGGATCCATAGGGAATATCTTTATTATTCTTTATGAATATGTTCTTAATATGTTTGCAGCGGGCTACATACCCGGATTTGCGGAGGACAACACAACCATATAGATCTATATAGTATAATGGCACTTACTCACAAACATATCGAAAATCATCCAAGGACGGGACGCTGCAAAGCCATGCGTTCGCTTGATCTTCTCCCAAGCGCTGCGAGAGGTGGCAGTGGCTTCTGCCTCCTCCTTCAGACAGGTCTGTCGGAAAATGGGGTATACCCCCAACAATGGTTCTTTAATAGGCAAAATGATGACCACCTGTGGATTTAGGCGTATAATATTTTCAGACATTTTGCCAAATGGTGGGTATAAGTAATAAGCATCAAAAATGACGATTTATATTATGGGATTTAATAGGATTTAAGACGACTTGATTTGACATGATTTAGCTTGAAAAGTTGAACTTTCTGTGCAAAGCTAGCTAGCTAGCATCCGGTAATCAAACAGAAAATCATCGAAAACAATTTCGGGAAGTTCATGACAAAAACTTGGAGATCTACGGATTCAGCAAGCCAAAGATAGATAAGTATAGATAAGTTGGCTTGGCAAAGTGTTGAATTTATAGTGTGAATATCTCGTTCCAGCTGGATGGGAGAACATAAGCCAACCTAGTCGGGGCTCGATGTTTCAGAAGAATTTCAGTGATAAAGATGTTACCCTCTGGTAAACTAACATAACTATGGAAAATCGCCATTTTTAACGGGTAAATCCACTATAAATGGCCATTTTCAATAGCTATGTTAGCTTACCAGGGGGTACACGAATATTACAACAGCCCAAATTCACCAACAGTTGGTTGATTCAGTGCTACAGATACACTTCACTGATCAACCATAGACCTGTTCAGCACTGGGACATGTTGACATTTTTTGACAATTGCCTATACCTGATGTCTGAAAATTAGAGGAAAGGTCCAAACATGTGATGCTTAAGGATAAAATAGGCTAGACTTGCGAAAAATAAAAAAACGTTTATAAATAGCTTGAACAAAATCTTAAACTACCAAATCATTCCAATGTTTGTGGCTAAATCATATTAATTACGCTCCAACTCACAGAAAGATGTGGAGTTTACCCACCTGTAGATCATTTTCCGAAGGAAACCCATGGTTTTTTTTCCATCTACAAGGTGGTGCCCCAGGTCGCAATGTTGGTGAACACAACTGCAATTTCACTCGGGTTTGTGATGTTTGTGGTACCGAACTAGTTACTATTGGTTTTAAACCATCAAACATATGGTCTGGTATATATATATATATCTATATATGTATATCGAACTAGTTCCTATTGGTTTCAAAGCATCAAACATAACTTGGGGCAGCACCTGGTATGTTCGTTTACCCAGGCGAACTCCCCATGGAACCAGCTCCGCTTCGCCGCCACCACCTCGTGGACCGCGGGAGCCACCGGGCCTTTCTCCAGCGTTCTCTGACTTCCGCCTGGGGGAAATCTGGTGACCCACTAAATCATTGACATATAACCATTAATGGTGATTTTTCATGGTTGATACTGATAATTAATGTTAATAGTATCTGAGTGCGATTCGCAGATTAGTGAACCTCTCTTAATATATTCAGATGAAAAGTGCGATTCACATGGGGTTTGCTATAGTTGAAACATGTAATCTCTTCTCCCTATTACTGAAACTCCCAAAATTATATCATCAAAATAGGAGTGGATTGCCACTTTTGGATTTTTTTTGGTTGCTCACAATTGCGTTCTTAGTTGTGGTAATTGAAAATCAACAGGAGAACAGGATGGTGAAATAATGGTTTGTACCCCCTGTTAATAAGAATAGAACGAGATCCGTAAGTTTATTATTAGGGTCCCATCAACTTTGAAATCATTTTTTTATTCTTTGCATAAAGGTTTTGAGTTTTGATTTGATTATTAGGGGGAAAGCTTCGAAATCCAATCTTTGGCAATATTCTAAAGGGATTGTATAAAGGGATTTAATTGATTTTGAAATCGATTTTTTAAATTGAGGTTTTTGCTTTATTATTAGGGGAAAGCTTCGAAATCCAATTTCTGGCAATATTTTAAAAGGATTCTAAACAGGGATTTAATTGATTTTGAAATCGCTTTTTTTATTTCTTTATTAGGGTTCTTGTTTTATTATTAGGGGCACCCTAATACTAAATAATACCCCCTAATAATAAAAATAGATCACCGTGTTTAGCATTTTGGGGGTGGTGTTTTAGTATTAGGGAGCATCGATTAGCCAAGAGATGCTGGAGAACACTATCCAAAGATCAACCAAGTAACTCATCAAACTGGGAATCAACATATCTTATCATACACATAAAAAGGTAGGTAAAGCTAACTTTTTTTGGGATTCCTGGATCATGAAACTTCTGAATTTGATGTTAGACGAAGGGATTGTTTTCCTTCTTAGCAATACTAAACAAATATCAACGAACCAAAATTGAAAATTGAGTCTCCAATAATCCCATCCCCCGTTCATATTAACCCACCCTTCCGATGGTCCCAAATATGTGCAAATTCTCCTACTAAATCATGGTTTATGCGGGGTGTGTATATGATATTAGGGGGATTTAGGGGGAAGGGATTGATGTTTTAATGTATTGAATTTTCAGTCTTAGCTATATTAAACCATGCATTTCTAGGACACTGTTGATCCATACCATTCCATACCATTTCCATAGCTATCTAAATCAAAAAGCAATGCTTTCCTTTCCAATTTTGGCGCCGACCCAAAGGGTGAATCTGGTGAACATCATGTTGTTCAGTGTTCCATGAAGTTCAATTGTGCCTGTGCTGTAAGGAATCCAAGTAGTTATACCAGTGGCTAGTTGGTGATTGAACCCATGAAAAAAGCAATCTGATGAGCTCATCCATCCAAAGATGCCACAACTTCAAGCCTCGACGATTTTCTGAGCAAAATTCACAAACAGCCCTTTGCCTAGCCTAGGTCCTTTCACCAACCTTAGATGCCTTGCAAAGCAAATTAGTTTGGATGTATCCCATTGATTCCTGGATGAATTGAATCATAATTCGCTCGCCCAAAAATGATTGTTATCATACAGAAAGCTCTGGGGATGATTCTCCGATACTTGCTAATCACCATTCTAGTGACGTCACGACGTTTTCGGTCATGATCAAATTCATCCAGAATCATCTCATCCCCATTAACTATATTAGTTATAAACCCAATGAATACTATACTATATAGATCTATATGGTTGTATTATCCTCCACAAATCCCGGTATGTAGCCCATTGCACTCATATTCAGAATATATTAATAAAGATATTCCCTATGGATCCATGGCCACTTTCTGAGAAGGTACTTAGCCTAACCCCCGAAACGTCATCATACCTCAGTCACACTTCTTAAGAAGGTATGGCTGGATCCATAGGGGTTCATATTTCATTAAATACCATGCATAATCCATCCATAATCCATCAACAATCTATGAATCATCAAATCCCCTTATTATCCACTAATTATCCATACTATTTCAATGATGAATTATCCATCAATTACCCTTGGGTATTATGTTGTACTCGACGTTTTTCACAACGTCGACCCAAGGCTTAGCCGATTCAACGGTCTCAGAGCGTGGCTCTTCTGCATGCTTGTGCCCTGGGATGGGATGAAATGGGAAGAAAACCCTGGAAGTCCTGGTGAAATCCTGGTGAAACGCATTGGAAATGCATTGGATTCAGATTTTTTTCATAATCCAATGTATTTCCAATGATCCAGATTTTGGGTAAACTGATTTTGTTGATTTTGGATCTGATTTTGTTCAAACTCTGAGTTTTCGGGCAAAAGAAATGGGCTTCACTCGTTGAAACATGTAGCCAAGAGATGGAAACATATCCACATATAAGCTACTCAAAATAGGATTCGACGTATTTCTCATTATACCCATGAAATGGTTGTTTTAGCTAACCAGTATGGATTTCACGGATCATGAAAGGTTTGAGTTTGATGTCACAAAGGGATCATCTTCTCATGTATCGAATGCTTATTCTTACCAATATTGAACTATGCATCGTTAGGACAGGTTGATCAATATCATTCCATACCTATCCAACTCAAGAAAACACTATTTTGACAAAATCCCAATGAACTAAAGTTATAAACCGCATGATTAATATTATATATATGTGGAGGTTTTCTGAAATGGCGGGTACCGGGGGTACCCCGAAATCAACCATTACTATATCTATATATATATACATACCCTATGGATCCAAACAGCTCCCGAGAAGGTACTAAACCCTCCAAATCATGCCCCAAACACTTGCTAAGAAGGTACTTGGATCCATCGGGATATATACATACATATATGATATGTATATATTTATTATTACTGTTATTATATTTTCATTTTAACTATTATTATATATTTATTGTTATTGTTATTGTTATTATTACTATAATTATATAATATTAAAATATATTATATTACATATCATCATTAAATATTTCTACTGACACAGAAATGACACACCCAAAGTTCTGCGGCGTTGCTGAGGACGGCGCCAGCAGCTCGGACGCTCGAGCGCTCCCTTCGAAAGAAAACGATGCTGACTTCGTGGACATTTCACCAACAAAAGAAACAAAAGAAACTGGATTTAAGATGATTTAAGTATAAATATAGCTAAAGGATTGATATATTTGGCTGATATAAGTATAGGATATATTACACCATGAATAACGGGGACTTAGATGGACTGTTAGGCTTTAAGTTTGGCTGAAAAAAGGACTTTGCCGTGCGTGAAAGACCTTGAACAAGTTTGTAATCGATTGTAGGTTTTTAAGTTTGGGAGTTTTACGGCGTATGGATTTAACTAGCGAACATTGTCCAAAGTGTAGACGTTCTCATCATGAGGACTCAACCATAAAGACGTGGTAATTCCAACTGTTGATAAGCTCTGGTAATCAAAGATAAACACCACATTTTTAATTAGGAAATCATCTACACATGGGTACAAATGAGTGACGTTCTGTGGCCAGGTTAGCTTGCCTCAGGCTCGTTTTTGAGATATCATCAGGGTCGTCCCTCTCCATCCATGTGACGATATGATGGATGGTGAACAAATCCACTTTGAATGGTACTTTACATGGTTTCAATTTGGGTCCCAAAACATAGCCACAAAACGAGCCAATATGGTAGTTAAAGAGACCAAATATGTTTGGATTTCCAATATAGGTATGTAACTGGCTTGAACCCCCTTGTTCATCCCAATACATCATAATTTCATAACGACCCTACTCACGTCGTGGCAGGGCCGGTTGACAGCAACAACATAAGGGCACTCCTATCCAAATGTTGGTAGTCGAAGATTCAAAGTGATTCCCATAATGTGTCCTAATAGTCCCTGATAAACCAGGTAGTACAACCAAAATAATCCCTTCCCCCTAATGATGAGTACCCCTAAACCAAAAAACCTTGGGTTAGAAACGACTGGATCGCTTCATCATGAGCCCCCTATCGGTACAGTACGGGAATCGCATTGACCCAAACATTGGAATCGCGTCGCCCTGGTTTTTCTGCTTCCGAATTACATAACAATAGTTATAATACACAGCCCCACTCATGTTCATGGCTTAAAACTTTAAACTCAAGAAACTGCAAGAGGTCCACACCTCGCCGTTGAGGGAAGATGAAGCTCTTTCCGAGGTAGGCTTCCACCGGCCTCAGGGTCAGCCAGGGTCTGCGAAGGGGGATCGGAATGCAGCAAACATGGTGAATATCAACCAGAAAAATAACTGTGTCACCTTTTGCAATGTCCCTTTGTATTATTTTCTATGATTAAACCAAGACATTATGACTCAGGGAAAATCTATGTTTTACATCATCAATTATAAGGCTTACCTGCAGATTTCTCCTTGATCCAATTCCTGGACAAAGCTTGGCAAGTTGTATCACCACCTCGTGTGGAGCAGAACTTCGCCCTTGAAAGTAAGATACCCTCCTGCAAACTTCCAGAAAGATGTGGAAAACCCACCATTCTTACATCATTTTCCGAAAACCATCAGGTGTTCCGGTGTTCCACATCTTTTTTCCAAGTTTCCAGCCTCCAATAGTTGGGTGTTTCAGAAAGTCATCAGCAGCTCCCTGCGGAACTGAAAAACTGCGCAGCTCAGCTCCTTACGACCTCCAAGGCTTTAAGCAACTCTTGGCCAGCTTCTCTTTAGGCCTCCGAAGTTTCCGGTCAGAAACTCAGGACGTCTCAGGATGCCAAAAGAGACTCGTGGAGAATGGTCTACCACCAAGCCGGGAAAAAATAGATAAAACAGTGGGGAATGACATGGAATAAGCTTCAGGAACTGGATGTGAACCAATAATCATCCAGTCAATGGATTGGTTTAAGGGACAATTTTGATCAGCATCCGTGGCTTTTACTCCCAAATTGATTGGGGTGTTCCTGCAGATTTTCCCTCACACTTTCAACCAATTCTGGGATTGCAAGTATCTAACTATGGATATTCACCATATCATTAGCCTGGTTAAACCAGCTTAGCTACCTAGGGGGCTCCTTTCCGCGGAATTCTAATATGGTGAAAGCATGTTAAGGCTCTATAATGACATCAAATGGCTACATGTAAGTTAGAATTGGATTTAGTCAGGACCTCTCAAGCATTAAGATCTTATCATTGTTTGGAAAATTCAACTCGTGATGCACTCTACTCAAACAGGGCTGCAAACTATAGGGATATCATGGTCGGAATGCTGGATGGAAAAATGGTGACAACCCCGTCTTCCATTGGATATCTCTAGACCCTGAGCCCTTGGCGATACAGAGGAACTGCTGGAGCTTGATGGGCTGGAAGGAACTTCCTCAGCGCGCGTCGCCAAGATCTTCCCGCCAAACATGCTGAATTTCACAACCCCAAATAGGTCTGTAGCAAAACTTTCCTAAAATATCCTATACATTTGACATGACTGGGTGAACTGGATTCAGGGATGCTTACTTATCTGGTTGGGGTATACCTACCTTCGTCAGTTGGGATGATGAAATTCCCAATATATGGAAAGTCATAATCCATTCATGTATTAATAATTCACCAGTATTAACCATTAATAATCCCTAAATCTCCATATTAGATAGTATATTCCCAATATGATGGGAAAGTCATAAAATTTATGTTCCAAACCAGCAACCACTTATCCCTTCAAGGCACAACTTGACATCCTTCACTATATTCAAATGCTCCAGATTTACACTGTTGGACCCCTGAAGCTGCGGACCACCCAAAACATACGGAACAACAAAGAAACATCTACAACTCAAGAACAGCAATTGAAATGTCAACACATGCCTCTTGAAGTTGAGAAAAACCAATCTGGCAAGCCGCAAATTTACCAATTGAGCAGTGCTCAAAACCTTGTCGTGTGCCTTTCTACTGGCTGTTTTTTCGATTTCCCATAGTTGGTTGTGATTATCTGCAATCTATTGGATTTTATAAATTCCCGCACTCATCAACCGGGGCACCGCTTCCTCCAATCGGAGGGTCCGGACCTGGCGACGTGAACTAGGTGAAGTAGGGATGCTTCAAAGCAAAGGGGAAATCTATTAAATAGTTGGGAAACTGCAAAGTGAAACTACATTAGTTGATAGTATTAGCATCTGACCCAAGAAATTGGTAACTGCAAGTCATATACGAAATATTATCAAAGATGGGAATGGGAAATCTGCGATAAATGGAGGTTTATAGCTGGAAAATGTTACCTGTACCATCCGGATCCCTCCGGTTGTTTCAAAAATGCCTCGGAAATCCACTATGAATGGAGGTTTATAGCTGGAAAAGACAACTAAAAAATGGATATGTTCCATTGCCACGTTTGATTACCGGAGGGTAGGTGAAACACATGTTATTTTAATGTTCACTTTTGAGCAAGACATTGCGTTTGTCTGAAGATGGAGTACCGCCAGTTCTAACCAATTCTCATCATCGTGCCCATTAACATGGCTTTAGGGTATCACATTTTTTTGGACAAACACACAATTATACCCTCCGGTGGACTAAAATAGCTATGGTATAGACGGCTCATTTAGTTCAATGATATACTTAGAAAAATTGTTATAATCTCAAATTTGATGTAAAACAAATCTTAGAAATTGATAATCCAAAATTGCTACTATGATGATATACTTAGAAAAAAAATTATATAGTTAAATTGTGATTTCCATTGATTTCAATAGCAAACATACGTCTACCGGAAGGGATTCCAACAAATCTGCTGTCAACAAAAGGCTCACAGTCCCAACAAGCTCAGGTTCCTGGGGCATCGCCTTGCACAGTAGAGATGCTGATGGTTTTGTTACAACAAAATTGGTTTAATTGTTGGAAAATATCGACATTGTATTTTCAGATGAGTTTCTGTAGGTGGTTTCAGACTCCAATGTTTGTATGGTTTATGATACTTCTAATTATAGTATTCATGGTGTTATGAACCAACAAACATAGCTGTAATATTGCTCTCCTGTTTTTCGGCAAGTCAACAGCCCAGTTTCGTCCCAAGTCATCCCTGGTGACGCTGCGAAAATCCACCCGACTTCTGCGCCTCATCGGCCTGGAGCAGAGCCGAATGTCTTGTTGTGCAAAAGATAATCACATGTCAGAAATACATAATCTTCTATATTTTTTACATTCGTGATCTCCATATATATATATATAAATATTATGGTTGTATTATGTATATACAAGACACGGATTTATAGAATATTGTATGATACTATATAATATGTACAATATCATACAATATGATAATATTTCAAACTGTACTGAATTAGATATATTATATTAAATTAAATTAAATTATATTAAACGATATCATATCATATTACGTTATATTATATCATATTATATTAAATATTATTATATTATATTATATTATATTAAATATTATTATATTATATTATATTACATTATATTATATTATATTATATCTTATTATTTAAAGTACATTATATTATTTTATTTTTTTGATATTAAATTATATTAAATTATATTAAATTTTATTATATTGTATTATATACATATTGAATATAACATGGACTAGGGACCATAGACATGTTTACACATGTGCAGATGAATACCGCATGATATCTATATGCCAGATCCGATGGCGCCTGCTTGCGTTCCCCAATCACAAAGGGATGCTGAAGCGAAGGCTCTAGCACCTCCTGCCGGACTCACAAGGTGGTGCAGCATAGAAACTGAAGGTTTATCCACCAAAACAACATAGCATTTAACATCATTTCATGAGCAATATAATTGATTTATCTTAGCTGAGTTGCCTGAAAAAACTCCGATCACGTGGGTGTATGGGATAGTTGACCATGCCCTACCAAAAGAATCATGTTCGGACTTTGTATGAATTTGCTATATGTGCTATTGAAACGTCCATTTGGGAAACTTTTAACTTATAGCTATAACTGTGAACACACCCATACGCAATGAACACATATAATGTCTTGGGGTTGGGTGGTTTGGTCGTACCATTCCAAGGACACAGGTATTGATAGGGATATGTGAGGTGACACAACCAACTGTGACCTAGCTAGGCATATAAAGTAGACCCAGGACTAGAAACCAACAGCAACCAAAATCAACGTAAATAATCATAATTCTATCAGTTGATGCAATGGAAACCAACAGTTCTTCATTAGCTATCTGAAATCTACGGGCTTTCAACACCTCAGAAATGTTCGACCCGCCCCTTCCACTTTTCTGGTCGCTGCTCCCGGGATCAACCTGTCACTCCACCTCCACTGGTGCCGTGCTCCATCTCCAGTCATTCTCAGGGGGCGCAGCGCGCCGGCCGTGATTTCCAGCAGCCTCCGTCGGCGTTGAGGACATCGTTGTGACGAACTTGTTGCGGTCGTCATGTCTTGGGGATCAAGGGATTCACATTTTGGCGGAAACCTCAGGCGCGGTGTGGCAGCTGGTCTATGGGATGCGCGGGTTGGAGGGGACCAGCTGAAAGGAGGTGAAAGCACAGTGACTCTTTGCCAGGCCACGACTGAGCAGCACCCAGCAGTGGATTATGGGCAACCAGAGACACAAAGTGCCTGAAACTAAAGATCCCTAAATCAAGGGTTGCTCCAAACACCCCTGGCACAAGGGGGGTAAAGTGGGTTAATACCCCCCTTGCGGCGGGAAATTTACCGATGAGTTGGAGCATCCCTGAAATCCGTGTCGATGTTTTGATCAAAGATCACTACAACCCTACGTCAACTGCGATATCCAACAGCTGAGCTCTAGTTGCAAGATTCTGTGTCTCTGTTCCCGAAAAGCATTTCAACTCCAACGCAAACAAAGAGCACCACTAGAGGAAGAAATGGATTCAAATTGAATAATCAGGTAAACCCAATGACACAAACCATCACAGCAACCAGCCATGGGTTATTTTTAATCATCCCAAACAAGGGTATACCCAACAATAACAATAAACACCGAAATGGGGATGGCTTAAAATTGGGTAACTATATTATATATGCATATATATGCATCTCAATAAATAAATCCTCACGATTTTTCTCACGATTAATCACGGCTCCGAAACTCCGAGACTTCGGTCTCTGCACCCATCCCTGGAGGCCGCACCACACCACGGCACGGTTGATGATCTTTGCAAATTTGGGATCCAATGGCACCTCAAACAGGACACCAACAAAGACCATGTTTGTGCATTCGAACAACAGCAAGTTCTGTTTTGGTTTTGAGAAAACAATTCCTGGTTTGCCAACAAATTGTGGCGCTTGACGCCATAGTCTTTGGCACCAAAGTCTTTTTGAGGGCTATTGGAACAACACAGTTTTGTGTGAAAACAACACTGACAACACAACACTTCCCTTTATTCATGACCGAATTTGTTGAACACAAGAAAACAACACACACCCGCCATGCTAAAACAAAAGAGGAAAGGAACGGCAGCGGCACCACAACCGGCACAGCTGATTTCCTCAAACGTTGGAATTTCCCACTGCTAGCTTAAGCTACCATTCCCAGAGGGTCGCTGACAGCCTGCAGATGGATTTGTCCAAGTCCAAGTAAAAGGTACTTCACAATCCAATGGGTTTCTCATCATTCACACCATTAAAATTACGAAACATTGAGATAGTCGCGATTTCTTGGCAAACCCCCATGTTTGGAAACAGCCATATCGCTAAGCCACTAAGCACTAAAACCGTTTGAACAAATACTTCGAACCTCAGTACTATCACCAAGGCCACAAACTTTCACCAGATTAATCCCTTCCTTTTAATATCAAACGCACCTAAGAAACTATGATTTGTTGTGAAGGCGGTTTACACATATTTGACTATTCTGAAAAGTTCGGCTATTTTGGGACAGCTACCCCGGATCCTAATCATCATTTCCAATGAGGTGGCAGTGGGGTTGTTATAATAATTCCATTCATATCCACCCAATGTTCCACCAATCTAACATTAACACCCATGAATATCCCATTAATACCCCGTTAAACCCCATTAATATCCCAGAACCCTCATCAATATACCATTGATACCCCATTAACCCCCTTCCATTTACCATTGATATCCCACATTAGGCTGGAACTTATATGCCATCAATATCCAATGAAATTCTCTTTTATCCTTGGTTTCTCAGATTCGTCCAATTTCTGGCGGCCTCACGGTCTGCCTCTTGTCGTTCCCTCTTCAAACGCACCTGATTTTTCATCAGCGTCTTGCGGCTCAGCTTACTGGTCTCCGAACTTTGATATTGATTTTCCCATTCATTCATATTTGATTTTCGCAGGTATAAGCGTCCATTTACAAGGGATTTTCCAGCAAACCATGTTTGATTATTAAAGGGTATGATTAATCAGCAATGAAATTGGAGTTCTGCTTACAAACTTAGCTAACTATGGGGCACCACATTGCAACTTCGGGGTATGGTTTTCAATACACCCAAATGGTCGAAACACGGTTACGATTCGTAAAAAAAAGGAAAATAAAAGTAACCATGGTAAATGGTTGGTCGTCGGGCTTAACGCAATTATACATACCGAAAATCGCACAAGGGTCGTGTCTGCTGACAGGTGGAGAACCTGGAAGCCTAAAACATATGGCTTTCCGCTACCAA
>Ga0126342_10006968_pt1 | contig 20142 bp, 16 predicted proteins | sample Cyp1metagenome_FD_92528 | JGI IMG/M metagenome (GOLD analysis project Ga0126342, IMG submission 92528) | Coral microbial communities from Lord Howe Island, Old Settlement Bay, Australia - Cyphastrea 1 metagenome | ecosystem: Host-associated > Invertebrates > Cnidaria > Coral ...
ATAACTATAGTTATAAGTACCATAAACCATAGTTATTGGAGTTATTGGCACCAACTTAGCTATCTAGGGGGCCCCACTTTGTAAGTGGGTTAGTTCACCCCAATTATAAGTGGATTAACTCTACTTATCCCATTTATAACTGGGGTTATAACCCACTTAGGAGCCGTGGGTAGTTCGCCACCAAGTGTAGATGGATGTTTCGGGACTTTGGGGACGAAGATCAACGGCATTCCAATCACTCTGAAGAGTGGGGCTTAGCCGGTCCTTGTGCATGTTGCCACAGGTACAACCCCTGGTTACAAGGGATGGTGATTACCTGCAGGTTACTACTTTCCATGGCTGCCCAGGGTCAATTGCAATGTAAGGGCTCCTCTTGCAGAAGGATTTAAAAATTGAGGGGATTGGAGTTTGTACTCAAGGCAGTTCGGTATCAGTTCGGTGATTATCTGATTGCAGATGGCACTGAGGCGTCAACAAGTGGCCTGCATGGTCTGTTGAACCAATCCGAAGCAAAGCTGCGTTGAAGGACAGCTGCTCTCCTCAGCAGCGGACCCCTCAAGGACGATATTTAGGTTACAACCCCACTTAACCCTACGACACAACCCCAGCTTACCTCTATAGGATATTTTGACGTGTAATGATTAGTAATGCCAAACCTGGATTTACCCTCTGGTAAGCCAACATAACTATGGAAAATCAGCATTTTTAATTGGTAAATCAACTATTTCTGTGGCCATTTTCAATAGCTTTTTGTATGTTTACCAGAGGGTACAAAGCCTTGTGCTCAGGAGCGGCTCAGCCTGTCGGGCGGCAAACTCTTCCATCATCCACAGGAGCAGCGCCCGGCGGCGCCCGCCTTTGCCTCCAAGCGCGCCTGTTCCAAGTTGCTGGGACAGAACGCTGGGGGTTGAAGCATCCGAAACTGGCTTCTGAATGGGTACAACGGCTATGATAAACAAACCATCCCCTGCAATTGAAGCGGCTGACAACATGAGATTTTAACATGTTGGAACATGTTTGAAGCAACAAAATCCCAGGAAAAAATGGCAAACCGTGAAGGTTTACGACTGTCAACTGTAGGCTATAACCGTCAACTGTAGGGGTAGCAAAGTTTAATCCCTGAAAGCGGTAAATGGTGATTGTTGTGTGATTGTTGTTTGTCCATTCTATCTTCGGTATCAAATTCCTATTCCCTCCGCAAGGTCGTAAAGGTAGATGATCCCTTGGGCTTGTAGCTCCCAACTATTAATGTTCGTCACTTACCTCACCCAATGTGGGAATTCCGCACCCCCTGGGTCCCAAGCTACTCTGGTTGGAGCACATTTAGGCCTCCAAAGACCATTAAGCAAGCTTTGAAGATGGTACCGCGGATGCATCTCCAACACATGTGGGGCCGTTCCCGGGTGATTCTGATAAAAAGCGTTGTTCCTTGAGGATTGTTCTAGGAAGATCAGTCTGTGAAATTTCCTGGTGCGATCTTAGGTTGTTGGGTGACTGGGTTTATCATTTTTGGGCACTAGCTGGGTCAGCTAGGTGGTGCCGTATTGATCTTATTGGAATTTCATGTCTGCTTCCACTGCAAGAAGGACAGTGAGGAAATCCCTAGAACATACCACCCTCTAAATTCAAAGACGACACCTGAAAGTCGAAAAATTGTGGTTTGACTATCCAAATATATGTTATATATTATATATCCCATCGCGTTGGCTGCATTGTTCTAGTTGATTTTAAGTTCTATTGTTCTTATGAAAATCATTGTTTTATTTTTTCTGGTGAAAAATTTAACTTACGTGATCCATAAAGAATTCCAAGTGAGAGGTGGAAACCATTCACTTTGTTTCTTTGGTGTTTTTGACCCAAGAGTGCACTTTTTTCCCCCAAAGTCCTTCTCAAGGTACAGCCGCGGCTCCGCAAGCTGCTGACAGCAGGACGTCTGGAGGAGCTACAGAAAGGAGGCGGTCTTTAGGGGACGATGCTTTTGTCTCAGTGATCAGCACTGTTCATCTAGGCATGGATCCTACAGATTGATTATGCTTATTTTTTCTACCCAACAACCCCCCAAAAAAAAAACACACACAACAGTGTAAACCCTGAAAAAATGAAGAAATGATGTATCTATGGGAGAGTTGGTTTTCCGGTTGGTTGAAATATGTCACCTGGCTGCCTTTTCCAGTAAAAATGCCCCCCTATGACCTGGTTCCCCCAAGCAGGTGCCACAAGACTGCGGCGGGTCCTTCAGCCCAAGGACTAGACATGTTGGAAGGGATAGAGTCGTCTTGGAGTAGATGGGCAAAAATCAGAATTTAGCATAGACCCAGTTGAATTGTTGTTGCAGTTGAGGCATCCAAATTGACATTCTAAATCGTGGGCATAGGTTGCACGCAAATTTCAGAATGTCCCCAATTGACTCGTGGCCTTTGAACTTGATGTGGCACAGGGTGTGTGTCCTATGGGGCAATGGGGGCCCGATGCCAAAAAAATGTTTAGGTTCCACAAAACCTGCAGAATTGAAGGGAAGCTAGATGCAAATTATGAGAGCAAGGTTTCAGCCACCAAAATCACCAGCAGCCATGGCTCAGCGGTGCAGCTTTCGTTGGAGTGTTTGGCCAGCAGGATGTGCCAATTCATGGTGTTGGGGGCATGGGTGAGGCCACAAGCAGCACTGCAGCAGCACCGCATAAAAATGCCATGGCTGTAGGGATAGAAGTTGAAACAGCACCCAAAAAGATCTGTGGCCTCTCGAGCTATGCCCCATACGTCGTAACTTATAACTTCTTACATTTACACTCATATTTTTCAGGGGGTAGGTATACCACCAACCAGTTTACATCGTGGGTCATCCATTCTCAGCTGTAAAAAAAGCTGGCTGCGTACGTCGCCTTGCGATGAAGCGGCCCGCGGCGACGTCCCCAAGTCCCCAAGTCAGGCCGCTCCACAGCTGGAAAACTGACGTATTTTTGAGAGGGATACATGGTGGTGATGGAAAACTTGGGAGAACTTAGTGAGATGGTCCTCCCACTTGGATGTCAAAAGCGAGGTCAGAAATTGAATGAAAACCTGACATATGATTGGGTATTTCTCGTATGCATTACAGGTACAATTACTGCGTTGCACCAATGGCTATGTGAATCATGATCAGAATTCTGAGTTGCTGGTTGAATCTATCTCCAGATTTTGTTACTGAAACTGACTTTTGTGTGATGATTGGAGCTGAAATTGGAGGATGTTCCTCAGGTAAGCAGACGAGTGCGAAGCTAACGCCATCCTAGTTTTGAATGAAAATCATGGTATGATCCTTCAGTCAATCTAAAGTTGAACCTGTTTCAACACATTTGAAGGCTCTGTTTTTTTCACCAAAAGTCGGTGTTTGTGACGACACATGGATTTTGCTGCTTGCTGTGCCAGGAAACGTCCACGGCGTGTGCAGATCTATGTGTGCTCGGTGCTCAGATCACCTCACAAGCGGTTGGAGCTCAATGGGGGCACAGCGTTACAAGAAAAAGCTGCAGCGATTTCACGGATTTTTATGGAGGATCAGTGTTTGCTATCTAAAATCACTAAAATCCCTGTCGAAACCCCAACCTTCTTCATTTTTCTCCATGTTTTTTGCGTGTTTGGATGGTTCATCCCCAGTTTTTTGTGAAACCTCCAAGGGGTTTCAGCCGCTGCAGGTCGCCACGGCACCACCACTTGGAACTTGGCGAAGAAGTGGCAGGGCCAGCAGGACACGGAACTGGCGCCTGAAGGGATCCAGCAGGCAGAGGAGACCGGGAAATTGCTGGCCTCCAGGAGCTGCGACGGGAAAGTTGCCATGGATCTTTGGTTGGAGGGACTTAATATGGCTTAATGGGATTTTCACATGGGATAAACCACCTGAAACCCTATAGATAATCTGATATAGTCATTAAACCATCAACGTTGTAGGGACTTAATATGGCTTAATGGGACTTAATATATCTTAATATGGACTTAATAGATCTATATACTGGTTGGTGACTGGAACATGGCTGGATGACATGACTTTCCATGCAGTTGGGAATGGAAAATCATCCCAACTGACGAACTCCATCATTTTTCAGAGGGGTTGGTTGAAACCACCAACCAGATCTTTCATGTCGACCCCGGATTCATAAACCATTGTTTATTAGGCTGGTATTCCCCCAATAGTCATGATTTGAGACTTAAATGGTACCTTCCCAATTAAACAGCCGTTTGGTGTTTATAAATCGAGGGTTGACATTATATGGAGCCTCCCAAGTCATGGGGGTACTCCCAAATCATCCGAAATCGGACCATTTTCAGTATTGAAATCCATGGTTTTGGGGTACCACCATTGTGGGAAACCTCCGTATACATGGGAAAAGCACCCAACTACAGACTTTGAGTAAAACTGGAGGGGCCGATTTATGATCAGTATAGGTCGGTTTTCATGTGGGGAATTCATCGGCATTAATCGACCAGCCAGTGGGTTTTCAGGACTTCAGTGGGATGGGATAGTGGGATTGGGAAGAAAGAGCTGTGATGATGGTGAGTGAGGATGAGGATGAGGACTACCATCTGGTTATGACTAACATAGCCATGGAAAGATCCACCATTTTTATTACTGTAGGTAAACCATCTATAAATGGGCCATTCTCCATGGCTATGTTAAATAACCAGAGGGTATTTATTAAGAAAGGACTTATTCCTAGTTCATCGAGGGCGGAAGTTGGATGTTTTTGAGATTTGGATGGGTTCGGGATGATGGTATGCTAAAAGCTTCGTTACCCTCTGGTAAACTAACATAGCTATTGAAAATGGTGATTTATAGTGGATTTTCCCATTGAAAATTGTGATTTTCCATAGTTATGTTAAATTACCAGAGGGTATATATTGATGTTGGGAGTTTATGGAGCCGGTGGAAAGTAAATTAAGATAAGCCTTGAAAATTGCCCGTTTGTAGATGACCGTCCTGGAGGATTAGCCGCTGCAGTGGGATTTATGCCTCGGACCTGAAACGTGCTCATCACACGGCCCAGATTTATGGCAAGGCCTTAAACTGCGAGGCGCATGGCTTCCATGGATCAAGCAGCAGTTGATCCATATGAAAAACCAGGTGCTGCCCAAAAAAAACGTGGCGAAGTTGGTTTATGACTGGGTGAATTCGTCTATGGTCTATGGTAGGTATGGATAGATATGGTGTATGGTACATGTAGATAACTGAGGGACGCCACCTTGTCATTGTTTGATATGTATTCCATTAAGCGTAATTACAGTGATCCAGATCCAGGTTTCGTCACAGGAATGATGTCACTGGAATGCCGGCTAGGGTGAGCTACCCCGAAATTGCCCAAGTGTTCAGTTTAATAGATTATCCAGATATCAATTTTTAGCGATTTATATATATATATATATACAATAAATATATTTCTAACAGCCACAAGTGGTTGATAGTTCCCCCACCCCCATCCACCATGGATCCCATCCTTGCCACAATCGACGCTTCAGGTGGTGGTGGAGCCAAGGCTTCGCGAGCCAAGCCTAGGGAAGTTTGAGGGCATGCATCGAAGTGCCGCTTGGGGAAGCGTTTTTTGCCAGTTTTTGTGTGTGGAAATCCTCAGACGCAGAAATGAAAATATCCCAAAAATAAATTACCAGGGTGCAATCAGTGCAATCATTCAAAAAAGTGCCCAGCTTTTTTCAAGAAGGTGGCTCTGATCCTGCCCAGGGCAGGTGAAGTAGCCCAATATGGACTATCCACCAAGACCTTGGGAATCTTGATAAGACGGACTGCATTGATCAGGACATTTATGCCGAGTTTGCCGATTTGTTCAAAGAGCTGGCAAAAATGGGCCAAAGCGAACGACTTCACAAAGCCTACTTCGAGGGTTTCTGGTCGTCGCTGCCATAGTTTGTCAGCGTCTCCAAATAGCAGCTTGAAAAAATCAAATACCTCATTGATTCTAGTCTTCGAAGTTAAACTATGGTCAACTAAGATATCTAAGATTATTCTGAGGTTGTAATAATGGTTATATACTGTTCCATATTTATACGACTTTTTCTTGCGAAGCCTTGGCCCATCCCAGGTTTGGAAAGCCCCGCAGAGACCAGCGCACGCGTCGAAGCCTTGGCCCAGGATGTCCTCGACGCCGCGACGGCGGAGGAGGTGACAACGGTGCTCTTCGTGACGCATAGCAAGGTGCTGGAAGCGGTTCTGGCGAAGGTCTTTGGCAGCCTAGACGGAAAAGATGGGATGTAGAATCCACTGGTGGATTCTAAGGGTGATTGATGATGATTCATAGGTTAGCGGTGGTTAATGGTGATTATTGGGAAAAATAAGAAATACAACAAGGATCCAATGAGAAAATCATCTATAACTGATAGATTGTTGCTGGAATTTCATGGGATATCATGGATTAATGGGATATAGAACCCTGGATCTGTTTTGGGCCGGTGGATGTGTTTAAGACTTAAAGTTGGGATTCAAACCATAAAAAAGATCTGTATGTCATACAAATTGTGTGTTGCCACGTGTGTTTTTTGCACTTCAGATGGTTCAAAGCAAGTGAACACGCATGAAAATGTGGATTTAATCATCAATTCTTGGCTTGATGGTTTCGAGCCATGGATTTGTGGATGTGACACAACAGCCAATTGAATTGCAGCATTTTTTTGGTAGCATCGCGAAAGGGACAAGTTTCTTGATGCCATCCTGCAATGATCCCACTTGACTATTTGTGTCTAATTGGAGGTTACTAGCTAGCCATATCCCGAATAGAGATACTACTGATGTGGAACTTTGGTGTCGGAAATGTTGCCTTGGATCACGATCCTGTTGCTGAGGCAAGTTCTACGAGGGTGTTGCGATCTCAGAGCCATCCATTTCCACGAAGAAAAGCTGTCATTTACCAAAAAGGTCAGAGAGGACGACAGGAAAAATGACTATAAAACTTTGGGCAAATTGGTGTTTCGAAGAGTTGGGTTCCAACCTTTTTTACTGTAATTATCCCTTTTTCACCATTGGTTTCCCTTTCACAGAATGACCAATTTGTGATGATCATGGGGGTAGCCAGTTTTCAGAAAGCCCGGTAAGTAGTCTCTACCCGAGTGAATCCCAACCTTGTGACAGCTGCAGTGCCGAGACCTGCTGAGGTTCATACCTCCCCAGGTGCTTTCTTTGTGTGGACCCTTTCGGATGAGAATGAGCTCGGCGACCTGCACAAAGTCCAGTGTCACGATCATCAAGTTGAGCAATAGAAATATTGGGCGAGAAAAAAGAAGCAGCTTGGGAGCAGACAGATGTAGTCCCAGTTAGTTGAACTGGAAAGTTATTTTTTCAGGCTGGCACCCCCAACAGGATATGGCATCTGATATGCTACCTCCAAAGTTGGTGGGTTTATGGTTTTTAAAGTTTAAAACCTAATTTTCCTCATTGAAACTGCAACTTTATGAATCTTTTATGGCAAAAATGGTACAAACATGTACAAACAAAGGGAAACCATCACGTCACAGGAGTGTGCACAGCTGCTGAAGGAAGCCGCTGAAGTGGCGCCTTTCGATGAAGTCCGTCGACTGGATGGGGAGGCCAGTTCATCAACGAATGCATGTTTTCTTGGGGGGGGGCGAAGTATGCACGATATCCATGTACATACTTGCATGCCGATATAATATGCTATATACTATATTCTATGTAGTTTGAAGTGTTCACACGTGCTTATGGATAATTATATGCAACATGTTCCCTCCAAACCCCCGGTTCGCTCACACTCAAACAACACATCCAAACAATATGATATACTTATAGCCAGAGGATGAATGAAAACACTGGCTATACGTAGCGATTTTGACTTTAAGTTTTCAGGAATCAGAGTTTTAATTTAGGGTTTGGATTTTTGGGGTTTAGGGTTTTAGGGTTTTAGGGTTTGTTGTTTTGGAAAGTAAAAAACTTAAACTCTACGCAGGGATTTGAGCATGTCAAAGGATATGCGGGATTTGCCGCGGGCAAACCTAGGGTTTGCAGCGAACATGTTTAAATGATGATTTGATGCATGTCAAGCCCGTTTCAACCCTGAAGCAGCTTGTGTTGGAGGATTGCGTCAATTCTGACGCACAGTATGCTTCACCCTAACAGAATGGATCCCCCCGAGAATGGATCCCGCAAAAAATGGTGATCCATCGGCGCAGACAGAGGTGTTCCAATCCATTCATTGACAAAGTCATCCAAAATAGATCAAAATGGAATAGCTGTAATGTCAACTAAAACTATAGCTACCACCAAATAGATCATGGAATACCTAGACTGTCAACACCATCATCGCTATTTGGGAAACCCTGGCTGAACCCCAAAAATCCAGGCAGGACAGGGCGGTGCCTACCACTTCTGCAGCGGCTCGGCCTCGCCTTTGGTCGAAGCCATCCGCAGCACGATCTACGACACTCGGATGCAGTGGCGGTGATCCAAGGTGTGGTTTCCGGCATGGAAAAGATATGGAAATATGGGATCTTGCTGTTTATACTATATATATATATATATTTATATTTATATATATATATATAGGTATAATACCATCTAGTCATATCTCAATGCTCATTGACTCTTACTGGTGCAAATTGCTCCAAGATTATCTAGTTCTTGTTCCTGAGATTCATTTTTTGGGTGTTGTACCCCTTTTAATACACCAACAGCCGCATGAAAGCAGCAAAAACTCCGTCACTTGTTGAGCCCAAAGTGCTGGGAGTGTGGCACAAACGATATTGGAAAGCCGATGGTGAGGCAGTGACATGCCCACAGCTCTTGTGTTTTACATTTTCAATATCGTTGAGTACTTACTTGCTTGGTGACTCATCCCACTTAGCAAGTGGGTTATAACCCCAGTTATAAATGGGATAAGTAGGGTTAATCCACTTATAATTGGGGTTATAACCCACTTACTAAGTGGGATGAGCCACCAAGTGGGTGGTTGTTGGGGCCTTGCAACAAGGTAATGTTTACGGGACCAGAAGACTTTTTGGAATGCCACAGCTACCAGTGGCTGCGACATTTATGAAGTTGGTAGTGTCAACCTCGGATTCATAAAGCCAAAAGATGAATTCATTATTGGATGGGTTACCGTCCAAAATAGTGATAAATTAATTTCAAAGTTGGCATCCCCCCTTCATAAACTCGTGGCTTCTTGATGCATTGATTAACATTGTCACTTCAAATGCCTACTGCATGGAAGAAACTTATACCATCCGCCTAGGATCATTTGGTCAAAGCCTGGCCCGAACTCTGCAGCTACGGAAAATCCTTGGTTGACTTCGAACAACGCTGTTGTGCTGCGGGGCAGCAGCTGGGTAGCAAGGAGATCCATGGTCCCTTCCGACTGAAGGCCACAGTAATGTTGTCAGAAAGCTTGTGAGGTTCACCAGTTGCTTGGCCACATACATGAGCTGGTGCTTCCTCAAAGCGTTTGGTATTTGAATGCGGCCCTAGGGCTTATATGGGCTTAGTCGACGGAACATAGTCTTGTGTGCCGAGTTGAAGTGACCTACTTGTATATAATGTACATGTATCTTCCGGAAACATACTACATACTGATAGATTTTCGGGGGTGGCCTGCCGTTTTCGCAAGAACTTGTTCAGGAAAAGGTGTGCGACGATCTTTTTGGCCTTTGGCGAGGCGAGCTTTGTCGAAGTTGTTCAGTGGGATGGGTAGTTTAGCACAACTGAATCGAGGTGATTTTCACGGCATTTTTTCAAATAATTGGCTGCTTCGAAACAAGCTGCAGCTGCATTCCATTTCTGGAAAGATGATCCAAACCTGGCGGCCTGGCGCCTCGTCGCACCTCTAAGTAACCAGCAACTTCCGGTGCCAGGGTGGTCAAAACTTGGCACATCAGGACAGGCGATGGGGTGATGGGGCGATCTTGTGCCCTATGGCTATGCCCCAAAAAAGAAATGGACAGCTGGACAGCTTCAGGTTCCACTGGGACAACTTGAGACACCTGGATCCGGACTCAGAATCAGCCCGGCCCAGTGAGGATCCGTATGGAAGGCTCTTCTTCCCCTACCAAGCGATGTTGATGCTCAGCCGACGAGGCCCGATGGCGGCGGATCGAGATTGGAGATGATGACTTTAGCTGTGGATACAGCTGAAATATGTTGTATATCGGTGTTCTTTTTCCATGTAAGTCTTGGTGTATATATCCAATATATATATATATATTCTAAGCTCATACTATATCCATGAATTCTATATCCATTCTTTATCCACATGCACTTTTAAAAAACATCCATAGCCGTTTTCAAATAGTGGTATATTACATATATGTATACATACATACATACATACATATATATATATAACATATTCACACATATCTATGTCACTATGTCTATCTCTTTAAAGAAAGAGAGAGAGAGAGATATATATATGTATAAGTATATACAATTATATGCAATTATATGTAATGTGTGTGTTACAATGCTATGCTGTCCATGTTTTGAATCCATCCCCTTGGCGTCGGCTTCCAGGTACAGATTTCACAGGTGGCGAGTTCTTCGTGAAGAACATGAAGACGGGAGAGGTAGCTGCGGCACCTCTTTGTTTGGTTCATTTTATGATCACAATATATGTCTGCCTTAGGGGAAAAGAACATGTGGGAAAATGGAACACATATATTATACATATACATGTACATATTTATATGGAGACTAGTTTTACTAGTTGCGTTTGTTTATAAAACTATTACGTAACTAGCATATGTTTAACTATCATAGAACATTTATATATATATATACTAGTTAAATCAGTCAAAATCAACCAAAAAAACTATATAACTAATCTACAAATGATAAAGTTACGGCCAAACCCGCCTTCTTCGTATGAGCTGAAAACATTGTAAAATTTTGTATATTTCAGCATTATGGTTAACTTGATGTTCTAGATCAGAACGCACAGCATAGGGACCTGTGCGGGTTCGTTCCACATCGTCATGGTCATCATCATCATCATCATTATCATCATCATCATCATCATCCTCGTCGTCATCATCATCATCGTCGTCGTCGTCATCGTCATCATTGTCATCATCGTCATCATCATCGGGCGGGACTTTTATATTCCCTCATACCTTTGTTGATCTTCCCAAGACAAGAAGGGTGTGGGCGACACGGGGTGTTTGCGCGTAAAGTTACTATACTTACCTGGTTGGTGGTTGATCACCCAAGACGGGTAACGTTTCCCGAGACGTTGCGCGCACAAGAAAGTGAGAAAGTGGTGGTTTGGAACATGTTATATTTTTTCCATAATATATGGGATAATCCTTCCCAACTGACTTTCATATTTTTCAGAGGGGTAGGTCAACCACCAACCAGATTAGAATATTGGGATATTATGGAATATTAACCATTGTTAATTATATCATTGTTAACCACTATTAATAATAATCCCAGCTATTAGTTTTAAGACCTCTGTCACCCTTCGACTCAGGTCTGCGAGGTCCCTGCGGACGAGGGTGATGTCACCATCTTCGCGGCCAACAGCGCAGCGGTCAAAGGACAGGATTTTAAGCACGGCGTCGCTGGGCGAAACGAATAAAACATGGTGGATACCCTGCGGTAAACGTTTACATAACTATTGAAAATGGCCATAGAAATAGTGAGTTTTCCCATTCAAAATGGTGATTTTCCATAGTTTGTTGTATGTTTACCAGAGGGTATCTATCTTTACCAGAGCATTTACCCATTTTTTTGAAGTATTGGATTTACCCTCTGGTAAACTAACATTTTCCTACGGAAAATCACCATTTTGAATGGGTAAATCCACTATTTCGACTGGGCCATTTTCAATAGCTATTTTGACATAACCAGAGGGTACACAACTGAGGACCTGGCTGGTACATCATGGTAACAGTCGTGCTGCGTGATTTCCCTGGGGTTTGATGACTGCTGAACTGCTGATACCCCTGCTGATAGGCCCATATCCACGGAGGTTTTCCCAAAGAGTGCCGGCATGTGGACAAGCTGGGGACACTGCCATGCAAGTAAGTGTGTATTGATGAATTGCAATTTGGAGGCCACATCACTCGCTGGTGCTAAGTAGGGCCAAGTAGGGAATGAGGAAATGATCCATAACTATTATTAGCAGCAGCAATCATCCCATCCCATCCCATCCCATCCCATCCCCCTATTATTAGCAATCATCCCATCCCCGTATTCCCTGTCAAGCAACACTAAGATCATTCGGTTCACGTCTCCCACTCATTCATCAAAGCCAAACGCCCCAAACGTCCAACCAAAGAATCCCCAAGTCACCAGACTGGAAACTGCGGACCACAAATCTCCGCAAATGCATAGGCATTATCACATTTGTGTTGGTCATTGGGTTGGATATATGTATATATGTGTATACTATGATTAATATTATCAATGATCATATTATTAATTGATATTAGAAAAAAATAATATTTCATATAACTATAATAATATCACAGTGACTATTGAGGAACTATTATTATTGATATTATTCTGGTTGGTGGTTTCAAACATTTTTATTTTCCATAATATATGGGATAATCCTTCCCATTGACTTTCATATTTTTCAAGATGGTTAAAACCCACCAACCAGCATTACATTACATATCACATATTTCATATCACTATAATAATATCACAGTGATTATTGAGGAACTATGATTTTTGTTATTATTACTGTTATTGTTCCTCACTCGGTCACCCCCGTCATCCCCGGTGCCAGCGCGAACCTCAACGAGGTTCGGACGGTCAATGGCCAGCGCTTTTCGGCGCGAAGCCACAGCGAGGGGATGGGTGAAGCCATCGGAAACCAGGTCTTTTCTCGGGAAATATGGGTGGTTTATTGATGGTTGTTGCTGTGCCATTGGGTGTTTTATGGGTGTTTTATTGATGTTTTATTGGTGTTTATTTGTGAAATATGGGTGTTTTATTGATGTTTTATTGTTTTTTTTGCCACCAATCCAACGATGAGCTCAGAAAAAAATGAATTCAGCTCCGGTTGTCAGTCACCCCAGCTGGTCACGCCTCTCAGGTGGGCATTGTTTTCAACCGACGCACATGAACAGGTAGCCGGTTTTGAGGCCACTTGTCGCGCCAGTGGGCAGCAAGGATTTACGGTTGTCCTTTTAGTTGAAAGAAACAAAATAGAGATAAGTAGCCCCAATGCAGGTCGATCATGAACCCATTTTAATGGTCGTTCTTCGATAATATCATAGATCTTCAACAGGCACTTAGATCCAAAGCTGTACCCATTGGCCCACCCAATGCACAGAAAGTGTGACAGATGCTACGGTGGCACAAAGTGGCCCAGCTGTACATAGAGCCGCATAGTTGCATAGCTTTTCATGCCGCACTCCGAAGGTGGCAGACTTAAAGTGCGCTTCCCAATTTTCGCACATCTCCAGCTGATCTTTTTGCGGATGGATTGAGATGCCATTCGCTTTGATTTTCACCGTTTTTGCTGATGAATTTGGGTGGATTTAGATAGGTAAGCACCACATCTCCAGCTCAAATTTACCCATGTTGATCCGTGAGCATGGACCTAAATTTGATCTAAATGTCAGTAAACACCAATAGGGATTATTATCCGTGGTTAACCATCTTACTGCTGCTTAGCAGGGAATGAGGGAATGATTCATAATCACTAGTAATAATCATCCCATTCCAGTCCTATCCATTCCCTACTAAGCACCAGTAAGCCATTGATATCAATTATGAACACTAGTAAATCATGGCAATCGAAAACCCCCCATGTAGTTCGACGGTCTTCCCAGCAATAAACCAGCCATGTTTGATGACACCGAAAGGGAACAAACCGCCATCACCCCATTACTAATCATGATGAACCACTAATCACTAGTAACCGCTATTAGTCGCTAGTAAGATCCATTGATAATCCCTTGTTATTAGAATATAGTTTACCTCTCACAACCACTAACCACCATCCAAGCCGCTATTCATAGTATTATCCCCTAGCATGACTAACCCTCAGGCCCGACAGCATCATGAAAATCTCCTGCTGGCAGCCATGGCCTTTGCTTGGGCCATATGTCAGGCGAACAAACTGGAGCCCGTTTTGGTGATTAACATATGGTTATTTAACATGATCCAGTTCGCTATGTTAATATATGGTTAATATATGGTTAATATATGGTTAATATATGGTTAATGATGGTTCATAATGATTACCATCTGGTTATTTAACATAGCGAACTGGAAAAGCCATGAAATAAATAGAGGTTTCTAGCTGGGAAAATCATCTGTAAATGGGCCATTTTCCATAGCTATGTTAAATAGCCAGAGGGTAATGGTGGTTACCCTCTGGTTCTTTAACATAGCTATAGAAAGTCCCCCTAGTTTTTGGGTAAATCATCATAAAGCATCTATAAATAAGCCATTCTCCATAGCTATGTTCAATGACCATAGGGATATATTGATAGTGTTACTAATAGTAAGATGATGTTAATGGCTAATGCTAAAAAAATATCTCTAATACAGCCGCTTTGGTTAACTGTTAATAGCTGTTACTGATGGCGAATAGCCATAAACAGTTTCAGTGAAATAAAAGATGAAAAACAGTTTTTAATCCATTATATAATTGTTAGCAATGTGTCTGATGGTTAATAGTGGCTAATAGTAGGACAGAGAGTGGTCCACAGTAGTTAACAATATCAATAGTGATTCACACTGAATTTGGGGGTCAACCCATGGGATAGATAGTTCAGTACAATTGAATCTGTTAGACAACTTTGGATATATGTTAACCTAACCACTAAATCACTAATATTCAGGGCGTGAAAAAATCTGGCAGCGATTTCATAACTAGTAATCCCCAACATCCATCAGTAGCAGTAATCCTTTGGTTTGCCGGAGGTGGCGGTTTGCCATCATTACTTCCCGTTGACATTTGATTTTTTTGAGGAATCTCGGGTGGAGTTTTGTTGGGGGGATGGTGTGGCGGATAGTTTGCTACCATTTCGTGGTGATTCGGAGCACAATCCTTGCAAGCGCCCATGACTGATTTGAGGTGCGTTTTGCAGGTTGCAGTTGCATTACCCTGCTCATTGGTTTTCTGATTCCCATGTTAGGTTTTCCTCAAGACTGTTTCACATGGGTTTCTCTGAAAATTGCATTCCTCATTCCATTGGTTAGTCCTCACTTTCCCTATGAAAATTGCCATTTGGGGGTATACCACTGCAGACTTTTTCCACTGCAGGTGAAGTATCACCAAATGCCGCTCTGCCGCGCGCTGGTCTGAAACTTGATCGCCGTCCGTTGCCGCCCAAAGGACCGGGTTTCAGCCGCTGCCCATTCTGCAGGCCGAACTCTTGGCGTGCCAAAGTGAGCGATGGGATTCTTTGGTAGCCAGGCGCGGGGATGGCAAGAAACCCATGAAAATTGGGCATATCCCAATGTATGCTGTTCAATAGGGAAAATGATGATTGTCCCTATTTTGAGACACAGTTTATTGAAGATGAGAATGTTCCTGCTGAAAATGGTGGAATTTCCTATACCCAGCCTACCGGAGGGCGTGGAATTATTTTTTCAAAGTGGCACAAGAGCCCAATACATGTTTTAAAAGAGTGTGGCTTTGGCGTTGCAAATGGGTCGTCGGGAGTGAGAATGACATCACCACCAACACGACCACCACCACAACCACCACAACCACCACAACCACAACATCCATCATCGTCATCATCATCATCATCACCATCACCATCACCATCATCATGCTCATTATCCTCATCGTCATCGTCCTCGCCCTCATCATCATCATCATCATCATCATCATCATCATATTCATCATATTCATCATCATCATCACCATCATCATCATCATCATCATCAATCAATCATCATCATCAATCATCAATCATCATCATCGTCATCATCATCATCATCATCATCCTGTTCATCATCATCATCATCATCATCATCATCATCAATCATCAATCATCAATCATCATCATCATCCTCATCGTCATCCTCATGGCCGTCGTCATCGTCATCATCATCCACAACGACAACAACAACAACATCAACAACAACAACAACATCATCCTGATGATCATTTAGTTTTTTTGCTGACCCCAAAACATCAATGAAACTCAGGGCGCCATGTTCAGTTTCTCGATTCTTGCCAGCTGAGGCAGCACGAAAAACGTCGACGAGTTCTTCAGGAGTCTTACGCGCTGTTGCAAGAGGCAGCTGGTGATAAGCCAAGATCAGTTGGCCAACCAACATCCATTAGCCACCAACAGTTTGAATACAACACATAGACAAAGTGAGCTTGAGAATGGGTACAGATAAGTCAACATGATGTTTATGACTTGACCCAAAATGGAAGCGTGAGGAACAGTTGCAGGACACACGGTAAAATCATCAGCGAGTTTACCCAGAAACAGCAAGGAATCCTCTTGAAAATCACTTTCCTGTAGCAGCCCTTGTTGGGTCTCAATCATGTAAAGGGTACAGGCACCATGATGGTGTTCCTATCCACTTCTTCTACCGATTGTATCCGGTTGTGTGATTTGCAACTCTGAACCAATTTTCATGGTGGTTTGATGCTTCTTTTTCCCTAAAGTTGAAGCCGATCCTTCTCCATGAACTTGCACACGTGCAAGCTGGGAACGGGAACCCCACAGGCACCTGATTTCACTGGTAATCTAACCTGGTTTGAAAAAAGAGCCCATCACATTCTGTTCCATTTATTCATGGGGTGTTTCTGTCTTAAAAGCAACCCCCCAAATATATATATATACATACATACAGATACAAGATGATAATAGTATATTAGATGTAATTTCCATCTTTCGCTCAGGATCTTCCACCTAGAGTTTTTTGTTGTCGCGGTAAAACCCATCGGAAAGTCATCGTGTCGCAGATCAGGTGCTCGACTGCAATGGCTTCAGTGAGGTCCAGAGGGCCTGGATCTGGTGGTCTGGTGTCTTAACAACCGTTTTAATGAGATATGTGTATATATACCCTCTGGTAAACTAACATAACTATCGAAAATCACCATAGAAATAGTGAATTGTCCATGAAAAATTGTGATTTTCCAGTTCACTATGTTAGTTTACCAGAGGGTATATATATATATATACAATTATATATAGGTATGAATGTTTCCTGAAATGGGGCTACCCTACATCATCCATTTGAGATTGGGATTTTCCATGAAATAAACCATCCAGCTATTCGGGATCCCCCATTTATGGAAAACCCGTATATATATATATATTTATTTATATATTCGTATTATTTAAATTATATTATATATATATATCCAATCAAGCCATGATTATTGATGTTTATTTTAGGTTGTGAATTGTTATGCAAAAAATTGTTTATCCTCTTGGTACTTTAATTATGAAAAATCACCACATTCAATAGGTAAATCACCGAAATAAATGGACCAAAAAAATACCATGGCTACGTTAAATTACTAGAGGGTATCCAACCAAATATTATCCAAGTCCCCAGCGGTATAACCAACAGGAATGAAATTGGGGATGTAACCAACACGTGCTGGAAGGATGGGCCCTCCCAACCCTCAAGTCCAACTTCTGGCGAGAAAAAATTGCCCCATGTTGGATGTCAAAAATCTCCTAAAACCTTCTTTCCCCATGGTCATAAGTGGTGATGAACCATGGTTATTATTGGTTCTTCACCATGATTGACGAAAAAAAATCTGGTTGCTCCATGGCCCACCATGGCCCAAGCCCCAGGAGGTCTACGCTCGAGTGCTGGGGGAGTTTGACCTGGTGAATGTGAGTATCGAATTCGATCATCCTTTCCAGGACCTCCAAGGGAGAGATCTTGCAGCCAGAGGAAACGGTATACCCCAGAAAAAACTCCCCAATTAAAACTCCCGAAATCCTCCGTGTTGGGTCTGTTGGGTTGTTCTTGGCCGTGTTTTTTCTTGGTTTGTTGGGATTTGAAAATTGAGTTGGAGAAAGTGTTCCAAAGTAGCAATTTCAACGGCACCAGGCATCCCTGGATGAGTTGCAGTCCTTGCGACTGGCGATGCACGACTCTGGACTCATGCGGCGTTTGGTGGAGGTGCACTCGCAACGCTTGACATTGCAAGAAATTGTTCTTTTTGGGGGGATATATTGGTATGGTGTAGTTATTATGTTCATTGTGTCAATGCAAAAAAGGGGTCTCTTCTGGTCGGTGGTTTGGAACATGAATTTTATTTTCCCCAATAGTTGGGATGATGATCCAATCAGTGAGGTAGGGATTAATAACCATTATCCAACTATTAAAAATAGTGATTTTCCAGTTCGCTATGTCAACGTTTACCAGGCCGGGTATGACGACCTATTCGTTTTAAAGGACTGGTAGCATCGCACAGCATGGCATCGCAGCTGTGGCCCCATGATCCTGACGTCCCATGGCCCCTGTGTGGCCAATGGAATTCCGACCTCCGTTCGCCGTCGAAGCCTAGCCCCGCCACGTGCTGCCGCGCAAGCAGCGACATCCAGCAGGAGCGGAGCGTGTTTTGACCGGCAAACCATCTTGGAAGCAAAAGATCCAACGGTTTGTGGTGTTCAAACGGATGGATAAAAATAAAAATAAAAATCTTACCCTCCAAGCTTATTTGTTGCGGTTGATGTTAGTTTTTGATGCACGGCTGATGTCGCGCTTGCAACTTTGCAATTGAACATCACTTGACTTTGTTAACTCTACTTGGCACTCATTGTTTGGTAAACCGATAAACCACCTGAATATAATTGATGGCGCTTCTAATGCCCACTTTTTTTGTCCATGGATTGATTCTCAAGCAACAGTCTTAACCAGAAGCCACTGCATTTTTCCCCTAAAATATGCGATGTTCGTACATGTTTATATCATCCACTTCTGGGATGTGCTGAATGGGTTGACCACATCGTTGATGAGATGAAATCCCCTATTTTGATGGTGAAATAACCACACGTCATTATCCATCCACCCTAAATTAAAATCAATGTCTTTGGATTTTCACCATCAAAAAACATTGGATTTCACCATCAAAAACCTGGGAGATATCCTAAATTCTCTCCAATTTCACCATCTCAGATCCCTTTTCAGGACATCTCTGGGTGGCTCCGCCACAGCCGGCCTCGCCTTGTTCCACGCTTTGCGGCGTCGCACAAAACACCGCGCCGCCGCGCGGCTCACGCGGCGCAGCGCAGCGCAGCCCATCTTTTGCTCGGTGCTGTCGTCGCAGGGCGACTGGCGCGCGGCTGTGGCGGAGTTGGTGGCAGAAGCCACGTATCAGCTCCTGGAGGAAAATTGTTGGAAAATGATGGTGAAAATGTGGTGTTTTTTTTAATATCTTAGGGTTTCTCGACCGTGCAAAAGGGATGGTTGAGATGAGTACTATGTTTGAGATGGGTTAAAAGCCACCAAGCGGGGATGGAAACTGCAGGGGTCGATACTGAGATTTACCTGGTACAAAATGCCAATAAGATCCAGAAGCCTCGTTGATCATGATTGGAGAGAGAAATTGATCATATTTTTAGAAGTGGATATTATGTTTCTGCATCTTTTGGGGGTCGTAATGCACGATAAAAATGATGAAAAAATGTGTTTGAGGTAGCAAAATCGGAGTTGAAAGATGTTGACCGTTCTAGTTGAAGTACCCGCACCCACTTTGCCGCCAATGTTAGCTTTGTGGCATACCAATTGTGATTTTCTTGGTGGCCAAATTTTGCGCGGCTGGTGATATACGAATTGAAATTGCAAGTTCGTCAAAAAATAACTAAATTAAAACTCCGAGGACAATTGAGATTTTCTAGACAATCTCTTGTAGTTGGCAAAACAATCACTAATAAGCATTGGCATTGAATGATATCCTTTTCGGGGGGCTGCCGACAAACACACCCCCATTTCCTCTTCCCACTTGGAAGTTCCGGGCAATGCCTCCAGTGTTTATGTAACTATCAATCTATATCTCTGTGTGTGCACTGACTATACCAGACATCATTTCAAGCCCCCATATCACAATATATCATGTCTTAGAATGTATATATAATACATACAATGTGGGGCCCCCTAGTTATAAGTTGGTTTATAAGCCCCAATAACTATAGTTATAAGTACCATAAACCATAGTTATTGGAGTTATAAACCAACTTAGCTATCTAGGGGGCCCCACTTTG
>Ga0126342_10006969_pt1 | contig 20142 bp, 15 predicted proteins | sample Cyp1metagenome_FD_92528 | JGI IMG/M metagenome (GOLD analysis project Ga0126342, IMG submission 92528) | Coral microbial communities from Lord Howe Island, Old Settlement Bay, Australia - Cyphastrea 1 metagenome | ecosystem: Host-associated > Invertebrates > Cnidaria > Coral ...
AAGCAGGAAAAGCAGGAAAAGCAGGAAAAGCAGGAAAAGCAGGAAAAGCAGGAAAGCAGGAAAAGCAGGAAAAGCAGAGAAGCAGGAATCCAAAAATAATTCCTAAACCTGATCAAAAAAAAAATCCTAAAATAATTAGCCCTCCTTAGTGTAGTAGAATATGTACACAATGTGATCTGGTATTATGATAATATATGCATAATATGTAAATAACTGGTAAAATAGATAATATATCATGATAATATGTATAATAGATCATATAGTTATATTATGATATTATGATAATATAATGAGTGATAATATAATTATAATAATTATAGATAGCTATAAAAGATGATAATTATAACTAGTATTATTATAGATAACATAATTAATATATATATAAGATATGCATAATAGATGATATTACATAATATATCATCTATAATTTACATAATATCATAATATTGCAAATCATATTCACATATTATAGATAATATACACCTAATATATCCTAATATGATTTCATATGCACATTACTATTATGCATAGTATTACTAGCACACAATATGATAGTGTAGTACAATCGATATACTGATATACACATTGTATTAATTATAGATAATATAATATTGTATAGACATATTATATATGAGTTGAGTTAGATATACACACGCCCATTACAATAGTATGCTAAGTATCGAATAATCCAGGCGTTCTTTTGTGTAGAAAAAAAAGTACTGATATCATACATATAGTGTATATGTTTATAAACATCATCCAAACAAACTCTATATTTGTATGTGTGTTTATATATACATAGTAGCGCCTTCCCCAGGCCCCCAGGAAAACAGCTGGATTTAAAGTTTAAAGTGAAGCGTGCTGATGTGTTGAAGTTTGTGTTCTCTTGCCAGGCATTCTATTGCAAAAGGTGCAACGGTGCAACTTCGCAAAATGCCGCGACCACTTTGCATGGTCTCATATGCATCCATCTGCGCTGCCCGTAGAGTATGATTTAAAACAGATCCCCATCATAGTTTGCGTGGCTTGTTTGGTATAGACGCGGTTGGGATACAGCGTGTATCCCATTATTATTTACTGTATGTATATGAAAAAAACATACATTGTTACATAAATTATGATATATATATATATAATATATATATACCGCTTATCATGTGTTTTTGGAATGGACAATTGACAACATGTCAGACCACCAGACACTACTGTTGATTCTGCGCGTCATTTGCTTGTGGCCTGAGTGGTGAATTCCAGTGTTTTTTGTTCATTCTTGTGAGTTCCCTCTATTGGGTTGTTGGGTGTTGGTCTTGCTTATCGGATCTCCCAGCGAAAATTCCACCATCCAAAGCCACCCGCAACTGCGGACGCTTTTCCTTGTCATCAAGGCATTCGCTGTCGGCAGGTCCGGCAGTTGGGGCAGTCCTGGCGCTCATGATGGTTGGTCACTGCCCCTGAAATATTACCCTTCAGTAATCAAAGATGGCAATAGGAAATCCTGTCCTCTATAAATGGAGGTTTCAATATGTTTTAATGGCAAAATCATCCATACTCGGTCGATGTTACATTGCTACGTTTGAGTACTGGAGGCTAGTCAATTGTGAATATTCAACCCAACACTGAGTAGTGTTCAAGGCCCTCTCTCGTTCCATTGTTGGTTCATAGGAATTCCAGCAATGGATTATGATTATCACCCATAAAATATCTTAATTGGGTAGGTTACCCCACTACCATCATCTAATACGGGCTTGGCAAGCCCTGCTCAAATAAATGCGGGTTGAACGTAAAGCTGTGCCAGCCCATTTATGGATGATAAAAATGATGATCTATCTATTAACATCTATTAACAATGGTGATTTTTACCAGTCAGCCACGTTGAATAACCAGAGGGTACTCACAACGGGGCCCCACCTGCTAGGTGGTTCAAAAGAAGCCTGGCAGCGTACAAAAGGGGTTCCAAAATGACAAAACATATGGGACAAATCAGGGAACATCATCAAACATCATGAGGTTTGGGGTGACCTATGACCTAAGTTTAGAGATAGTTGAGGACAAGTCATCAAGGATGACTTGACGACAAATACTGGAAAGATGTTCAATGCAAAATGTCCACCGCTTCAAAATTGGGGCTTCCTCCCAAAAAGTGACCCGTACCTGCGAACGTCGCTAGGGTTTTTTGGGACTTTCTATCCTCAAATTAGAGAGTCATAGGGGCACTGTGGCGCGGGTGGGATGCCGGTCCGTAGCTTAACAATAGCGAGGAGGCGGGGAGTCCAATTTTGAACATAGGGTGTTTCCCAAAAAGATGCCGAAAAGCGTTTCCACTATCTACCCTCTGGTAATTTAACATAACTATGGAAAATCACCATTTTCAATGGGATAATCCACTGTAAATGGTCCTTTTCAATAGCTATGTTAAATTACCAGAGGTTAGCAGATGATTACGCCATAAGCGAAGGTTTGGAAGTGTCCAATCTATTTGGGGCTTCTGAAGCCCGTAGCCGATCAACTCATGCGCCCAGTGGGTCGAGGGAGAAGCCATAACTCAGCAAATAGTCCCATTCTAATGTCAACTAAATCCTGGTTGGTCCATAGATGTCACTCTTAAGCCTACACTAGTCGATTCTTAGTCAAGTTTAGATCACAAAAACCTCTGGTAATTTCTGAGTTTGCTATAGAAAATTGCCCATTTTTGGTGGTATATCTCATTTACCTCTAAAAAAATGGTGATTACCCAGCCGGCCATGACGCCGACATCCGCCGACATCCGCCACGCTGCGCGCCCATGCGCGCCCGCGCGCCTTCCTGGGACCCCGCTTGGGACCGGGCGCCCGACAACCAGACACACTAACCATCAATCAACTAAAATGTTCTAACTATTCAGCCATTTCCTCATCTTTGAGCCAAATATGGAAAACAATGGAAAACATATACATGTCATGTTTGAGCCAAATTATATAATATGTCAAAATTACATGCAAAGATTATGAATGAGCATATAGATGAACATAATATACTATATATAAATCTATATATCAAGTCCAATGATCCTTGACCCAGTTTCCATACAGAAACCCGCATGGAACCGAAGAAATGCGCATGGTCCAATGGTCTCATTTTCCATTTCCTCACCGGGGTTCCTACCCTGTCAAGGCCTCGTAACTTATGTTTTGGGGTGCCGGGGTGATTGAGCTCATTGACCCTCATTGAACCATATCAACTGAGCCTCTATTCTTGGGTGGGGAACTTGTGACTTCCTTAATTTTCAATCCTACAGGTCCTACAGCAATTTGGTCTTCTCAACCCTTTCTAGAGACACCCTTGAGGGCGCAGAGTAACACCTTTGAACCAATAAAACATGAGTCAATGATAAGCCATTCAAACGCGAATCTCAAGCCACAAATGATCCAATCACCAATCAAATTTAAAAGTCAACGATCATCAATGGCCATTTCAGGAACCTAAATTGGAGGTACCTACCATATATAAGGCCTATATAAGGCCTATGTAAGGGAATATCCACAAAATATGGTCTTATATGATCCTGAAATTCCCATCGAGATGATCACTGCTGGCCAAAAACAACATCTGCTCTATGATTTAAGTGACTTCTCCAAGGGTTAGACCACCGCTGATTGGCAGCCGCTCATCTTTTGGTTGTGCTGCCCCCATCAATCTCCGGCGCGTCGATCCCTGCCCCTGGAATCCCTCCCCTTCGGGAGGACCCATTGGTGGCCCACAAAAGTTTGCCCACAAAAGTCTAAGACAAGTGAAGAAGCGTCCTGCGTTTTTCTGTCTACATCTCAGAAAATATTAGTGGCCATTACACGTCATAATATCATGTAATATAACACATACAGTATTATATATTGTATAATTATATTATATATATATATATATTCGTGTATACGTATACATATGTGTATGCTGTATGCATGTATAGGTATAATGACCCGGCAACCTGGCCCAAAAAAGTTCACATTCCAACCTGGGAAAAAGATGGGTTTTCCGATTTAATGGGATTTAACTAGGACAATTTGTGATTTAATGTGGTTCGGTTTTGCAGGTTTGACCATCGAAAATGGTGATTTGATACCCATTTCACTACGTAGGAAAAATAGTGATTTGGGTATTTAATGGAGATATAGTGGGATCTATAACAAACAATACATTTAAGGGTGTCTGAAAATTGTGTATATCCATGTCTCCAATTCAAGCCCTTTAAATACGGATAATGATGATGAACCAACAGAATCATTTCGAGATACCATATTTCAGACAAACCCAGCCATAGCCACCCAGATCTGATCAAGTTTGAATCGAGAAGGTGGGCTACACCATCACTGGTGGATGTCAACCATCACAGCGTATCTCCCTCATGCCACCTGGTAATTTAACCGTTCGCTGTGGAAAATGGCCATAGAAATAGTTGATTTGACCTCTAAAAATGGTGATTTTCCATAGTTGTGTTAGTTTACCAGAGGGTATCCAGCAGTTCTCTAGCACATTTTCCTTATTCATGGATGGATGGGCCATTTGTGCAGACTTCTGCGCTGGGACCGCTTAGAGCGGCAGCAAGTTGCAGTTTGGTCTCCAGCTACGGGACTTGCTTTGAAGTCTAGAGACCCAGTCAGGAGATTTTTGGTTCGTCCCATTTGAGTCATCCACTTGGGCTGGAATGTCTTGGAATCATCTCTGAAAAACATAGAGATGATGAAAATACGCCGAATGGGACATCTGCCACCTCCTCTTAAAATCAAAAGATTTTGCGGGGCCAGCTGCCATGTCATCCGGGCACCCCTTGCAGCCGGCTGCTACTGGTTGACGAGTGGTTTTCTGATCTCCGGCTGGGGCACTATCAAGTCACATACTCGTTGGAGCCAGAACCTCAAAATAGAAAATCAGTTGATTCTATAAAAGATCCACTATACCTGGAAATACGTATCATCATTCCAGCTAGGACTGTTTGAATTCCAGGTCTAAAAAACGCTTCCGAGCAAGTGCAGAATTTTGGTCACGAATTCTGGGATATTTACAATTGTCTATATGTGTATATAAAAATATTCATACCAGGAGCTTCAAAGACCCAAAAAACTGTAGGTGCAGTGAAAAAAAACTAATTTTTTCGAGAAAACTGTGTTTTGTAAGGAACCCATATTTTGGTTTTTGTTGGATTTGCTCAAATTTGTCCAAATCGGGTGGACCTGTATCGAATTTCTCCTCATTACATGTAGCAATTTCATACCGACAACCTGTGAAATCTGTCAGACAGAACGCGCGATCGAAACCGAAGCAAGTGTTATCAGACACGATGCGCGCATTCTCCACCGGCTGCAGTTACCTCCTATGCTGCGAACTTTCCCTTCAGCGGGGCTGGAGGTAGTCAAAAAGTCACTATGGATTCAAAAGTCAGCTTTTCAGATATGAACCCAGTAAATTGACAATAGCTCCGGTAATCTGCGTTGTTTTCTTTGTCTGGATCAGGCAATTCCCAGTTCGATCTTGCAAAACCACAAGCGGAGCCTTAAGACTCGACGTCGCGCCGTCAATTCCCAGAGGCAAAAAAAAATATCTTGAGTACGGGTTAGTATGGGTTAAATATGGGTTTCATACAGTTTAAATATGGGTTCCCAAAAATCGGGTTTTTCTATATTTAACAAAATATGGGTTCAGTACGGAATAAATATGGGATACGGGCAAAATATTGGTTTTTGGCATTTTTTGGGTACAGACCCTAAAATTGTCATCCGAAATGATTAAAAACTGAAGTTTTCGATTGATTTTTGGTGATTTTGTTCATTTATGTCGATACTTTTGTTCGACTGTTTGTTGGACCTTGGCAATCCAGAATTATTTTTTCCCAATGCAAAAATACAACCATGTTTCAATTTATGCTTTTAGGGGTGGTTCTTGGGAAAAAAATCATCCAACGACTCCAGATTGACTGTGATCACACTTAATGTTGTCCAACATGTTCCAAGAGCATCAGGCCCTTTCTTGTGAGAACTGCCAGCCAAAGCCAGCGAGGTGGAAGTATAATCAGCATGAAGGGTACTGACAGGGATAGAGTCAAGGCTAGTATCAATAAAGGGGGTTGAATCGTCTAAGGGAACGAATCATGAGATGTCACGACACCAAGTGTGAGAAAAAGTAGGTTTTTTCCCTAGTAAAGAAAAAAAACATATTTTCCGAGAAAAAACATGTTTTTTCATAACTGAAGAAAAAACCGGGCTTTTGGAAAAAGACCTACACATTTGTGGGTTCTTGATACGCTAGGTAGAGCATATTATATATACATGTACATAATATTCTGTCAAACATCTTCCCATGGTTGTCATGTCAACTCGCCCCAGTTCCACTCAGTCAGCTGTCAGCTTGGTGGGACTAAACTATAACACCTGCACAGCTCAAAGCCCTCAGCCATGGCAACGTTTCATCCGCGCCTCTTCCAACAAAGCCAGACAGGATCTGCTCATTTTGGGGCCAACATGAAGTTTTGACTCCAAAACCAAGGACCCAAAATTCAAAATTCAAGGACCCAAAACCCATCTTTTGTTTGGATTTGTGATGTGGTTCAACAATGTTCAACATATGTAAAACGCATCAACCCCTCAGCCATTGGTTGAATGAGCACAGGTTGCAGCTGAAACGTTGCCATTGGGTCTAAAGCCCGAGGCTCAGGCGATTAAAACTCAAGATTCGTAGCTACCGGTCTCGGTGCTGCAGGTATCGACCTCTCAAACCCCTTTTCTGCGCGATTGGTTGTGCCAAAAGATGCACAGAATGGGGTGATTGCTATGCTGAAAATATCACTTTATAAACCTCAACCATATATGTAGGGATATACAAGTAATGGGACATATACAGAGTACTGTATAGAGATATATCATGGGGAGATATCATAATGGGTGATGGGCCCCCAAGCAAATGTGGCGATCCCAGCACGGTCACCCCCCAGTTTCCTTCTGAAACGTTGAGACCAACCCATATCTTCTTGTTGGTTATTCTATTCCCCCAATATATCCCTGGTTGGTGGTTGAGCCACCCCTCTGAAAAATACTGTATTAGTCAGTTGAGATGATTATTCTCAATGGAAAAATAAAAGCCATGTTCCAAACCACCAACCAGGTCCAAATCATAGCCCCTTATCTCCCAACTGAAACCTCCACTTTAGCTGCTGGGTCTCCATCTTACCTTCACCAAGGAACAGAGAGCTCCCCCGTGAAGCCCAGGCCGCCCTTCAAGTTTCCCTTCACAAAGTGGCGAAAGCCTGGCCCAGAGATGGCTGGGCAATCCCGGAAGGAATGCAAAATATGGGGGGTTCCTAACATGGAGGTACCCCAAGTCACCATGGGTTGAAAAATCCTAAAATGATCTATATGATTCTATATGATCGAATTTTGCGGCCAACACTTGTGCTATGCCTGCAACTCTTTTGGGATGATTGTCGGGAACCTCATTTCTGCTGACCCTTACAGTACTTCGTGGCCTTCCACTATGTTAAGATGACATGACATGATGTTTGTCACGTCGCTTCGTGCGGGACGTGATTGATGACCCTCTGCAGGGTTTCGGTTATAACACAATCGCTGCTTTCAACACTTTTTTACATAAGCCCTAAAGAAAACCTACAAAGACCCTAGGAAAGATCCTAAATTTAACCCTAAATGAACCCTAAAGAAACCCTGCAAAAACTATATTATAGTGAAGTACCTGGTGGGCGTAGCGGACGTGCTGCAGGTAATTTTGGATGATGTGTGGTACCCCCATCAAAAATGTGATGGATCTTGAGCATGGAAACATCATCGACCTCCAGCCAGGGAGGTTTCTAACTACAAACATTATCGAACTGAATGTTTTTTTTGCAGCAAACCATCTTTGATTATCGGAGGGTAGTTGGGAAGTGATAGCAAACCAAGGCCTGCGAAGCATGATGAAGCATGGTTTGAGATGGTTTGAGATTCATTGGTGGTGAGTATCAGCTTCAATAATTCAACGGAATCATAGTTTTGTCATGTTTTGTCCGTGTGGATGAAAGTATACGCAATAGATGGTATGTTCAGTCCACTACGGGATATGATGTACACATGAAACAATATGTTTTCTATGGTTCTGTACCAAAAAAACATCAAAAACGGTTGGCCATGATGGTTCTATCCAATTCGTCTACAGATTTGCAGCATTTTGCAGCACCAAGGCATGTTCATCCCCTTGTCATGGCCTGACCATCCTGAAAAGCGAAAGAGGGGCACCACCTGCCGATGGCTGCCGATGGCTTCTGTCGCTTAGCCCGCTTAGCCCTGTCCCCCTTGGTTCACCAGAACGAACTCAATCCCCGAAAAATTAATAACTCATTTGAAGCCTCCCAGATTCTTGTGTGAACATCTTTGACCCGCGGTCATCATACTGTCCCTGTCATCGCCCGGGGCCTCTTCCAAGGATTTTCCCTTCGTTTCCGGCAAACATGTTGCCGCAAAAGGAATCCTCGACGATTGCGCGTGGGACCGCGCGCAGCATGGTTGATGAACCCTTTAATTAAAGAATCCAATATTTTAAGTATAAACAATATATACTTTGGGACCCCTGATCAAACCGAAAAAAACACATGCTTGGGGATAGCCACTCAGAACAGCATCCTAGAATTACACGAAAATTTCAGCCCAAAAGTCCATCATCAACGTCCAAGCATTTATCCAATGTCTACCGGTTCAGCGCCATTTTCCCCTTTTAAATGCTCCACTTTATGGAACCAGGATTCCCCCATTTCGACCCATCCTATATATGCTATAAAAATCACTATAGTGCCACTATGTAACAACATCACTTGAATCCGAAGATCATAGAACCCAAATAATAAAACAGAATTACCCCCAGCCACAACTCAACAATTAAATCTTTCTTTCTTCTTTTTTTCCCCAGCCATTCCAACAACATCAGACCGTCCATCTTAGCACCAGGCATCACTATGAGGCACACGCATCCGAAGAACAGCAGGGTCCCTCCCGGTCCCATGGGTGATGAGATCATCTGAGGTGTCATGAAGGCGCTCAGGACATTCGCTGGACCCCAGTTCACCTAAGGTGAGCCGAAAAGGGAACAACGTTTCACCGGGGCAAGAGATATCAAACGAACATACGTATGACTATATACATAATATTATAGATATATAATATGATATATAATATGATATATAAAATGATATATAATATGATATATAAAATGATATATGATATGATATATATATAGACACCTGAAGTTTCTCCAAACTCATGGATTTAGCCATGTGTCATTTGATGTCATGTGTCCAAATATGAGTGATCCATTCCATAGTCGAACCATGACCAACCCCTCACCATGTGATCGTCCAAGTGAGCCATGAACAAAAAACCCTGATTGGTTAAGAACTAGGGACTTGTACAACCAACAGGTTTTTAACATGAGATGGGATGGGGGTATTTTTTAATTGCTCAAGTGACTTTAATCCTGGAAATGCCGGCTTCTGGTTTCTTTGCTGTACTCAGGCGTGTATCAACCGATTACCGTCTTTTCCCAGCTCATGACCCATCAGGTTAGTTGTAGTGGTAAATGACTGTGTTTATCTTTGGGGGGTGTAATATCTTAATCAGTATGTATTTTGGTATTTCCATATCTGCCTTGCACATCATTTTCTATGGCAAACTGTTATTACCGGAGGGTATAATCCATTTAAGCCTCCAATTATCTCCACCATTTTCCGTGGTTACCATTTCCATATGGTCTTTATAGATGATTTTACCATATCAAAACCTCCAATTATTTACAGTAGTTCGGGAATTTCCGATGAAAAAAATTGAGATCTACCCACCTCCACCGGTCCCCTATCTCCCTCATTGAATCGAATTTCTTGTTGCCATAAAATCCCATGAAATCACCATTTTGCCTGGTAAAATCCTGACCTGTAAATCCCATGAAATCATCAATTTGCCTATTGAAATCGCCTTGTAAATCCTGTGAAACGACCATTTTTGAAGGTTAAACCCATCCTCTGTCCTCTCCGCATCCTGTTTTCCGGGACCCCGGGCCGCGGTGCAGAGTCCCACCGCTTTGCCGCGCACGCGCAGCGGCATGATCTCGGAGATGTAGAGCCAGGCGCCGAAGCCCCAGGAGATTCCAAAGGCGAACCTGGACTGGGTTTGAATGGGATTTGAATTGGATTTATGGGGATTTTAATGGGATTTATAGGGATTTTACAGGGATTTTGATCGGATTTATAAGATTTATAGGGATTTTGATTGGATTTATAAGATTTTATATGGGATTTTAATGGTGTTTATAGGGATTTTACAGGGATTTTGATCGGATTTATAAGATTAATAGGGATTTTGATTGGATTTATAAGATTTTATATGGGATTTTAATGGTGTTTATAGGGATTTTACAGGGATTTTGATCGGATTTATAAGATTTATAGGGATTTTGATTGGATTTATAAGATTTTATATGGGATTTTCATGGTGTTTATAGGGATTTCATGGAGATTTATACTAGGAAAATTGGTGGTCCCCCATTGCTGATTATATAACTATGGGGAAATATGTTGACCATCATCTATTGGGGATATCATGGGATATAATGAGACAGAATTCGAAGTTGCTGGTTGAAACAATTAAGATTATACATATATTATATAAGTATATATACATACGAGTATTTGATACTAATCTACAGAATGGACTGCAACTAAAATACAGTCTGTCTGTCCATGCCAATTTTGATGGGTCTGACTGAATTGTCATGTTTCACCAGCTTGAACTACGGCTTAATAGAATGCTTTTCCGATATTCCCGACGCTAAAACGGTCTTTTTTTTCAGCCAGATAGTTGGATAAAAATATTGCTGGATGAATTTGGGATATATAATTCGGAACTGGCAATTTACGATGGTAGGTTGATGATCGGTTGATGATCAGAGAAAATGATCAACAGGTGAATTTTTGCCCCATTTGGGAACACGGATAAACGGTGGATTAGAAAACCGATCATAATATCTGACTAGCGAGTAATGTCGTAATGGCCCATAAACCAAAAATTACCTCCCGCTTTGGAAATTTAAAGAAATCCAAACCATGTATGACAAATTTAAGTGATGGTGATGGTGTTTATATGGTGTTTATGGTTTTGGAAAACCACATTAGTTCCAGTTTAGATGGCCATTTTTTTAGGCCTTGAGAAGTTCTCCAAAAGACCCGGTTTGGATATCAGATGGACTTCCGGTTTGGGCATGATTCCAATGATTCAGTGAGGGCCCAGGATCTTAAGCAAGTCAAGGATAGAAAATGATCCAAATGAAGGGCTACCCTCTGGTAAACGTTTACATAACTATGGAAAATCACCATTTTTAATGGGAAAACTCACTATAAATGACCAAAATCAATAGCTATGTTAAATTACCAGAGGGTACGTTACTGTTGCACCAATATTCCCATGGAAATCATGGAAACACTCACAGTTGTGGTCAGTTTGCCACATGATGGCAGTTTTTGATAAACGCATGCCAAAAGACGCCGGTATTTTGAAACAAATTGTCCAAATCAAAAACAAACACCTGCTTGAGGATTTTTCCCAGGACATAAACCAGCATTTGTGGTGAATGACGCAAGGGCTAAGGGCTCAGTAGCTGTACTCAGATAACATACAGTATATGATAAAATCCCATGGACCAATATTTGTTTCAAGAAAAATAGAAGGGTCGCTTTGGTATATGGTTTATCACCATCTACCCTTTAATCAACCAAACAGTGGGAAAAGGAAATGTTTGTCCTGGTCCCCTCATGACATGCAACATGTAAGTCACGATCATGGCGACAATGACCACCCCGGCCGCCGACTGAATCTCCCCCGTGGTGGGGTCATGGGCCAGCAAAGCGATAGCTCCACCTAACGCAGCCAAAACGATGTGGTGGAAACTCACCGGAGTAATAAGGTGCCAAGGAAGAAAATAGGAATTTAAGTGGGGAAAATGGAATTAGCCTCTGGTTATGACTAACATAGCCGTGGAAAGATCCACCATGCTATTAATAGGTAAACCATCTATTTCAATGGGCCATTTTCCATGGCTATGTTAAATAACCAGATGGTAAATGATTGAACAAGGAAATATGGTAAGATTTGGTTGTGCTCAAACATAGATTGTGCCCTAATTGATGGTCAGAAAACACCATGAAATATATAAGTTTATCAAATCATTGGATATTAGGGGCGCAACATGTTTTGGACAAATCCATCACTTTGCTTGAACCGTTTTGAGCCTGTTTTGAAATTTGCATAGTTTGGTCTTTTCATGCTTTTTTAATGACAAAAAATCTACAGGTTTCATTGAAGATTTCACAGGTGACGTGATAGCACGGTTCAGTGTGCGGCACCCATCACTTTCAATGGATCCTCCAAACCTGTGTTCCCCACATCTTTGTGTGGGTGCTTGTTTTTGGTTATGCATTCCCGTCCGGTCCTCCTCCTCCTCCTACTCTTCTTGCCCCGCCCTCTCCCTCACACACAACTCACACACACAACAACTTACTCATACACAACTCCCTTACATACAACTCCCTCACACACACAACAATAAATCCTTCTGGGTCATCAAGTTGCACGTTTTTTCTGCTAATAGCATGTTTTGGTCAGATTACACTCATTCTGACTTTTATGCTTCTCTTTTCGTTTCCTGGGTAGTTGCTCTTGTTTGGTGGGGAAATACGTTCAGAAATGTTCAGAATGCCTGCTTCAAAGCGCGCAGAATGGAAACATGAAAACAATGGTGCAATTAAAAGTAAGCTCTTTTGGAGAAAATGCAATCAAAAGGCAGAAGCGTGTTTCATTGGCATGTGTTTGTTTTTGTTGGGGATGCAGATAATTATCAACAACACATGTTGCGATCTTCTCCTGCTTTCCACTGTCGAATGTCTTCCTTTTGCAAATCCGTGCAAGCAGGTGGCTCGCATCTCAACCCATCCCGTCATATTTTCACAGGAAAGAAAACTCGATATCCTCTGACTTGTTTTTTTTTCTAGGGCCCTTCTGCAAACCAACGTCGATTTGGAAAACCCGAAAACCCACCATTTTGTTCATCTTCCGAACAGGAAACCATGTGTGTTTTCTCTATGTTTGCTTAGGGTACCAATTTCTTACGGACTCCATCCAGTGCCATCCAAAGTTGTCCCTCCAAGGTACCTACTAACATGGTGATGCACATGGTAATCATCCCATACAGGAGCAGCACTCTTCGACCCGCGCGGTCCACCAAGAAGAAACTGCCCACGCCATTTCCTGGGGATGGGGATGGGATGCTCAAGCGGCTCCTTTTTTGGGGAATCTCCGTTTCAGCGACAGTGGAATCTTTTGAATCAGAATCCAAAAAATGGCTATGAAAATAGGCCACCCCATGGTACACCCAAAGTTGATCATGCTCATCCTCAGAAATGGTCAGGCTGTTGGGCCCCATGGGCCCCGTTTTCAAACAACCCTGGGTCGCGCTAGGTCAAGCTTCCCACGGTAAAGGCGATGAAAGGGACCAAGGAAGGTCCGATGCCAGAAATCCCCAGCGCCTGCCAGGCAAAAGATGGGTCAACACCCTTTTTATATCCCCCGATCACATCATAAAGATCAAAATGGCTGGTTTTTTTTGATTTATGAATAACTATTCATCCCCAGAAAAAAAAACTGGGTACTTATCATCGGTCCATAGCTGTATGAGCCATATTGACATATCGATTCAACCATCAACCAATAAAGATATATAGAAAGGATAATATGAGGATACCGGCAAAACATACGGAAGGCGGAAAAAATGCCTGGATCGATTTCAATTATAACTGATAACTACTTCAAATCATCCAGCTTCCCGGGTTCAAATGCTTGGATGTTTAGGTCTTGCTGGTAGAAAGAGATGTGCCAAGAAAGCCAAAGGATCTTTCATGATCTTTCCAACCGTCCAGGGTACAACCTTTCCGGCGACATTGGAGCTATCACTGGCTTCACCAGTTTACCACATTACCATCTGGTTATTTAACATAGCCATGGAAAATCACCATTTTTAATAGGTAAACCATCTATAAATGGGCCATTTTCCATGGCTATGTTAAATAACCAGATGGTAATTACAATTAATTACAAGTCTTCAACCTTGGGAAGCCTTGATAGAACCATGCTCAAAGCCCGCAGTCCTTGAAGAGGGTGCCACTAAAACTCACCACCGCATTGATGCCCGTGGTGATTTGGAAGAACTGTACCAAGCAACCGATCAGGACCACGTTTCCTCAGGACTCTGCGGCAGTTGCTCAGATCCAATCAGGGTAAAGATATGTAAAATGTAAAGATTGGTTTGTCTGAAAATAGTGTACCCCTAAACCCAATGGTTAATGATCATTATCCCTATTAAATGGCTATTTCATTGGGAATATACCCTATTTTCAGACAAACCCAGATGGTTTTAACGAGGCATGATCAGATTCGAGAGACTTGACTTTGAGAGGTTGAGGCCAATACAGTATTATGACTTGCTGCTGTTTGCGGGAAAGCTTGTTTGGTTCCGATTCTGTTGGTGACCCACCCGGGTGGGTTCTTTTCTAATTTTATTGTGGGAACGGGTCAAGAAGTTTATACCCAAAGCTTGCATAGGATGCGACGATCCTATCGCCTCCATATTCATATTCAATACCCCACCTAGACATATCAGTTTTCCCGTTATATTCCAAGTTTTGATGGGTATATATCCTCATGATATCCCCATGAAACCACCATGTTTGTTGGTTAAGTGCCATAAAAAAGACACCCATGTTTCTTGGTGAATCCCCATTAAATCCCATTGGAACATGGTTTTTTCTAGCTAAATCCCATTAAATCGAACTGGTCATATGGTCATATCCCATAAAATCCCCAATGTTTCTTGGTAGATCCCCATTGCAAGCCGCAACTACCACGGCTACAGCTTCGCTCAAGGTACGAAAGAATGGTGTGGTAAAGATTTCACTCCATGCCGCTTCGCCCGTCTGCTGCTCTTCTGCCAGTTCGTCCTGTCGAGCTGGAAATTGCCATGAAATTGCTATGGGAAAAACATGGAAAAAAATGACAGAACATGGATGACTGTGGATCAAAAAAAGAGATTCCCTTAGGAATTCTTCTCCAAGTTTTCTTTCGCAAGGAAAAATCTGGGAAAAACCATGGAACATACATCTATATCATATATTGCTCATGGCAAAATGATGTAGAAATGCGTTTTTAGAGACTTCAGTGATCCATGCGGGATCTTCTGCTGCCAGGTCAGATATAAAACAGCCAGCCCAGCAGCCAAATCCCTGATGTTTCAGGGCATTAAAAGCCAACTTCAGTTTCTGTGTGATCTGGTTTTGTTCAGCAGACTCAATTTTGACATTAAGATTTGTTTGAATGCAGCCCACATCCGCCTGCACTTCTGTCAGCTCTTGTTTGGCTGCATCTCTGTTCCCTGAACGCGACAGGACTCACCACAGGTGGGCGGTCTCAAGAAGCCTTTGGAAACTAACAAGACTTGGGGAATGAACAAGAACAATCCTGTCTAATGTCTAAATCAATTGAGGATCCGCCAAGGGATTTGTAACCATGAAGGAGTATGAAGCTTTCAAATGATCTTGGCCGTTGAAATCCTCGTCCTTTGTGCTTGATATGTGTGTCACGTGGTTCAGACTCCACTCTTTAAATTGGAGATTATTCCCCTTGGCAGGCAAACCCACTGGCTTTGGGGCCTGTGCAAGCGCGAGTTCTCACGAGACATACCATACCACTTCCAAAATCAACCGCCCGAAACGGAAGACTCGAGTGATTTCCAGTGGTTTGAATCTCATATCTTTCAAACAACTCAAAAATCTGCTTAACAAAAATCACCTCTCAACATCCACTGGTGAATCATCATGTTCCCTGTTTAACACTACATTTAACAATATATAGTAATCCCCACAAAGATTGAACAGTGAAATTCTACTAAACTAGTGATCGTTTACTTTTCTATATATTTTTGGTAGTCAATTACTATATATATATATCATAACATATACATATGATGTATATATACGAAATACATCTAAAATCATCTAAATACATAATTATATATGTACATAATACAGATACATATACCTATAATGTGTATATATATATATATATGTTTTTTTGACTTTCCATAGGAATCCATGGGTAAATCCCCGCCTGCGCGCAAGCGCGTGAGCACCTCCAAAGCCTCGCTGGAGCGTCCCTTGGATTCCAAGAAGCGTGGTGTCTCGCAGACGAAGATCAAACCCACGAAGACCAGGCAGCCCAAAGCCACCTGCAGGCCTTACAACACAGGGGAGAAAATGGTTGGGGATCATGGCAGGATATAGTTCTTATTATTTCCGTATATGATTATATATGATTATATATGATTATATGATTATATATGATTATATATGATTATATATGATTATATTATTATATATGATTGTATATGATTATATATGATATCATATATGATATTATATATGATATTATATATGATTATGTACGATATTATATATGATTATATATTATATTATATATGATATTATATATGATATTATATATGATATTATATATGACTATGTATGATATTATGTATGATTATATATGATTATATATGATTATATATGATTATATATGATTATATATGATTATATATATATGATTATATATGATTATATATGATTATATATGATTATATATATGATTATATATGATTATATATTATATATAATTATGTATATATAATTATATATATAATTATATATAATTATATTACTGTGCGTGATATAGTTGTATCATTATAGTATTATGTATATATATAATATATATATATAGAACAGCAATGGGGGCGAAATCTAATGATCACGATGGCAGGCTATGGCCCAATATGCATGATATAGTTAGAATCTATCATATATCTACTTCTATGTGTATATATATATAGATAGTTAAATCATGTTAAATCAATATATATATATAATAAAATAACACGCGTGATAGTTACATGATACATATGGCTGGAAGGTTGAGACCTTCCAAAGCCCCCATTGCCATGGTTTGTCGGTGCATGGCTTGAACCCAAGGAACCCAGGGAAATGCGCCATCCAAACGCAAGGTCGTGTACGAAGTAGTTCAACAGGGCGGCAAAAACGATGGCTAAGCACCTACGAATGGCAACCGATTTCGCAACCGATTTCGCAACCGATTTCGCAACATTCGCGTTCTTGTCCCGAAATTTGCTTTGGGATACCCTCCGGTGTCATCAAACATGGCTAGCAATTGGAAATCCCTTACAAACGGAAGTTTGAATGGGAAAATCATCGAACTAAATGGGGCATGTTCCATTGCCATGCTTGATTTCCGGAGGGTATCATCAACAACACGCTGTGTCTAACGGCTAATATGAAGAGATGCGGATAGTGGGAACGGCGACCAAGCAACCGAGGAACCGTTTGGAAACTGCAGATTTGGCAGCCAATGTCACCACAAGATACGTTTGCACAGCGTTTTTCACATCGTGTCTGCCCCTAGAAATTAGAACCACACAAGTAGAGTTCACCTAGAAAGTGCTAGGCAAAAAACCCACCAACTCGCCGAAACTGCCCACTTTCCCAGGATCTGGTGGCAAGTTACACATTGTTCTGGTAGACTCCCACCAGCATTCCACGAATCTGTGAAGGAGATACTTCCTTGGTGGCCACTGAATGAGGAGTTCAGGTGTAGTGCAAAAAAAATAAGAAAGTATCTAATTGGTGGTATACCTACCCCCCTGAAAAATATGAAAGTCAGATTGGATCATCATCCCAACTATCGGGGAAAATAAAATTCATGTTCCAAACCACCAACCAGTAAATCATCCAATTTAGATTGGGATTTTCCATTCTAAATTTATAAACCATCAATTTTGGGGTATCCCCATTTATAGAAACCCTATGAAATATTCACGTCTGCCTGCCACAAGGTTCAAGCCATAGATTCGCAACCGATTCAGTGTGAGATTTCCTTTCCACTCCAACACAGATTTTCATCAAAAATGCCTTTCATCAACCGGAACACCGTTTAAATATGTGATGGAGTTTGAGCAAATTTTCCTACATTGTTCCCTTTAAATCGTTTCAGTGCAGGCGTCAACTTTGTTGCTCCAATCCCCATGTTTACCCATGTTTCCCATCAGTATCCCGTACCTTTAACATATATTTCTCTTAAATCTATCGACATGGCAATGGATCAAAAAAAATAATGACTCACCAAAATTGAATGATTTGAGATTTGAAATAGATATCATCCCCAAAATAGCACGAATTATGGATCTTCCGCGAAAAAACGTCGTATGGATACCCTTACATAATTTTGCATAGCTATGGAAAATCACTGTTTTTACCCATGGGCCCAATCGCTTCCATAGCTATCTTGAATTACCAGGGGGTAGCTATGGATCCAACAGTGCCAACAGCCATAGCCACGGGGATTTGCCAGCTACGGAGCTGATGACACCCGAAGGTATCCCGTCCTCATAATTCATCAATACTTACCCTCTGGTGAACTAACATAGCAATGGAAAATGGCCATTTATAGTGGATTTTCCCATTAAAAATGGTGATTTTCCATTGCTATGTTAGTTCACCAGAGGGTATCCATAGTAACTATGATGTTCTCATAATCAAAGCCTGAAAATGTTACGTATAAATTAATTAAGTCACATATCTAAAACATAACTATCAAATACTATCCCTCTATCACTCGTGATATCTAAGTAGCACATCGACTCATCCCATCTCCATCTCCATCCCCTCCACCAGACGTCCAGTGTCTGAGATAAAGGCCGGTCCTGCTGCCGAGGTGATACCCACGCCCACGCCAGCGATCAGACGACCGAAGATCAGCATCCTTAGCGAAACCACCGAGGTTTTCGCACATCTGCGGCAGAAAAAAAAACGGTGGCAAATGTTGTATAATGGGATATTTATAAAACATGAATAATGAATTTTCATGGGGATTAAACATGAAATCTTTATGTGATATATAAAATATAGCATTGTATGTATACAATATAAATATTAAATAATACTATATAATTCTATATATCATCGATAAACCTATAGTTGGTTTACCCTCTGATCATTTCACAGCTTGGAACATATTGCCATTTTTAAGAGGTCATCGAACTAAATGGGCCGTGGTTTCCATAGCTACTGTATGTTAAAGTACCTGAGGCGCACCATCAAAAAATGATGTTTAAAACCATCAAACATTTGGAATTTGTGGGTAACGCAAAAAAAAGTATGTACTGTTGTACTTGGACAGGAAAGAACCACATGATATAACCCAGTTGAAGTTTTGGATTGCATCCCCAGTTATTAAAAAGTAAGTCTCATCCTAAATTTCAGGATTTCAAGCAGCAACTTACATTGAAAAAAATAACAAAGAAATAAGTTGATTTATAAGCACAGGATTTCAACAAGCAAAAAAAACAGTTCAACTGACCAAAACTGGATGTCAATCCAAACTACAGTAAGTCAAAAGTGGTACTTGAACTAAGCAACAAGGGATTCCACCCACTAAGAATGGAAAAAAATGTGATTGCAACTAGTCCAAATAAGAGTTGTACCAGCAAAAAATGCAAGTTGGAGCAACAAAATGTTGGGGATACTACAGGATCTTAGGCACAGAAAGTGAGGCAATGCCATAGATATCGCTGACAAAGATCTGAGGATATCTAACCAAAAAAGATTGCAGTTTTGAACCATCTAACAAATGGACTTCGACCAACAAGACTGGGAGTTCATGAATACATAAAAATAAAGAGATGAACATACAAGCAAGGGCAAAACACAGGAACCAACAGCAGTGGCATATCCAATGGGTGGGTCAAAATTGAGCCTTGATCCATTGATCCTCGCTGCAAATTGCTGCCGATCCAAATTCAGTTCAGTACCCTCTGGTAATGACTAACATAGCTATGGAAAATCACTATCTTTTTATGGGAAAATCCACTATTTCTATGGCCATTTTCAATAGCTATGTTAGTTTACCAGAGGGTACCAATCAAGTTTTTTTGGGGTATCTAATGCAGTAGACCCAATAATGATTGGTTCCATAAATG
>Ga0126342_10006970_pt1 | contig 20138 bp, 15 predicted proteins | sample Cyp1metagenome_FD_92528 | JGI IMG/M metagenome (GOLD analysis project Ga0126342, IMG submission 92528) | Coral microbial communities from Lord Howe Island, Old Settlement Bay, Australia - Cyphastrea 1 metagenome | ecosystem: Host-associated > Invertebrates > Cnidaria > Coral ...
ACATGGCGCAATTCCACAAAAACGGCGCAATGGAAATTCTGCACGGGCAAGGACGGCGCAATCACGGGCAAAAACGGTGCAATCATTGGCAAAAACGGCGCATTCCAACACCAAAATCTAAAATATATTTGTTTCCCAAAGAACGGCGCATGCCAGAAATTTCAGCGGCAATCAGATGAAACACTGTTTTGCTAGACCAGCATCAAAATTGTGATGCCGCTCGAGTCTCTAGGTATATGTATATATATATATATATATGTTTCACATATATAATTGTAAATTGTAAAAATATGGCGGTTGATCTATTTTGTTTATCTGCAAACGGCCGTTCTTCGCAAATAAAACATTGTTTCGCAGGGTTGCAGCTATCCACTTTTGTGCTGTTGAGGCGCACTCAAACAGTATGCAAACGGTAACTGTGTGAGCGATCCGGGAGACAGCCAAGGGTAGATGCAAGGCCATGGTGGGAAAATTCCACCAAAGTTTCATTGTTTACCAGGTTCCCTTGTCTTGCCGCTGCAAAGGTGCTGTGTGGGCTACTGGTTCCCATGGGCACCTTCTCTTTCGCCACTGCTTTCGCGGAACTTTCGCGAAAAATCCACACCCTGAATTGTGGTTGGGGGTTCAGCTCCACTTGATTACACCATAGCGTTTGGGTCTATTTTTTGCCTGCCAAAACTAATTCATAAGGTTCTCACTTCATCTAGGAAAATAAGAGATTAAGCTGCGTAAGCCACCTCATCAAGATGAATGTTCGCCATTTCTTTTGCCAAAAAAAATCTTTCACAAACTCAAAAAAAAAACTTTCGCGGGGTCTCAAGTTGGAACCCAGGAGGCCTTGGCAATTAAAAAACCCTTATATACATGGACCTTAAGATCGACTCCCATATGTATACATAAATATAAAACAATTCAATATATGTGTCCCCATGGTACCACCGTGTTTCCAAATCTGATTGGCTAAATCCCACCAAAAACAATCACTGGTCACTATCATATTACTATCCATTACATCATCCCATTTATAATTTATAATATACCCATTCATTATTCCAATTATTCCCCAAAATTTCCACTCATTGGATCATTGGGTCCAAGATATCATTGCATAAAAAAACATGAAAAATGTACCATTCACATAAGTCTCTTGATTGCCATCAGTACCGCGCAAGGCGTCGGCAGAAGTTTCAAAAGTAGGAAACCTATAGGAGAGGTTGGTTGCTGTGATGCATGGATGGCAGACCAAATCCACTGATGGACCGAAAGGTGGTTGGAGTGTCTGGTTATCTATCTATCTTTCTATCTACCTATCTAACTATCTATCTACCTATCTGTCTGTCTAGCTATCTGTCTTTCTACCTGTCTTTCGATCTATCTGTCTATCTATCTACCTACCTGTCTTTCTATCTACCTACCTGTCTTTCCATCTATCTATCTATCTATTTATCTATCTACCTGTCTTTCCAGCTATCTATCTATCTATCTATCTGTCTATCTATGGATCGATCTATCTGCCTACATGTTTCTATCTTTCTATCTATCTATCTACCTATCTATCTATTTATCTATCTATCTATCTATCTATCTATCTATCTTTCTATCTATCTATCTACCTATCTATCTATCTATCTATCTATCTATGTATCTCTCTGTCTATCTATCTATCTATCTATCTATCTATCTAATCTAATCTAATCTATTTATCTATCTACCTATCTATCTACCTATCTATCTATCTATCTATCTACCTATCTTTTTATCTATCAATCTATCTATCGATCTATCTATCTATCTATCTAATCTAATCTAATCTAATCTAATCTATTTATCTATCTATGTATCTCTCTGTCTATCTATCGAACTATCTATCTATCTATCTATCTATCCATCCTTCTATCCATCTATCTATCTGTCTTTCTATCTTTCTATCTTTCTATATTTTTATATTTCTATCTTTCTATCTTTCTTTCTGTCTATCCATCTACAGCATTCATCTATCTATTTGCCTGTCTACCTATCTATCTGCCTGTCTATCTAACTATCTTTCTGTCTATCTGTCTGTCTATCTGTCTACCTGCAAGATTGAAAACGAAGCTATTCTGCGAGACTTCTTCAATTTTTTGAACTTGACAACATCCAAAGCGCAGCAATTCTGGGAGACTTCCGCGAGTTTTAAACTTGACAACGTCAAAAACGAAGCAATTCTGCGAGACTTCCTCAAGTTTCAAAATTGACAACATAAAAAAAGAAGCAACATCAAAAACGAAGCAATTCTGCGAGACTTCCTTCAAAAAAATTGAAAGTTCAGTGCAGAGCTGACGTCCTCGCACCAATTTGTTTTGCGATTTTTCCGTTCCATCTGTCTAAAGTTCTGCGCCTGCCACGTAAAAGTGAGGCCAGGTCATACGAAGTGCTGCACCTGTCACACAAAATCATGTTAGCAAACCTGACAACTAACGACGCTTCAATGTCCAAAAAAATGGTCCGAGCATGTGGTATTTTTAACATGTTTGCTTCCAAATGTGCTTCGCGCTGCAACTGCGTGCACTCCCAATCATGGAGATACCCAAGATTTTACAAATTCCATACTTATCCCCTTTTTTCCCAATAAATTACAATACAAATTATCCCAGTTATCCTAATGTTACATAGTGTGAGTAAAACAATGTCATAAACCACCCATTGGGAATGGCTACCATACCACCTATTGATGGTGATCTGGGAGATGGTTTATGACATGTTTTACCCAAATTACCCTCTGGTTATTTAACAGTTCGCCATGGAAAATCACAATGCTATTAAGATTGGTAAACCATCTATTTCTATGGGCCATCTATACCATGGCGAACTGTTAGTCAATGGGAAGGATTATCCCATATATTATGGAAAAATAAAAAATGTTATGTTTGAAACCACCAACCAGTAATTCATACTTTTCCCAATCTTTTTCACCCCCCGAAATCGTCACAGGTCCTCCAGAATCATGACCCTCTGCTGGTAGTCCACCAAGGGATGCAGCGCACCGCCTAGGTCCGAAGGTCCGAAGCGTGCCCGAAGGGACGGCCCGTGACGAGGGTCCCAAATTGGGAGGACCCAACCGTTTTTGAAGAAGTGGGACATTGGTTGGAAATTGATATATTGGATGACCACAAATTCATCTATAAGTGGGAAAATAATCATCTATAATCCATTTCGATCATTACAGGGCCATATTGTTTATGTGGTATCACTGCATGATCTTTATATACCAGTCATTTTATGTACATTGTCATGTCAGTAAAAATGCGGCAGGAGCAAGTAATGGAGTTTCCGATGATTTATTCTAAGAAGTGCTGCACTTTCAGCAGGACCCGTCGCCAAAGACCTGCAAGTCCTGCAATTCACAGCCCCTCCCGATAGTTCCTGCTAGAAAGGTTGCGAAATGGCCAGCAGCCTAGCTTTCCAATACATTTTACACCTTTTTTATCTGCAGTCTGAAACTTGTTTTTCACCGCAGCGGTGGCGCGAAGAATTGTAAATGCAGAAACGGGACTGGATTGGTCTCTTTTGGTGCTCAAAATGCAACGTGTCGTTCAGAGGGAGTGGTGGGGCTGATCTCTTGTCATGCTCCAGGTGTAACATATCAGAAGGGGTCGTTTTGGTATCTCTGTGGGTCGTTTGGGTTTCTGAATTTGGGTTTCTGAATTGCGCCTGCGTTGGTTTCTGAATCGCTCTGTTAGTTTCTGAAGCAAAACAGCTTTGGTTTCTGTATCGTTCATTTTGATTTCACTGAATTGCACATTTTCGTTTTTGAATCGTTGGTTTTTGGCTTCTGAATGGTTCTTTTTTGGTTTGCGAAGCAGGCTGCGATCGTTTCTTCGTTTCATTGCTTTCATGTGTTTCATTGCTTTTATTTGTTTCAATCACTTCATTCCCTTCGTTCGTTTCATTCCTTTCCTGCGTTTCATTTGTTTCATTCCCTCTATTCGTTTCATTTGCTCAGTCAATTCAATCGCTTCAGCCGTTTCATTCGCTTCATTTCATTCCATCCCATGTCATGTCATTCTTTCCATTCACTTCATTCATTTGTTTTTCTCATTCATTCACTCATTTACCCGTCCATTCAGTCATCATTGCATTCATTTCATTCATTCCATTCCAATGCCTTCCTTCTTTTCATTTCATTTGTTTCATTTCATCCGTTACATACCCCTTTATTTACCAATATCATTTTCCTGCTCATGTTCGGTTCACTTCATTTCATTTCATTTCGTTGCTATGTCATGTTCATTTCATGTCAGTTAATTACGTTTAGCTCAGTTCATTTCATATTTAATTTCATGCCATGCGTTTCGTTTGTTTCATTGGATTAATTTGCTTCGATCGCTAAGGAATTTCATTTGATTCAGGGCTGTTTGAACTTGATTTGGGGTTAGAATTCCAATTTGCAGTCATGGTTTTAGATACTGTAAGATTTATTATATATCCAATTTTTCCTTCGTACTAAATGCCAGCGAGATACATAATTGTATCCTGATCCGTTCTGGTTTCCCGGAATAAGACTTCTGGAGTCCCGTTTGTTTTCAAAATCGCCCGTTGCATAGTATTTACTATAACGGTCCAGCAGATTCCAGTAGTATACCCATCCAGACTATCCCCAAATGTTTTTTCAAATTCATGTCTATCATTACTTCCTCACGGCAGACTTTATTTCCTTGCCCGCTCATCAGATATTATTATGTGGGTCCGCCCGTGGATTCGAACCCCTCGTTTTGGATTTTGTTCCCTCCTTGCGTTTTAAACCCCCAACACTTGTAAATGCATTCCCGCATTAAAGTTTCCAAATATAGATTTTCGAAAGCTTTCCTCATATTTTTTGAAAGAATCCCAGTGTCATGCGGCGATTGAGATATAGATGCACCATAGATATATTTATTCCAGGTTCATTATTTTGATTAGATGTTATGTCACCAAAGGTTCTTGTTTCAATCTGTTAAACGATGTGTTTGAATAGTGTGAACGTTTTGTTTTAATGCAGCTAAATATTGATGAACCCAAGCTTTGGCGTTTTCTCTTTCCGGTCCAAGCACTCCCTATCCTAAGTTGCGTGAAGTTTCTATCAAATGATTGGCGCTTGGGGCAGTCTGGCTGTGCTGGCTGTCGTATTCCGAATCCAGCTGAATCCGGCCAAGATCCGGCCCTCTTTCTGACTTGATTGATTCAAAATGTGGATTTCTTTATGTTGTTGTATGTTGTTCCATTTCTTTCTGCAGGTGTATTGGTTTCAGAAGTGGCAAGAAATACGACATTAGAAATACGACAAAGAGAAATACGACAAAGAGAAATAATGCAAAGACAAATACGACAAAGAAAAATACGACAAACAGAAATACGACAAACAGAGATACGACAAAGAGAAATACGACAAAGAAAAATACGACAAAGAGAAATACGACAAAGAGAAATACGACAAAGAGAAATGCAACAAAGAGAAATGAGACAAATACTAATACGACAAAGAGAAATACGACAAAGAGAAATACGACGAAGAGAAATACCACAAAGAGAAATACGACAAGACACAAACAAAGAGAGAATTACGAGAAAATGTGAAAAGGTCAAAAAACATCAAGGCAAAGGCCGAAAAAACACAAAGAAAAACATGTAAAAGTCTTAAGTTGGGTGAATTAGAGAGTTAAGAAGTGTCCCAAAATTCAAAGTTGAAGAGTCCATTTTTGAGTTGGGTAGTGGTCACCCTCTCATAATAGATAGACCCTATGGATCCAAGTACCTTCTTAGGAAGTGTTTGGGGTATGATTTAAAGGATAAAGTACCTTCTCAGACAGTGTTTGGATCCATAGGGATATATATATATATGATTTTATATGTATAAAATTGTATAAATATAATCATGAAGGTGTATGAACTCATGGAAACACCTGCAGTCAACTACCTGTGATGGGGCTAAGATATTGACCTTCACTATGATCATGGGGAAATCATCATGGGTTTGATGATCATTCCCTTAAGGATTGGTCCAAGTTAAGTGCTCAGGAAAAAAAAAATATGGCCATTTTAAAGAACCAATAAAGATGTTTAAAGCCATGGTTCCCATGGGATTTTGGGGTACCATGCTCCCCAGTTATGGTGATGCGACATGATGGGACCTGCCTGGAGCTTGTTGTCCAGCTTTGGGAGTCACCTGCCACCGCACGAAAGGTGCCGAGGTTTATTCGGAATGGAGGCCGTGGCGTATGGGGAAAGATGAGGGTTTAGGGATTCTCATGAAAATATGGACCTATGATGACCTATAGATGTTGCACGACCCATTAAGTACTGCTTAGGAAGCTGTTCGTAGCTCGAACTGGCCCATGGATCTTTTCGGTTTCATGAGACCATACACCAAAAGGAAGCTTAGATACAAAGGATAGCAATCTTTACAATCCCGAATTCCAATGGCTAATTCCAATGGCCAAAATTCCAGGCCCTCCAATTCCAATGGCTAATCCAATTCCAAGAATCCCAAAATACCAGCCTGCGACTGACCGGAGCCTGTCATGGCTTCCTCCTGACAGGAATTCCCTCTTCCCAGATGGCTGTGTCCCAAAAAACGCGGAGACCTCCAATTTTTTGGCGATCTTAACAGTGAAGGGGATGATCCAAACATTTCAACCCTCAAAATTTTGGGATACCCTAGGTTCAAACAGTCAAACAGACACACAAATTCAAAGATGAGCGAGCTCTAAATACTTTTTCGTACCAGTTCTGCTACCAAGATGGGGCATGAAGTTTGTGAACTGGTAATCATAACTGGTTTGGACGCCATATGTCAAAGGATACTATAATAAATAAATAAATAAATACAGTACATAAATAAATAAATATATAAATATATATATATGTCGTACATATGTATTTCATGTGATACACCCATGGTATAATCAATTTGCAATTACCAGGTAGCTAAGAATCAGTTGAATGTAGTTTTATTATTGACATATCATACCTGACCATCGTTAGTTATACTTCTAACCATAGTCATGGTAAACAAGTTAAATTTACTAACCATACTATTTATCTGACCAGTCTTAGTAAACCATCATAGCAAACCGGTTCAGTATTTAAGTTGTTAGTATAAACCATAGTAAACCAGTTAATTAAGATAGTTGAGTGAAGTGTAGTTGGTTCGTTCAGTAACCATAGCCCATCCACAGACCCGAGTCGCGCCACATGTCTCCTGACCCGCTCCAAGCTGCTGCGCGAAGGACATGAAGCGCGTGCACAGGGCACAGAGCGGCTGCACCTTGTCCTGCGAACGACCGATTTTTCCGCGGGACTCGAGGGTCAGGGAGGCCGAACGAAAATTGGGATGTAATTTAAACATGCAAAAAAATATAGTTTCAACAATCAAGGGTTTGTTTTCAGCCATCAAAAGCTTGGATTCAACATGATCGGGCACCTTCAAATGACACACTGAGAAGGTTAGGAAACCATGGAACCAGTTTGTGGGAATCGAGGAACTGTTTTCCGAACAGCAGGAACCAAATGGAACCACTTTGTGCATACCTAACCTTGGAGGAGGATGTTTGTTGTGTTTTCGATGTTATATTTGACCCACGTCGTAGCTACTTGATGTTTTGACTTGCTTTGATTTGATTTGTAGGTGATTTGTAGGTTTGCTTGAGCTTGAGAATGTTTTGAGAAACTTTGAGAACGTTCTGGGAGGAAGTTTATAGTTTGAAGATAGTTTGAGAAGGTTTGAGTGTCACTGTGTTTTACTTCGCACTCTTCTTCAAGAGAGTAGATTGAGCTGTCAAACTTGAGACAATGCTATATACTTCTCAGAGGATAAGCGAAAACACTGGCCAAAAACGAAGCAATCTTTGCTTTAGGTTAGGGATTTAGATGGATTTAATTTAAAGTTTTAGATGGTTTCTTCCCGAGAGCGTCTGAGCGCAGGGTTCTTTCAATAGTGGGGGTCTGTCTCTCATCTTCTCATGTCCCATTAATATTGGGAACTATTGGTATATATATATATCCCATCATATATCATATATCCATATATATATATATCCCATTATATATCCAACATTAATTAGGTTGATAATCCCACTATATCCCATTAAAAATCCCATTATATATCCAACATTAATTAGGAACCGGATAATGATCCCATGGGAAGCATATCAACATCCTGCGGTAAGGCGTTGCGGTTCTCTTTCAGGAAGGCTTCAGCCTGAGGTGATGATTTCATGGGATGATTTCATGGGATTCCACCAGCAAAACTCGTGAAAAATGTCGGTGTGTACCTATAAAAATGCTGGTTTTACCAATATAGGTGTAGTACTTGAAGCATTTTTCGGGTGGAGGGTCTAAGTTGGTAGAACTAGGTGCAGTCGAAACTAGATAGTGGTGGTTATAAACCAACATTTTTTTTATGGGAACCACAAAAAATGACAGTTGACAGCCTTATCATGATAAGATAACCCCTGGAAGGCAAATTATACATTTACTAATCATAGTAGTGATACGGTAATCCACAGAAATGATAAGTAGTGGTATTATATAAATTGAAAGGATACTTCAAAAAGTAATGATAATCTTGATGCTGGTTATCGTAGTGAAAGTAATTGAAGCAATAGTAATAGCAATAAAAATATGTTTCTGTTTTTTAATACACAAAGTAATAGAAATAGTCGTAATTACAAAAATGATTCTAATATTAGTGATAGGGAAAAAGTAGCAATACTCAACAAGACAGTAAATATAAAAAAGGTAATAATAGTACTAATAGGAATAGTAATTACTGGTAATACCAGCAATGATAGCAAAATTGTGACAACAGTGATAAGAGTAAAACTAGTAATTTAATAGAAATAATGATAACTATCGTAGTAATAATGATAAAAGTAGAAAGAACACATAGGCCGTGATTCCTGATTATAGGATAATGATGCATTGTAACGATAAGACCATTGACTAATGAATCCCACGTGAAGCAACATATAAAAATGTGTGAATTAACAATCTTATATAGACCAAAATCAGAAAGATAGTAAAAGATTAGCGATTAGCGATCTTCCGAAATAGTCAATCAAATCTGAACACAATAGTCAATCACAAACTAATAGTAAAATATTTACTCATAAAGATCGTCAATCATAGTGATAACAACACATGATTTCCACTGGTTGGGGCCAGACAGGCGGCCCAGCAAGTCTTCCAGATCGATTTGTTGACGTTTACCCTGTAGATGAAAAAGACATGATTTTTGGGACCGCGACATTAGAAACATTCAAACATAACCTTAACTTATCATGCGCACTTTTATTTGTTCAAAACCTCTTGCTCTACGGTTCCGAAAGAAAGATCAAATATGTTGAAATATGATCAATTCGCTCCTACACACAATAAGGCAAGGAAAAAACCCTTCAAAACCTGCTTCAAAACGGGATTCTCAATGAATAATGATAATCCTGAATCATGTTGGGTAGAATATATAATACCCAAACTAATTCATCAACCAAGCATCATGTCTCAACTATATCAAATATGTGTTCACATGTTGATCATTAAAATCCACATTAAACAACTATCATCATCAACCAACCATAGTCAAAGCTCTTTACCAATTATAAATGGTGATTTCTATGGAGTTGTACATTCCATACATGTTGTTTTTGACACAAAACTGGTATTTCGGGCCATGCAGGGCTTTCCCGCCTGTGCCTGGTTGCCGAGTGACCCTTTGCACCACCTGCCTCAGTTCGCCTCCAGCCTTCTTCATCTCTGCCTGGAGTCGAATATAGCAGCATGAACAATAGCAGCAATGGTGACTTAGTATACAAACACAGAACAAACACATCATAATTAGAGTAAAAATAAACCATCATCATCATCATCATCATCATCATAAATATGTTTACTATAACTGACTATAACTATTACCCTCCGGCCTATGTTAATTTACCGGGGGGTACTAGTTATAGTAAACATATTTATGATGATGAGGATGAGGATGATGATGATGATGATGATGCTTATGCTGATGATGGTGATGGTTTATGTTTTTTCTAATGAAATTGATACCATTTTACACATAGTTTTAATCAATAACACTGTAATAATAGTAACCATAACAAACACGTGGCCACTGTTTATCACCGTGTTGCATTATTGTCACTACTATAATAATTATTTACTAGTATTGTCATTTTGATGATTATTCTATAGTACTCATTGTTATTACCATGCTAAACGGAAAATCATTGAACTAAATGGCCATGTTCCATAGCTATGTCAAATTATCAGATGCTATGTGCAAAGTGAGAAGACTATGCAAAACATGTGTGTGTGTATAGATATATATATATATATATACAATGTCAAAAACATGTCCAACCTGTTAGGAAGTCTGAAATTGAGGATTACCCTTCTATTTTGGTGGAGTTGGGGGGTTTGCCAAGTTTTGGACACACCTAGCATGACGGTATGACCCATTATGACCCTATCCTGCATTAGCTGCACGTCTCAAGCAGGTAAATGTGAAAACCCCTTCAAAATCACCGAGCAACATTCATTTTATCACTTTTGTATCCACATACATGAGATAATCGCTTAAACCCCATAATACCCCTCAATAATCGATGGTTAAATCTATAGCTAAGTCCCCCTTGAATATCTCATCAACGCTGTAACTTTCATGGCTCCGCCCTGCCCTTTGCCTGCTCTGTCAGTAGCAGCGTTTGCGCATTTTGTAGCGCCATTTCAGCGCTCTGCCGCTGCTGCATCGCGCGCTCCTCGCAGCCATGGAAATGGATGGAGAGGCAACACGCGAACGCGCGAACGCTAGTGCAACCCAGGTGCGCCAGACTGCTGCGCGAAGGTGTGATTTTGCATCTGAGCAAAATCGGAAGATGAACACATCAACAAGTAGTGATTTCATGGGATTTAATTTGTTGCTAGTGACATTATCCTTTTGAAAGCTGGTTTCTGCTCGTAATGTCGCAAAGACGTAAGAATCAACTGAGATGATCTTGCAGACTCACCAAACACGTTCACTTCTTTGATTCTTTTAAAAGAAACAAATACCATCGGGTAATCAAACATGGCAGGGAAAATTCCCCTACAATGAGCATTTATGGGGGCATTGATGTTTCTATATTGGACAATATTGATCTGTAAATAGAGACAATGATGTGTATCTATATGTATCTGTGGCTGAATTGTAATAATTCACTTACCTGAAAATAGCTATTATCATAGCACCATGTGGGGATAATTCCCCTTAGTTCCCGAAGCTTGTGATCCACAGCCTGAGCGCGTGAGACTGCAGACTGATACCTTATTGTTGGTGTGTCATGCAAAAATCTAAAATGCCAACGGCCTTTGCCGTTCCCATTGTAATTCATCCAGATATATCATATATATATATAAACATCATAAACATCATAAACATCATAAACATCATAAAGAAAACACCTGTCACCATGTTCTTTGCCTAAGATGATGTCGTTTCCATCCGCATGTCGGACAATCACCACCATGTCGCCTTTGATCCCATGCCACAAATGGAAGTCTATGGCTATCGCTCCATATGTTCTATGGAATCTGGTGTTTTTTGCCCAACAAAATGCCCATCTCACTGGCTATCTCCACATCTCTTCTTGCTGAAATGCTCCAGTTTTCATGGTGAAATCCCTATCGCCAAGGCACGGCCGTGGCCACGCGCTGCTGCGCTTGTGCTTGCATATTGGGACTCAGAGGGGCTGGTTGAGGCTTTCCACAATGTCAGTTTATATATCCAATGTCGACAGATGATAAATCTATAAATCCCGTCATTCGGGTCATGTTTGATGACTGAGAACATGAATGTCTGACATGTTTATATGGATATATATATATATATGTTCATAAATATACAGTATATATATAGATAAGCCTAAGCACATATCATCACATTCATCACTAATATATATATATACATACAATAAATAGCCTCCTGCATGACTTTTGTGGCCACGTCGCCTCAAACGTCAAAAAAGTATGATTCATACCAAAGTATATGGCTAATGTTTCCCCCGCAAAAAAAAAAAAACAAGAGATGGACTGGCCATGTTTTTTTTTGTTATATGGGGCACGGTGATTTATTCAATATATAGCTCCAAGTTATCAAATGTTGAAGAGTGTATGGAATCGGTTTTCGGGTTTTGGGAAGCCATCTTCGTATTCTCTGTATATTCCATTGATTCCCTGATGAAGCAGTATTCTTGGAAAATGACTAGCCCAATTTTAAGTGACTCCATAGGTCAAGTCAGCCGTTGGCAACGTTGGGAGGGAAGATCAAGAAGCTTCGGTTACGGTTAGAAAATGTTAGAAACCACCGTTAGTAATTAGTGCTTAAAACTCAGCAGATTCATCCCAAAACATTGCAGTTTCATCCTGGTTTTTCATGGTTGAAAATGTTTAATATGCTTAAATGCCACTCAAGTGGTAATTGAATTCCATATTTTCACTGCTGAACTCCCTTTTGATGGTTTACAAAGACTATGTCGATCCCCCGGCCCGATCGTCTGTTGAGAGACTCGTAGCACATGTTGGCGAAAGTCATCTGCTCCATCTTGAATTGTTCCACCATACCTCTGGTACGGCAACCGGGGTCATTGAATGAAAAAACCACCGTTCACTTCACATGAGCAGTTGGTATATGTGCTAAATATACTAGTAGTATACTTCACATTATAACTATTCATATGTATATATACCGTTCTTAACCAACTAGTATCAATTGTTCAAAGCCCTGCGTCATCCTTTGATACTAGTTGGTTAAGAACGGTATTCCCAGTTCATGGATCATGAAAATCCCCAGTATATTGGTTGGTACAATCCCCAATAAACAACAAGCAGGGGTTTTGAACACTGCTCACATGGACTGTGGTCATGGTTCATTATATAATCATATATATTCACTATTGATGTAGGTATAATGTAAACCAATAACAAACCACCTATACTTTGATGGTTTATACATCCCATTTGGTTAAATTGGGATGGTTTACTGCACAAGTCATATAACTATGATAAATCAAAAGAAATGTAGGTATATATAAACTCTGAATGAATACTAGTCTTGATAAATATATATATATATAATATCGATATATCATGGAAATAGCTATCATCAGTAGCACTGTTGATAAAACCCTGTAGACATTATCACCATATTATTGATATATATATATATATAATTATATATATATATCATAGGAATGTACGAAGGAAAAAGGACATAGGGTCGAGAAATCAGAAACATGCCATGACTGGTTTGTGATTAAGGCACCCACTGAAAAATAGTCGAATTGGGAATCATCAATCCCATCTCTATGATTGAAAAAAAAAATGTCACACCAACTGGATCACCATTGGTTATGTACCAATTATATCTCCATTTTACATGATTTCCTAATGAAAGAGTTCAGACAAATTGCCACAAGCAGGGACGGCTGATCCATCATCTGTGGTTTTCGGGGACATGTTTGATGCAGTACCGTTTGTTGTGACATATCAACCACGAAAATGCTGGGAAGCTTTGACTTTGCTTCACTCTACTAGCCTGCTAAAGTATAGGGATGTATAGGAGTGGTGCTTCAAGCGCAGCTTGAATTCTCCTCTGAGTCTGAGTGGAACCAACTTCCTTCATGTGATGGTATTGCCATACAAAACCGTCACACAATGACAATGACACAATGTTTGTTTTTCCTTGGTGCAACTCTGAATCCTCCAGCGTATTCCTCAATCTTTATAAGACCTACGTTTACCGTCCACCGCATGGATTTGTCTGAAAATTGGGTACCCCATGGTACCTGTGATCATCCTGTTCCATATTAAGATAGCCTAACATCGGGGAATAACTGATTTTTAGGCACATCTACATAGCTTCGGTCATATGTATATACAATTAAATATACAATTGTATGTATATATATACATACATATATATATGTATATATATAATGTACATACGTATCAATATTTTGTGTATGCATATATATATATATTACATATATATATGTCCCATTATATCCCCATTAAATTAAATCCCACTAAGTCCCATGAAATCCCGTTTAAATCCCAGCAGTTTCTCAAAACCCTTCACGGCCACCATGGCCGCCAGCTTCCCATTCTGACCAGAGAAGAGGTGCCAGTCCAGTGCTGAACTGCCACAAAGGCTTCTTCCTCAGACAACAGCCATGAAATCACCACTGTTTTTTTAATCTTTTGAGCAACTCCTGAGAAAAATCAAGCATCAAAAATGAGGATATGACAAACAACGATGTGATGATGTGGATTTAGATGGGATGTATGTTTAGTTGGTGAACAAAACTGACAAATATAGCTAGCGTTTCCTGTTAATTTGATCGAACTGTTACTCGACATGATGACAAGTTTTAGCGCCTGGACATTCGTCCGTAACTCGCAAGTTTTTGGGCTTTTTTTTTCCTTGACAATAATGATTGTTGCTTAATATCCCCATGTTCAATCATGATCAGGGTTGCTCCAAACACCACAGGTAAGTTTGGGGGGTAAATTGGATAAATATAGGGGTATCCATAAACGAAAAATCGATGGTTTGTTTCATGGAAAATCCGATGAAAATGGATGATTTAGGTGTACCCCTATTTTAGGAAACCCCCATATACAGTAAAATGACCAATTTTGCCACCCCGAACATGGTTATCATTGACCCACAATGAGTTTCCAGCAACCCTGATGATTGCTTGCATCCCCATCTTCTGGTCATATCTTCAGTTAGTTGGTTGGTAATATGGTAATATCCCCATGTTCTGGTTAAAATGCCCATGTTCTGATGATTGTTGGTAGTACACCAAAATTCTGCTGCTTTGGTGTGATTCCATCACGTTTTGCAGACTGCTTGTGTATTCATGTTTACCCTCCGGTAAACTAACATAGCTATTGAAAATTGCCCATTTATAGTTGATTTACCCATTAAAATGGTGATTTTCCATAGTTTTTTGAATGTTTACCAGAGGGTACATACCATCAAAACAATCATGATGTCAATCATGATGGTGCCTGCACCCCACGAATTCATCGAAACAATGCAGCTACCGTCATTAATAACTAGCCCATTGGATGCGATCTGGGCATCATCTCCATCTTCCGTTGGGTATAATTGTGTATATATATATATGTGTGCTGGCAACAGGAAAATAACACTGTAATGCTTGATAATAGTGACAACACAATAACCCCACACAAATAGCAATTACAACATAAAAAAAAATAGATATGTATATATTCGAACAATGAAATTAGAAACAAAACACTGCTACAATTATGAAATACTATCATGAACTATTGTGGTGATGTTCCATTTATAGCCCAAAACAAGCCGGATTTGTCGCTGTTTTTTAAGCGGCGCTTCCCATCCAATCAGCTGGTGATGCTGGGGTAAACATGGATAAACCACCGTTTTCAACTGGTGTACTGTAGGATTTCTGAACCATCCATAGTATCATGGAAAAAACATCACCATCTACATATATGACATATCATATAAACATAGTTATTATATCATGTTATATCACTATGTATAACAAGATCATGTCATATGAAACTTAGATATATCCCCATCTTTTTTTTGGCCTCCCCAGATCGCTTCGATCGCTTCCGCGCCACCGCCTTTTGCATGGACATCTGCAGCTGAGACTGCATGGCGCAAAGGTTCTGTTCCGCCTCGAAAAATGTGGAATTTGACCATGGATGATACCATAGCTGGTTGGTGGTTTCAACCCCTCTGAAAAATATGAGTCAGTTGGGATTATGACATTCCCAATATATGGAAACATATTTGACTAAAAATTGACTAGTTTATGTATACCAATATTTGAAATCCCAATATATGGGAAAAAAAACACATGTTCCAAACCACCAACCAGATAGGGATTGCATAGGATTGAACCATGAAAAGTTAGGGCATTCACTGACTTGGCTCGTCTGAACATATTTCAAAAAATCGACTGATGGGGGGATCATCTAACCTGGGAAGTACCTAAGTTGGTGAACATAACTCCAATCACTCTGGTTTATGGTACTGGTAACTATAGTTAATGGGTTTGTAAAGTAAATTATAACTGGGGGGGCCAGAAATCTCGTCCAAATCCGCTATTTGTAGACTCCAAGTTGACACTGGTTCAAAAAGGTACCCTGAAGTTGTTTAAAAAAAAACAAAGAACATGTGGTCAGGTTGGGATGTAAACAACAAGCCTGAACTTCACGGGAACAATTTGACAACAATTTTGAAGTAAATGAGGTCACGGTAACCCCTCAATTCCCACTGATCATCAGTCATAGTTTCAATCATTAATGCGGCAGTTTGGTGGTACTTGGGGGTGCTGCTCTAGTGAATTAAGTGAATATATATATATATACATAAATTATACTATCATATATATGTAGTATCATATATATATAATATAATATATACATATATATATGCATCATAGTTAAAGGGGCCCCAAGTGGCCATATCCCCACAAAGTGGGGGTGAAATCATTGTGGATGCCAGGCTGAAATTACCCCCCCCCACGCACTCCCAATGATTTTTTTTAGGACAAAGAAATGATTTACCCTCAAAAAATGTTTGATGGGTAAATCGCAATATTTGATAGTAAAAAAATATTTACCCTCCGGTAAACTAACATAGCGAACTGGAAAATCACAATGTTTGATAGGTAAATCAGCTATTTCTATGTGTCATTTTCAAATATTTTCAATAGTTATGTTCAATTACCAGAGGGTAACTTGGGGAATACAACATTGTTTATCACATTTTGTACAAGGTCGGGCTTCCACGCGATAGCTTAGTTGGCTTATAACTAAGTTAACTATGAATTATATTGTAAATAGATCATATATCTATAGGCAATGGGGTTTATAAACAAACAAATATAACTGCTACTCCCCACTTTGTACTATCATATGGTTGGGAAACTCAATTCATAATTCCAACTGGTTCCGCATTGAAAAGGGCATATGGATACTCAAATCTCCGAACCGCTCCCTCAAAACGACTGGATGGCTCTCGCCTGTGTCACCTTGGAACGGCAGCTGTTGGCCGTGCCGAAGGCTGACCAAAGGGAGCTCATCAATTCCTGGATGGCCGGGAGGCGCTGCATTCTATGGGGATATGGGCAAAAAACATCAAACAACTGGGATGTAATTATAGAGATGGGTATATAATTACATTTTCATGACCCATTATAGTACATTTATATTTAATAATGGGTATTATATTTATATATATTTATCATGGTATATGATATAGTCATATTCTGGGGAGGTATATAATGGGTATATTTTACTATTATCATGACTGAATAGGATACGTATTATTTTCCTACTGGGACTGGGATGATATCCCTATCTGGGTATATCATGGGTATACAAGTCATGAAGATAGATGGGAGATTGTCTACTAGCAATCATACCTGATGCGGACGGCTGACTGAAAAAGGGCAATTTACAAACCAATTTATGGCCATGTTACCCTCTGGTAAACGTTTACATAACTATGGAAAATCACCTTTTTTATTGGGAAAATCCACTATAAATGGCCATGTTCAATAGCTATTTGTATGTTTACCAGAGGGTATGTTTAAATAATGTTGGACATATTATGCTTAATCAATGGAGTTAGGGGTCTTAGGGGTACCCGATGTTCAAACATTCCCGTATAGCAACCACCAACTATAGACAATCACAAAAGCTTGAAACACATTGGAAACGATCAAAAAATACCATCTACTGTTTAACATACTGGAAAAACTGTTTCGCATCGTTTGGGGGGACCCGTAGGAAAATAATTAACCGGTTTTGAAACATTGTTTTGTATAATGTCAACATGCAAACAACAATTTAGGTTTTGTGTAAGCCTTAACGTTTGGCCACCACAAGCAAGTGTACATCAACATTGACCCTTGAAAGAAACAGTCAAAGTCATCATTTTTGTTCCATGTAAATACCACTGCTGGTTAGTCAACATAGCTATGAAAAATGACCAATTTATTATAGATGCTTCATGGCGATGATGCCCTATTTTTCACATGGTGATTTTCCATAGTTATGTCAAATCTTGAAAATCACAGATTGTTTAATAGGGCATAATCATGGATAATCATGTTTATATAGATGTTTAATATAGTCATCCCCAAATAGATGGAAAAGTAAATCCCTACTAATTTGATGGTGATTTACTTTTCCATCTATTTGGGGATGACTATAACTATGGATGCAACATCTCCTAGTCATCGAGTTCGATGATTTTCCGAGCTCTAAAGCCGTATCGCTCCATGGCTAGTTCAAGGACTTTCCCGCCACGGCAATGATGATCGGAGGCAAGAAATCTATATCGCATGAATTTTCCGTTAATATCACATTACATTCACATTACTGTAATTAATATATTCCTATGACATATTGATATATTCCTATTATACCATGTTTGTTGCTTAAATCCCCAGAACTTCTGTGGTTTTACCATGATTTTCCCACTCAAAAAACTGATTTTCCTGTGATCTTCCCATGATTTTCCCATCAAAACTCCTCGAGTTTCCCCCCTCGGCCATCGGTTGCCGAGTTGCTGAATGGTCCGCGCTCAACGCCAGGCTGCTACGAGGCGCGCACGTGGACTCCTGCGGCAAGTCTGAAATTCGCCGTTGGATTCCCTCCATGTTGAAGCATATCTCATAATATATGTATCTTTATACATATATATATGGTACACCCCCCAAGATCAGTGGTAGTAAGTTTGCAATAGTTAGGAGTTATGTCTTGGATATGAATATATATATATATATACATATTTGTGATTATATGTGATTATACAGTATGTGATTATATACGTATATCTATATGCTATGTATTATATATATATAAAGAACAGTAAATAACCATATATAACCAAATGTAAGGCTCAACGCCACCACACGGATGTCCATATTATTTGTGGTCGAATTTTACTCGTCGATCTTCTTGTGGGTTGCCAATGGTTGCGAAAAACAACCGTTGATATCCCGTCTGTTCTCAAACATATCAAAATGTGACTATCATACAATGTGGGCCCCGGTCCCCCCCCCAGTTATGATTTACTGTATAAATACCTATTAACTATTGTTATAAGATGTTATTGTGTATTGAATAAAATGTCTCTGGAATATAATCGGTTCTATGTTAGGCTTTGCCTAAAAATCCTGGACCAGCAATGAACCATGGTTGATCATCATTTTCGTTCCATTGGTCATTTTTGTGGGTATACCACATGTTCAGACCCAAATCAAGCTAAGATTTCCGACTCAAATGTTGATAGGTGGTGCCCCAGGTCGTTAGCTAAGCCGGCTTATAACTCGGTTGACTAGGGTTTATCTGGATTATAATTATAATTTGAAGATGTTTGAAGTGTAGAAACCAACAAAAACATAACTAGGGGAAACCAGCATGTAGGATACAAATGAGTTTGATATGACTATCCGACGCAAATACTGGTTATTAAATGTTATTAAACTCATTGGAGCACCATCTTCCCTAATGATTTCCGAATAATGGCAGACAAGGGCGAAACATCGCAATATATAAAGTATAGTCTAGTTTCTGAGTCATAGCCATGCATACAGACCGCTGTACAGTGTTTATCCCAGTAACCGGCTACATCCCCCATGATGACTAGATAGATTATGCGTTAATGACAAGCTCACCCAACTATGGACTATTACACTAATCATTATTGTGTGTTCATCCTATAGAAAAAATGCCATATAGCATACCACATGGGTTTGTCTGAAAATCTATCCCTAAAATCCAATGGTGTCAAGCCTAATTGCCTAATGTTCCAATTTCATGGCAATTGACTGGGGTACCCGATCAATTTTTGACGAAGCCATACGTATAACAGTACAGCAATAATAACACAAAGTGAATATGATAATGATATGGCAATTGTATATAGTAGAATATACATATGTAAATACATTTGATGTGTCCCAGAATCTTCCGATCTAGAAAATACATGTAAGTGCATGTGCATATAATGCTACCTTCATGCGCCACCGAAAAACACTAAAACCTCACTCCTCCGCCGGCGG
>Ga0126342_10006971_pt1 | contig 20138 bp, 21 predicted proteins | sample Cyp1metagenome_FD_92528 | JGI IMG/M metagenome (GOLD analysis project Ga0126342, IMG submission 92528) | Coral microbial communities from Lord Howe Island, Old Settlement Bay, Australia - Cyphastrea 1 metagenome | ecosystem: Host-associated > Invertebrates > Cnidaria > Coral ...
ACGGTGCCAAAATCACCTTTTGAAGCGTATCTTAAAGATATCCTCCGTAATTTGCAGTGTTTCGAGCCGTTAACTGAGACCTCAACGAACCGCAAGACTTTGAAAGAACACCGAAATAACCTAACCCTAAATAAACCCTAAATAAACCCTAAACCAACCCTAAACCAACCCTAAATCAACACTAAATAACCCTAAATAGACCCTAAAACAACCGTGAGCAAACCCTAAAACAACTCTAAATAGCACAAAAATTAACTAAACAAACCCTAAATAATCCCTAAACAAACCCTCAAGAAAATCTAAACCAACCCTAAGCAAACCCTAAAACAACCTGAAATATATCCTGAACAAATCACAAAGTAACTAAACCCCCAATGAAACTTTGGGCGAACGTCCGCCCTGGAGGGACATACATATATATATATGATATTATATATATATATATGTATACATACATATACATATACATATACATATACATATACACATACACATACACATACATATACACATACATATACATATATATATATTGATTATATATATATACCAATGATAAAAGATGCTTTGATGTGTATATATCTGATATCATATCGCATACTGTATGTTGCGTTTGTTATCATTAACATGTACATTCTTATACAATTATATATAAATATATACATATGCATCAACCACCCTACCCACATTTCCGATTCAAGTTGCAGGATTCTGGAGAAAGCTTGTTTAGATAATCATATTTCTGTTTGTTCGGCATTTTTGTCACGAGACGCGACGGACCCCGCAGAAATACTGTATGAGAAAAAACGCGAACAGGCGAACAAGCAACCCGGATCCAAAAAGGTTTCAAGTTTACACCCCGGGCAATGTACTAAGTCATGTGTTTATCTGATGAAAAAGAGGAGGCTTGATTTTTGAATTCTGCCCTGGTATATACCTGTACTTCAGGCATCCATGATTTCCATGCTGATGCATAGGCAACAGGGAGTCATTGTTCAACCCTGCCATTTTGGTCGGTAAGCTCAATCACCCATTGGGTGCCGGTTTCATATTCCCAAATCTAGGGATTCCATATTGATTCCATATGATTCCATGATATATCTGATAATTATACAGATTGATATCCTGATTGTGGGGCTGCTAGAGGTATTCGGGGGTATTTCTGCTAAAGCACGGCTGAAATCTCCATGGTCCCGGCTGGTGCGTGGCCTCATCGGCCTGCTCTCGATGGCGCGAGGCCGGACTCTAAGGCATCCATTCCATCTGCACGAGGCAAGCCGAGCTTTCAGCTTCCCACGGGTTGAGGATGGTGGTAGTGAAGTATGATGAGGTGATGTTGATGAGGAAATCCTCGTATTTCTCTTAGATTTCGCTTTTTTAACAATCCGTTGACGATTCTTTATTCTCATGAAGGGATTATATCATGAGGAGGAGGAGGGTGAAGTGAAGCAGAAGGACAAAGGGGAGAGAAGGACGGGACACTAACAAGAAAAGCGACAGCTTTTGCGAGCCATTTCAGATCATACCCTCTGGTTATTCAACATGTATGGAAGCCATGGCACACTTATAGATGGTTTACCCATTAAAACTGGTGATTTTCCATAGCTATGTTACATAACAAAAGGGTATTATCTAGGGTTTTGGTCTTGAAGCCGGATACAACTTTCAGTAATCCATCCCCCAATATTTTTATGGGGCCCCAAACATGGGCAAATCCATTATGAAACAGGTTTTGGTTTGAGACAGGTATTTAATATTCAGGGGAAGGGATTTGATATGATCAACGGGTTTCCATGGTTTTCCAACCCCTATAATCTACATATATAGATATATACATATACATACAGTACACACACATATATGTACATATATATATATATTATGTTTCTCTCTCTCTCTCTCTCTACAAATAAATATATATATATATGTATATACACATGCATATCTACAATAACGCCCAGCTATTCGTGGGGATTCCACCTTGGCCTCGGATGCCAGGCATCCCTCACCACTGAGAGTGGTAATTCCATTTGGGGTAATAATGAAATGCTTGGAAGGTACAACCCACTATTAAATAGTAAAAGTGATTAAATAGTAGTGATTCATAGTGATCACCAACCAATTTCAAACTCGGTTTCGGGACACAGGTGACCCTTCCAGTGGGCCACCCTACCGACGCAGAGAGGCGCGGCTGGATACGTGGCTCGAAGATACCCAAAGCAACGGTGGGATATAAAGGGTTGCATAACCCGACACACAATCATCAAGCAGCTGAGGTCTTTGGTTCTATAACCCCATATATTATATGAATCATCCTCAACTGGATCTTTTGGTGCCCATGAAGCGGAATTGTGGAAAAAGGTGGGGATTGACTGAAGTCAACGCTCCGAACAATGCAGACTCATCTCACTTGCTCAATGCACATTTCTGATATGAGTTTACATAGTCAATACCTACTGTACCTCCTACGTTTGCATCTTGACTTTGATCTTGTACTGTAATACAGAACAACCGTACTCCCAGAAGCAAGACTCTTTTTCCCTGCCTTCCTTCTCTTTGTTTCAGAACATCTGATGTCGAAGTCCTCGGAAACGGCACAGCTCCTGACACAGCTCCTGGCGAGGCGCAACCTGTGGCTTCAAATGGGCTCTCCACAGATGCCCTGCTTAGAGAGCAGCGGCCACAGATGGTCAGAAGCTGGTCCTCGGGTGGACAATGAGATTGATGTCTATAATTATGCTGATCTCATCCCTCTTTCAAGATATAGATCTGACACTGTAGAAAAACGTGTGTATGTGTTTGAGAACAAAACTGTCTTTCTCTTTAATCCTAATCTTCTGGGGTTCTAACTCGGTCGCCATCAACTGCTTACCCAGCAACAGTTGAGGTTGGATTCCATACAGGACAAGGCCAAGGAGCAGCAGGCCATGTTCGATCATCTATGGCGAAGTAGCCAGTATGGATTAAAAAAAAAAGGTCCTCCAAGACAGATTTTCTCCAAGGTTTCTATAGTATCAATAACCCCAGCAAATTGAATATCAACTCCGAAGTGGTTATCAAAAATGATATGCTCCAAGTATATACATGGCGTCGATTCCCCCTTTTTTTTATCCTTTTTTGTGATTCAATATGATTCAATCATTTTAAATTAACACCTTTGACGCAAAGGAATCACACCGTTTTTGCATGGTAAAATCAGTTAAATCCCTCTTTTTCATGGTTGAATCCAGCTTTTTAATAGTTAATTTACCATTTTCAATGTTAAATCACCATTTCTCATGGTTAAATCCATCTAAATCCCAAATGTTCATGGTTTTTACTCCCCCAAAAATGAGCCACCCTGGCAGCCAAAGCTGGAGGCCACCCTGGCAGCAGCTGGGCGTATGCCGCCGCCGAGCCCCATCCTACAGCACCTCAAAGAGTCTGAGGTCCAGAAATGGGGTTCCCCAGATGTCCATTGGTAATATTACTGGTTGGTGGTTTCAAACATTTTTTATTTTCCACATTTGGGATAATCCTTCCTATTGACTTTCATATTTTTCAGAGGGGTAGGTCAACCACCAACCAGATTAGGGTTTCCTAAAATGACTAAAATGGAGGTACTCCCAGATCATCCATTTTAATAGGATTTTCCATTATAAACCATCAATTTTGGGATACCACCAATTTAGGAAACCACCATATTGGTAACAAACATGATGATAAAACCCATGGGATTGAAAGGTAAATTTTCGGAAAAAAAACAACTCATTTGGGGGAGTTTCGTTTGAACATAATCCAGGTTAGAGGTTTTTGTTAATTCAAAGTTTTAGGAGTTTGGATCAGTTTGCTGTAATCTTCTTTGGTATCCCAGAATTGCTTGAAGGATGAAGGAACAATTTACATGATAACATTATTTTTGAGGTTAAACGCCATGCAGATTTTCCCGGAAATCAATCCATTGATGGTACATATTTACGAAACAAACATAAAGATTTCACGCAGAAGAATTGGGTTCAAGCAGCCGAATCATACGGAAATTACCAACAGATTTCGGGCAGTTCAGCCATGAACGAGAATTTGAAGTTAGCAACGTTAAAGGGGTGTGTGTGTATATATGTATCTATCCCCCGGTAATCAAACTTGGCTGGCTGAGAAATCCCCAGACAAAATGGAGATTTTGATGGGAACCACATCTATCTATCTATCCATCCATCCATCCATCCATCCATCCATCCATCCATGCATCTATCCATCTATCGATCTATCTAATCTATCTAATCTATCTAATCTATCTAATGTATCTAAGGTATCTAATGTATCTAATGAATCTAATGTATCTAATGTATCCAATGTATCTAATGTATCTAATGTATCTAATCTATCTATCTAATCTAATCTAATCTAATCTAATCTAATCTATTACAATCTTTTACAATCTATTACAATCTATTATAATCTATTCGAATCTATTCGATTCTATTCGAATCTATTCGAATCTATTCGAATCTATTCGATTCTATTTGAATCTATTCGAATCTATTCGAATCTATTCGAATCTATTCGAATCTATTCGAATCTATTCGAATCTATTCGAATCTATCTATCTATCTATATATATATATATATCTATATCTCTCTCTCTCTCTCTATCTCTCTCTATCTCTCTCTATCTCTCTCTCTCTCTATATATATATATTTGTCCATTGCCATGCTTGATTACCGAAGGGTAACTTTGTTTAGATAGGAGCATTGGGGTTATCATGCAGAACATGGGAGAATTGTTCACCAATGGTGGGGATTCAAGCCGCCAAAGCTTGTCGATTGCAAGAAACAATAGTAGCTTCATCACTGATAACTCGAGGGGGTTTCAACAAGTGTGTAGAAAGTCACTGGGAGTTCACCCACTCCACAGACCTGGTATTCACTTATATGACCCAAGAATGATTACGACTTATGTTTAATACATATATATATAGTATCATGACAACAGATGCAGTGATAGGCAGAGGATACACAAATGCATATAAGCATATAAATTCACGGGTATTCAGATATACAGTGTCTACATATATATATAAAACTATATATATATACATACACTGTATGTCTGCATATCTGTGTACATATATATATAAACTTATTATATATACACAGATTATATACATATATATATACATATTTACATATATATATTTGCATGTACATATATTTACATATACATAGACATATTCATATATATATAGACATATTCATATATATATATACACATACATATACATATACATATATATACACAATGTATACATATATAATGTATACATAATATATAAATATATATACACAATATTTACATATATACATATAATATATACATATTATATATACATACAATATATACATATAATATTTACATATAATATATACATTTAATATATACACATAATATATACATACAATATTTACATATATACATATAATATATCCATATTATTTATACATATAATATATACATATAATATATACATATAATATATACATTTAATATATACATACAATATATACATACAATATATACATACAATATTTACATATATACATATAATATATCCATATTTTTATATATATAATATATACATATAATATATACATATAATATACATATAATATATACATATAATATATACATACAATATTTACATATAATATATACATATAATATATAAATGTATAGTGGTTTGGGAACTCATGGCATCAACAAATATCAACAGCCACGTCGTTCGTACAATGTCGTGCCAGGCCGACTTGAGCCAGACGGAGGCGCAGCTTCTTCGCACGAAGAATCTGCACTATATGATATGATGTAATTATGAGATACATACATATATACATATATACATAATATACACATATTTATACATACTGAATGTGATAGTTAAGCGCAGCTTCTTGAAATATCAATAAATATGCTTGAATATGTATACAATATTACTTAACAACCAGTTAACAGCTGATGTAATCATGAAAATTGGCAGTTCACAATCATTTTCTGCAAAAACAACTCGCTGGAGCAGTGTTCAAAGCCCCTGTTGGTTGATGTTTGTAGGGAGTCTATTCAATATATATATATATATTCCAGCCAGCACAAAGGAGCTCTCGCCGCGGCCGTTCGATAAATTCAAATCATGTATATATATATACATATGTATATATCTGTGGGTCATTATCATCATCCATGATGGGAATCCCCTTCTTTGATCCCATTACAATACCTTCTCCGCAATATTAAACACCCCCAAAAACCATATGGTTCACATATTTGGGACGATTTGGGGGTGGTTAATATTAGAGTGGTGGGATTATAATCCCATGAAAAAACACCATTTGTTGATGGTTAAACCAGCAGTTTTGGGGGGCCACCAGAGGAGGATGGGATCTATCGACCTGGGTAAATGATGAACCTCACTGTGACCGAGCCCTGGAATGATGGCTGGTAACTATCCCAAAGTAGCCATATTATTTCAGGTCAGTGAATTTTCATAATTTCCCTAGGTTTCTGAGTGGATATAGAATCCAATTTACAGTGGTTATATCCCAATTATTCCCAAGTTATGGGGTTATAACCATAGGCTATACTGATTAGCAACCCAGATGTCACCATTTCATGACGCAGGTGCCGAGGCAGGTGAGATCTCAGGCGCCACCACAGGTGCAGCTGCCACCTCAGGCGAGGTAAGCCCAGAGGGCTTGAAACCTCTTGGGATTTCGCGATATTCCAGGAATTTCACCATGAAAAACTGGGGGTTGAACGGTTTAACCATATTTAACCTTGAACAATTGGGATTTCACCATGAAAAAAAGAAGAAAACTTGGCAAAGAGGGGAGCAACCATGGAAGCATTGCATGGGCTGCATAGGGATGGAATGAGTAAAGATGAGAGATTTCATTGAATTGGATGAGTCAGAAGCGTTTTGTCACCATATTTGACTGGATGAACATCCATTCCGCGACACTGGGGATTTCACCCAACAATTGGATGTTTTCCAGGGATTCGGCGAAGTCTTAGGGACATCACCAACATTGAACCGGTGGCATCCTTAGTCAAATTTTTGTCCATGGCATCAAATGGGGAATCCCGGCTTGTCCAAGCCAGAGGTGTTTGGGGAGAGCGGAACTTCGCAGCGCTGGAAAGATGGGTTCACGTAAATGAACAAAGCTGTGGGCCAGTTATTACTTCCACAGAGTTGATTCTATTTGTATATTTGGCTATGGATTGAAACCTATATGATACTATATTTTTTTGGGGGATGAACAGCCATTCATCAGCTATTTCGATATATTTCGATATTCACCAGGGGACCCCAAGGTTTTGACCCATCCCATATTCCATCGAGGCATCATACTCTTGACTTTGTCAGGCTCCTCCACAGCCCGCGCAGGCTGCTGCACAGGCTGGAAGCTGCAAACATTGGTAAGGGGGAAATGGAGGTATAAAACCAACATCTAAACCAACCATACTGGGGATATAATGGGATGATATAACCAATAGAATCTAAGTTTGGTGGATGTAACCCCCATTCACAGGCAACTTTTGCGGGGAAAATGATGACAAACCCTGGGCTATGGGATTTTGGGAGGTATCTCCTAGTTTGGACAACGGTTCGAGCTGACTTGCCACAATTTGATGTTTCAGCGACTTATGCAATTTGAGTCGACGTGGTCAAATTCATTCCCGACAATCCAAATATCAGGAGCTATATGCTTTGACTGTGTGAACCTATGCTAAGAATTGTGTAGAGTTGGGGAATCCTAACGTCATGCCTTACATGAGATTGTTTGCTCTCAGTCTTCATGTGCTGGAACTGCATGTGTTCATTCTTGTTGCTAATGACTGACCATCACTGCGCTGAAAAATCTCCACCAGAGGTCCCTTGGTCCCTTGGGATGTGTGCAGCCCTGGACACTGCAGGCTTTAGTGCGACGCCGAGATGACTTGGGACAGCTACTTCAGGCGCAGATGCCCCGTGGGCTCGGAGCGCCTCGGATGAAACGTGGATTTCTTCACCAGGAACATATGTTGAAAAACATGTTTCAATCATAACATGGCCTACTGGCTTGCATGATTTGGGGGTATCCCCAGTTTAGGAACCCCCCATTTTTTGTTTTTTTTTGATGTTCAAGGATCAACGTATAGAAATTGAAGCATTAAATACCCTTGTAGCCATCAAATATATGATATTAATTAATATGAAGGGATTCAACCATCAGACTATAGGGAGTTCATGGGAATCTAAGCAACAAAAGTGGCTGGCAGTTCCAATTACTGGATGTGCTATATTTCTTGGAAAGGTACCATTCTGCCTGGGATCTGCTGTACTTAGCAAGTCCCATTTTAGCTGCTTTGCTTTCAACTCCCGCGTTTTCATGCTGCTTCGATCATGCTAATTTAAAGATTAGCCAAGTCTCTATTGTGGTTGGAATCCCACCAAAAAAACTGCCGCGTTCACTCCCCCAAGTTTTCTGGCGGAATCCCCAAAATCCAATAACAACAAGAAATTATCTCTTGGACTTGTCTCACAAGAAATTATCTCTTGACTCACCCAAAAATCAGGACTTTGGCCTACAGCTCCAAACACCCTCTGAGACTATATTTGGGCCTGGTTTGGGGGGTCCAAACACCTTTTCGGATGGTATTTAGAGCACTAGGGTTAGATGACCCAATGAGAGCGTCTATGGCGTTCATCAAACAGGGCCTCCACGGGGCTTTAGATCCCATCGCCAGTTACCTGGCATTTCCAAGGTCCTGTTGGGCGTTGGCCGGGGCGACTTTGCCATCCGCCTTCTGCGCGACTGGTCCTCTGCCCATGGCTTGTGCGCCAAGGGCTGGAGGGATGGGGGGTATGGTTGGTGCGGCCAACACATGCCAAGACAAGGTGGGGGATTGAGGGAAGTGGGGGTATCTTTAAGTGATTTGGATCAAACATGATTGAAATACGGGTATTTGGATGTGTTTGGCACTTAGTGGGGAACATGTTGATCACATATGAGGTCTTGGATGGCTTTGGGGCACGCACGCTTTTTTCAGACAAACCCGTTTGTTGATTCGACGTTTTCCGTTGATGGAACATGATGATTTCATTTCAAGATTCTCCATGAAACAGAACGTGTTTCAAGTATCTTCAAGTATATCTTCAAGTATCTTAGTCGTATCTCCACAATTTGTCACTTGTTTAATCCCCTTTCAACCACGATGGATCAATCTATGGAATGATATGGATCTTATGTGTCGAAGCTCGTGAAGCGCTTTTTGTGATGCCAGGTATTTGGTGGATCCCTTCATCCACCAGTGGCGAGGCTATGATGACCCTGCCAACTTGCAGGACAATGAGCACCAGATGGTCTTCGAGGACAACATGGATTCGGAGCAGCAATGCATCGTAACTATAGCAGCAATTAGATACAATTGGAACAATTATACTCGTCATAACTTTTAGTATCTTGTAGTAACAACTTGTGGCAATAACTTTTCAAATAACATGGATGCAGAAGGGGTTAAAGCACACTGAAGTGACATCAGCAATGACAATAATCATCCCTAAACTGTGTTTTTTCCCTTTTTCTTTGCGCATGTTTTTTTTTTCATACGTTTTGCTGGCTTGTTTTCGTTCTCATTCAGATGTGGGGTCTTACCCTTCTCACACTTTGCTGCAGGATCTTCGCAATCGTCTCGAGCCATATGAGGGGCGCTACGTTTTGGTGCGCCTTGCAGCCACCTTCGCCGGTGCAGGAAGCTATCTGCAGCTATCTCCTGTGCCAAAGAACTTTCTTGGGGTGGCTTGACCATCCAGCAGCACCATAGGTGCTTAAATTTATGTGTACACATATAACACATGTAATTAATTTCGTAGATGTAGTGTCAGAGTCTTCGTACGATGATATCATATACACCTGTAATCACCTATATCATATCTATATACCTATGTAAAGACTAACAAAAAGCTCAAAAATAAGTTCACTAGCAATGAGTCCTACCTGGTGGATCCTGGTGGTATGACTATATGACCCACTGCAATCTTCACCGGGCCTGGCCACTGCTCGGAAGGTACGTGACTTTTCCTACTCCTTCGCAGAGGTCTACCGGAAAGCGGAGCAGACCCCGGGTGTGGCGACGTCAGGGAAGCCCAGCGCAGCGGGCGGGCAGCCAGCATCAGGCTGCATCGGGGCCAATGAAGCTGGTAGCATTTGGTAGCCATGGTTTCTTTGGAAGCTTGGTGTTTTCTTCAGCTGGTGGAGTCTTTTCGTCCATTGATGATCCGAATGCCTAAATTCTGACTGCCAACCTTCTAAAGGTTCATTTATATTGATGCCAACCATGCCGAGGAGGAGGTGCGGAAGAAAGCCACTGGCAGAAGAGATGTGTCAATACCTAGGACCTTATGGATGGGTAAATGAAGTTGCAGCTATACACCAGCTATATACTTTGATGTTTAAGTCAACATAGCAAAGTCTTGATTCATAGTGCTGTCAGCGAAACAGGAGATATCCACATATATCTCCTCTGTACACGGGGTGTTGCTTTGTATCATCAATGACTCTATGCAAAGCTGAATCAGCATTGGCAAATCAAAGTTGGACCTGGAATGACCGTGAATGACCTGATTCTTCTTGAATTTGAGGATCCACCATCCCTAAAACACTGGAACTTGACTTCAGCTAGACATAGACCGAACTTAACATCAGGTAGACCTCATCAAAAGACCTGGAAAGAATCCAATTGAGATCCTCTCTTGCTGCTGCAGCAGTCCCGACAACACCAGGTAACAAGAGATTTGGAGCTCTGGTGGCCTATCTTGGCTTCTGGGGGTCTCATGTCAGGCTGGAGATTCCAGTGGAATTTCCGGCCGGCCCATGTTTTTTTATGATCATAGTGGGAATTTGTTTTTTTTTTTGCGCCAAGAGATCCACGATTTTCCAGTGCTTTTACATGTTCATCATGTTTGCCTTTGTTGATTGATGTTGATTGTAAAATTACCACGCAAACTATATATACTGATTTCTTGATTTGTGAATTGTCACTTGTTGTAAATTATCACTATATAAATATACTAATTGCCTTGTTGTAAATTATCCCTTGCCGGCACAGATTTCTTGCGCCTTTTTGAGGCCAAGAAAAGTATCTGTGACTTTGGACCATCCATCCATCACAGCCGCCATTTCTGTGATTTGACAACTTTCGAATATCATTTTTGGGCATAAGTACATATACATATAGAATACATATTGTATGTACATACATATTATATATATACACCCATTCTACAACTATCTATAAGTACTATCATTTACATTCATGCTTGTATTATCTTGCATTCGTAAGCTTTCATTGCGGTTCAGCAGGGTCTGAATGAACCTAGTGCAGGCAGCACATATATGGATGATGCTGCTCGCAAGATCCAGGTGCAGACGGGCTATAAAGTGGGGATGGGAACGATGGGAACTTGAGCTCGTCAATGTTTCCAGTTTAAACACACATGTATATATATATTATATATATATATATTATGCATGCATAATATTACATATAACATCATATAACTACACACATATATATATACACACTCTTTATATCTCTATGTACCTTTGGATAAAAGTTTCAGATTTCCCAGACTTGAGGTACAAAAATTGCTGAGCCCGAGGTGCGCAGCGCGGTGGATCGATTTGCAAGCCAACGGCAGCTGCAGGCCAGGATCCCAGGGATAGGTTGACGATGGACGCGGATTCAAAAACCTGATGATGGCATCTTAGATGGTTACCTTTCTAGGGATTCTAGATGATTCTAGATGATTCTAGATGATTCTAGATGATTCTAGTGGTCTAGCCGAAATCCGATCTTTGCTTCCATTTGAACATCGGTGTTCTCGTTGAGGTGATCACCACCACTGATGACATGCCACCATCCTGGTTCATCGTGAAACCCTGAGTGCCGATGAGCCACTGGGTCTCCATTGTGACATCGGCCAAAGACCAACGGGACTACATAGGACACACCAGGACCATGCCAAGGCTTCCAAGGGTCCTTTGATTCCGAAGTAGATTTGGTATCAATGTCGTTTTTGTTGCACACTCAACTGGCATCTGCAATAAATCACAGCCGGAAGTCATTCCACTTGTGGTCCGCATCTGACAAAAAAACCATGTGACCGCCGGGTGCTGAAAGGTAGCGATTGGCCGATGGGGTGACAGTTGTAGCATCACTGCGATGGTGATGCTCCTGTTCCCGGGCAATGGCAGTTATGGGTGCCCTCATAGAAAGCCGATGAATTTAGGTGACAGATGGGACAAGCTGAGTGAAATGAGGGTGTCTGATTGCCGCCCCTTGGGCTTGGAGGCTCAACTATTCGCAAGCAGACCCACAAAAAGAGGGGGCCAGCTGCAGGCTTTGCCTAGGACCGAAGTTCCAACATATGGGCGACCCAGAGATACCTGGAGTCTGACATGTTCATCGAATTTCATCGACTGATTCCACATATGTAGACAAAATTCACACAGATAGACATATTTGACAAGACTCGCATCCTTTGACATTTGTCCCTGCCGTAGATATGTTTGCAGCTTTTGCAGCTCAAGAGATCAGCAAAGATGGTGGATAGCCCCTCCAGAAGTCCATCTTATGGAACACATGAACATCATCAAAGATCAATCATGATTTAACATGAACATCATCAAAGATCAATCACATCGATTTTTCAACACGCAGGGAATGTGCCAAAGGCGATAGCGAATATGGTGCCAGGGCCAGGGGGATCTCCCGGACTTGGATTCTGATGACCAACTCCCCAGAGACTTGGAGACTTTTGGACATGTTTGGTAAGATTGGACCATCCAAAACCATCCAAAACCATGGCTTCGTGATTTTTCTTCTCGGAAATGATGAAAACACCATGGTTTGGTGTTTCCGAAAATCAATCCAGAAATACCTTCAAGTCCCGACCATAGCATTTCTCTGCGCCATGGCAGACCCAGGTGGGGTCCCTGTCATCTGATGTCCCTGGGATCTCCGGGATCGCCTTGCCAAAAATCGAGCTCCAGCAGAAACAGCTGGCACCTGGGTGTTCAACGAACATTAGCTGCTTAACTTTCTACTATTATCACATATTTCTACTGTTAAATATATTTAAATATGACATATATATATGACATAATAGTATGAACTTCAACTAACAAGAAAGTGTTCAACGAACTTCAACTAACTCAAGGATTTTGACTCGAAGACTTTGTAGATTGACATCCGTTCGCGACTCGCTGTTCGCAGTCGTTTTACCATCCCCGTGGCGTTACCAGCGCCCAGGCTTGTCCAAAAAACTGCAACAGGTGCGGGAGAAGCTGGCAGAGATCATTGACAGGCGAGTTGAGCATGGCCAAGAGCTCCCCTTTTGTGGTTTGATGATCGACAGGGAAATCAACGACGCTTGAAACATGTTGAACCATGGAGAGAACACCATTGAAATAACCAAGTCTGAGAGTGCCTTTATGCTACAGAATGTCAGAAATTGATGGAAGGTTTGATGATGTTTATGTGTTTGATGAAACCGTGATGAACAGATGAGATGCTCGATGAATCAATCTCTTGATTCTTTTGGTGACGCAACTGCATATCCAAAATTGTCGGGCTGAAGAAGCAGACAAAGACACCACAATGCTTGGAGACTCACTCTGAAGGTCTTGGCTGTCGAAATGTTTGCAAGTCACCTACTCATGTCTCGTCATGCATGTTTGCTTTGGCCTAAGAGATCAGTTGCCGGAATGCTTTCCCAAACGGAAAACTGGGGAGATGATTTCTATGATATTTCTGCAATGTTTCAAAAACCTGGGGGCCTTCCAAATGTTTCCAACATCATCTCCAGTTTCCACTTCCCCCGAATTGCATCATGGATATCATGGGAAATTAAGTCCGGAACCCCTTTCTGGGGGTACAGTGACGACTTCCTAGAATGGGGTACCCCTAAATCATCATTTTTATAGGATGTTCCACTACAAAAACCACCCATTTTGGGGTACCCCCATTTATGGTAGCCCCATTTCTTTCACCTTGGTGATCTTCTCAGGGCCGAATGGTTGCTAGATCCCAAGAGTGTAGAGGCACAAGGTGCTGCAGAGGCGCCTTTGCGGCTTGCATGGCTTGATCCTGTCAATGTATCAATGGGTGTGTATATAAGTCCCTATTGATGGGTATAAAATGGTATAAATCCCATAATTAATGGATTATATTCCAAGAGTTTCCAAACCGTGTCAATTCATGTTGATTCTAGTTTTCTACGCGTATTGTTGGAACGTTGGCAGGGCAGTATTCCTGTGATTTGGGGGTACTACTCATCCTTTGATATACGGGAAGTTGATCTGCAACATTTCACTGCACTCTGTTCAAGTGGATCTTGTATGATCTTCTCCCTTCAAGTGATTGTTGCTCCGACAAGCTGTTTTTGCCTGCAGTATATATATATACATATATATATACATAATATATATATATATATATATATACATAGTTATCCCTGAAATTATGTGAATCAACAGCACCTCCCAAAGTCGATCATCCCTGCAAAAGAGCCTCCCAAAGTCGATCAGAACTGCTAAGAGGATTCCCAAGTATGAGAGGCTTAGCTGGCAGGGCACCTATACATTGAAGCAGGAGATGGCATCAGATATCCCAACATCTGGAGGCATGAAGACTTTTCAGAGAACAGCTTTACTGCTCCAATTTTTCAGTTTCATGGCTGGCATTAAACTCAGTGTGTTCACATAACAAGTTGGATCCGGGGACGTCACTTCCATTGAAGAAAACCAGATTGTTTGGGTTTCCAGATCAAAGACCTGTGACATCGGTGACCGCAAAATTGGGCCGTGGACCGAGCGGGCCAGGGCGCCCGCGCTTTCGTGAGACTTTTCTTCGGTGCGGGCCAGGCGCGCAACTTTTTATGTGCAGATTTTGGTCTGGTTTGGAATTATTTTTGGGTACTCCTCCCAGGTTTACCAGAAATTCAGGTGATTGAAACGTGAACGCCACCAGTTTACCTTTTTTCTATGCCAGTGGAATTTGCTTTTGGCTGCGGTTATTTCATTGGCTGAAGAGCGAAGAAGGCCGCTGGGAACTGTGACTGTGGTAATGCAAACCTGGACCCCTCCAAACAACCATTTGTATCCATTTGTTATGTACGGATTCTTCCCTACTCACTTTACCACCATGGGAAGACAACCATAGCTATTTCTGTTTGTTTGGGGTTCTGGAGTTCCAGTCAGGAATGTGCTCTTCCAGGATAAGATATTTGCTGATGGGCAGCGCTTCGCTGGTGCCCATAGTATGCAGTTGCTGGGGTTGTCAGGAGTTGAGAAATCCAGAGGACAACAAAGTGCCACAATTGGTGGTGCAAGGCGGGTTTGGAGTCCAATCTACCAGGTATTAGTATGTACTACAGGCACTTGGCTGGAAAAATCAAGCTCAAAAAATCGGAAGATGCTAAATCGCCCTTGTGAGCGGGATTGGTATAGGTAAAGGTTCTAGGTACATGCCTATTTTTGTCTCTTTCAGCCATTCACTCTATTCAGTGGTGAGATACGGCAACCACCTAGCAACAGCGCAAAAACCATGCAATGAATGCTGTGTGCCATTATCCATTTGGGCTGTATCCTCTTGCCCACATTTACAAAAACATAGAGGGGGAACAAACTCTTGGAGATTCAGTAACTTGTTGTGATGGGTAGGCGTTGTGCATGTATGCACATGTCAATGTAGATATGATGTCTTGTAATGGTCAAAATGTAATAATTGCAATATCTGATGTGTATGTTATATTATATATATAATGTCTAGCTATACATATAAGTATTTGAATATATATATATAATATAATATTTAATATACAATGTATTATATATATATATGCACATTCACATGTCTATATATACACATAGAGATCCGGGATCCAGAGGCATTTTTCGCTGACCTAAAGCCACTGCCAGGCTTCGATGGAGAGCAGATTTGGGAGCAGTTGGAGGTGGCCATGGGCTGATCCCGTCGTGAAGAAACATCAGTCCTAGGTCCGCAGCGGCGCACGGAAGAGTCAGGAAGACTTGAAGGATGTTCAACCAAAGCATGGCCTGTGTTGAATTTGGAAAGCTCAAACCAACAAGAATCAGGATGTCGAGAGGGTCTGGAGGATCATCAACATTATCGCCACCATTACCACTACCAATCTTTGTTCTCTTGGACTGCAGGTGCAAAATGTTCCTCTGCGTCAGACTCTGCAGGGAGACCAAGCCAAAAACCCAACAATGGGCAAGATGAAAGGTCAGTTTTGAACTTGTGGCACAAGGATCTTCATGACACATTTTGTGTCCATATTTTTTGGACTTACCAATTTCCAGTTCATGGCCATTGATTCTTAGTGTGGCAAACCATGGCAACGGTCGGGTATCCCACCACCTCTTCCTACCACAAGTTGCCAGGTGAAAATCCCGGGAGTTGCAACCCATCGCAACCAGATTTAAAAGGCCCGCCGTGAATTGCAGGCGCAAACGCATTCCCAAGTTGGTGGCGGCTCCGAAGGCGGCATGGATGGCATCTACGGTTGCTGTGGGAGTTGTGCTTCGTTGCGGTGCAAATCGTGGGAACATCTAGAGGAAACCCAGCGAAACTTTTCAGGTCTGGAATTCTCCCTTGAATTTCACCTTCATCCAATTATATATATATATATTATATCGAGAAGTTGTGAACTTCTCAGACAGGGGATGCCTAAAAATTCCAGGACATTCGAGCCCCTGCCCGAAGTGAAAATCGGGTACCCCACTGGTGAATCATGAGTTTCTCCCCATTCGAATAGCACCTTGGGATCCACCATTCGAACGTCAGCTGGGCAGCTGGGCACCGTTTAAACAAGTTCTTCGCCAATCAATTCATGGCGAGATAAGCTGTGACCTGAAGGAGAGATAACGAGACAGAACATGTTTACATATTCATATAATGTGTATGCATGTATATGTATGTATATGTAGCGAATATGTATGGAATGTATGTAATGGTATGTAATGTATGTCATTTATGCGATGTGATGGGACGTTATGTGATGTGATGCAATGTAATTGAACACAATGCAAGTTCAAGCAGTGTCATCTTCTGTTTTACTACTTTTTCATTCATGAAGTGTAGGGAAATAGAAAAGCATGCAGGAACCTGCTTTGCTTCTGATGTGTTGACATGACTTTATTCGTTGATGTTGTAGCTTGTTTCCGTATATGGAAACATATGGAAACCAACAAATAAAGGCAATATCTGGTGGAGTAAAGCTATTTTCAGGTTCCATCTTACATGTAGTAGATGTATTTCAAACGACCAATGTAAAGAGTACATGTAGCAACTTTGATTGTTAATCAGCCGGTGTCTTGAAAACCCCGGTCAACCCATACCAAGATATGGTGTTCCGTGTATGTTTCTATTTTCGGACTCCATTTTCCTGCATTGACTCGCAGTCGTTTTGTTGTGCACAGTGCATAGTTGTTTGGTTTCTCAAATCACGCTGTTTTTATTGAACCCTGCTCAAAAGGAACCAAGCAGCGGTGGTAAACAGACCCAGGCAGTTTTTTTTTTACTATATAGGATACACTGCCAACATCCCTGAAGTTTGACGTTCTGCCAAGGCCGCCACAACGTGGTGGTTCATGTTCAACCCTGGAGTGTGTTTGTGTTATGTTGTTTCTTGTTTCTTGTTTCTTGTTTCTTGTTTCTTGTTGTTGTTGTTGATGTTGTTGTTGTTATTGTTGTTGTTGTTGTTGGTCTTGTTGTTGGTCTTGTTGTTGGTCTTGTTGTTGGTCTTGTTGTTGGTCTTGTTGTTGTTGTTGTTGTTGTTGTTTTTGCTGTTGTTGTTGTTGTTGTTGTTGTTGTTTTTGCTGTTGCTGTTGTTGTTGCTGTCGTGGTTGTTGTTGTTGTTGTTGTTGTTGTTTTTGCTGTTGCTGTTGCTGTCGTTGTCGTTGTTGTTGTTGTTGCTGTTCTTGCTGGTGTCGTTGTGTCGTCGTGTTTTTGTGTCGTTGTGTTGTTGTTTGGTTCTTTTATTTGCGCCCTGGTGGACGTTCCAACAGTCTTGGCACTTTGTTGATTCCTTCGAGTAGCTTTGACCTAGTTATAGATTCTAGATTTTTACGCGACTTGACTGAGGGATGTACCTGCTTGTTAGAGGTTTTGTGGAAGATTCGGGCGAGAAGCACTTTTTCCATCATGCGACGACAAGGGTTTATTCTGGTTTTGAATGGATCTGAATGGATTCGAACGGATTTGGACGGATTGGAGATATTTGAGGATTTGTTTGATTGATGACGTGATGATGGTGATGATGAGTGCAGCAAGTGGATACAGGTTGCACCTTTCTGGCCCCAAGTGCAATACCATAACCATCCACAACCATCATTTGGCGCATTTTCATTGGACTGATTTGGGAAGCCCCTGGACTAACTAAAGTGTTCCTGACTTGGACGCTCAACTTGGAAGGGCACAGCGATGCTGTTCTGATGGCTTTGAGCACCACCGGGCTAGAGAGAGAGGGAGAGAGAGAGGAGAGACAAATTTGGCATACCTGGGCCTCCAGAAGTAAATCTAGAGAATCAACATCAGCGGGCTGTCAAGTCTACAAGGAGACCGCCGATTACACCATGCAGACTTCCATCTGTGCACGACATGCAAACTGCACTGGAACGAAGAAGCCAACAAGAGCTTGCAAGGAATGCATTGCGATCCAGGCCCAGCCTCCCTGCTGTTGTAGAGTTGAAATGCGTTTAAGACCGCAGCAGCGGTTCGAAGCAGGTCGGGTATAGCACAGATGTCGCCCATCTCAACTTACTGCGGTCCCACCATTTTGCCACCCTTCCTTCCTTGCGACAGCGCCCCCCACCTTTTGATTGGAACGGCTCTAGTTGTGCAAACCCAACCTGAGCTTTTTCGCGCACAGTTGCTTGAAAGGGCGACATCTTCCATTCAGTGCCTGAATCGCTGCCAGGGCGCGATTGACTTGTCGGTGCTTGCTGCAGACGCCGCAGTTTGGCTGCAATCCAGGACATGAAGCCCACAAAACTGACTTGATGAAGCCACCCAAAGCAGTGCCCTTTCGAGTTTGGCTTTTCTGTCCCGAGTCTTCGTTTTTGTTGCCTGTGTGGGCTTTTTGCATTGATGATCATATCTTCAACTTGACAGGCGAGGTCCCAGCAAAGCATAAGCCCAGTATGTCCTCTTGACGCCTTTCAATCTCAGGTTTTCGCAGTTTTAGCATGCTGACCCGGCCATGCAAGACGAATTACCCTAAATTGCTATGTTCCCTTTGGCCTCGCCAAGGCAAATTCAGATGAGGAAGACCTGCCAAAGCAGGTGGAATTGGCCAAGGTCCGTCTGCTTAAGGGTGGCCACAAGATTGGCCTGGGTTTAGGCCTGAATCAAAAGTTACATCCCGGGAAGAAAACCACGAGTCAAAAATAACAACCATTGACCATTGAAAAAATCTGGTGCGCCGCTTTCTTCACCAATCCACATGTGGATGGCATTGTTGCCCAAATTCCAAATCGTAGGAACACAACTTGCAGGGGCAGGTTGCTATCAGTTCCAGGCATTAAGTTCTCAGGAAACTTATTGTTTGGATTGTTTGTTCTGACGCTTTGCCAGAAACCAAAATATTTGCGGATGTCAGTGATATTTGCTTGTCCCAAACCGGGTATCCGCCTGAAATACCAAAGATTCCGGGCATACATGTTGTCGCAAACGGGGCCTTGACTGACTTATCCAAGTTTTTTGAGCAGGTGCCAAAAAGACAAAGAGAGAAAACACCGAAAGCGCAAGGCTGGCTGGCTAGTGTCCGTTAAAAAGGGTTGCTGATAGCCAAAAGAGCTCCATGGCGGAAGTCAATTGTGGATTATAGTGGTCGATTCGACCGTCTCGGTCATGGTCGCGGGGATGTGTGTTTGCAATTGCCCATACCAGCAGCTGTTTAACAATCTCTACAGACTATACCTAGCACCACCTTTCGGGCTAAAATTAAAACCTTTTCCTAAAAGGATCCTTTTAGATCCTCGGGCTGAAAATTAGACCTCGGGCGGATTTTGCCATTCAGTCAGATTTTGCCATTATA
>Ga0126342_10006972_pt1 | contig 20137 bp, 23 predicted proteins | sample Cyp1metagenome_FD_92528 | JGI IMG/M metagenome (GOLD analysis project Ga0126342, IMG submission 92528) | Coral microbial communities from Lord Howe Island, Old Settlement Bay, Australia - Cyphastrea 1 metagenome | ecosystem: Host-associated > Invertebrates > Cnidaria > Coral ...
CCAAATAGACTGATAAACCTAAAATCCGTTAAGCATCTGCAGCTCAAACTCTTTTTACCTGAGCCGCAACAGCTACCAAGTACATGCTATATTACAGTGTGTTTTATGTGAGGTGATTTTACAAAAACATCACAGGGAAACCCAATTGCCGGCAAAAAAATGATGAACATTGATGAACCATGTTTTCCGGTCGGTCAGGATTCCCTCAACTGAACCCAGTGATTCCACAGCTGAACATCACACCTGCCACCTGCCACGACCCAAGGCACATGCTGAGACGAAGGAAGAGAAGCAATCCGGTGGCAGTGCCCAAACCAGCCTGGTGAGCGGTTTGTTGTGATTCTGGGTGAAAACCCTCAAGAAACATCCAGAAACCACAATGATGGGCTTGGTCCCAGATATTTTCATGGATATCTAGCTATCCACAGGGGTGGCTAAAGAGTTGATTGGATTCGTGTCCATTGGGAGGTGATGCGTCTGGGGCTGTTGAGCTTCCAATCGAGAGACAGGTTGCTGAATCTTCCTGGAATTCTTCATGTCTGAGAAGCTAGCTCTCTGTAAACAACCAGGAACATTTTCACACACATCAATCAGCAAAGCCTCCATTCAGCTATGGCAGGGTCCGTTCATCCCCATGGTCTACTGATCTGTTCAATTTTTTGTTGCTGAAACCACCCAGCATCCATCAGCCCATCCAAAAATCTCAGTCCAGGAGCATAGGCCATCAGCAATCGCCGCCAGCTGCCAAGCCGGCTCAACCTGCAGGATGATCCAAGAAAATGGCACCATATGGATACCCCCAAACCATCCAAAAGTAGACCAGTTGAGTATTGAAACATATTGAAACCTCTGGGTTTTGGGGTACCACCATTTTAGGAAACATCCATATGACGCAACCATGGGATGGAACGGGGGATCAACCAGGTGTGATCCCCTTCTCCCAACAAACGCTGCAGCCCAGCAGCAAAAGTCCACCCAGCATGGAGCCAAAGGAAGCTCCAAGACGCATGGCCACCTGTCCCAAACTTAGCGCCTGGCGGATGGGATCAGCTGCTCTGGGACGGCTGGTCGCCATAGCTCAAAGCCGTTTTGGGGGTGTGGAAGTTATATGACGTGATAACAGCGATTAGGAGGTGTGGGTATCATGTTAGGGCAAGGATGATCAGTTTGGTTAGGCTGATTTGGTTGCTTCATGTGCGCCGTGTGCTGCAGCCTTTCTTCACAATCCAGAATCGCTTGCTTGACTTCAATAGACCACTTTGGTAGTTTATGAGTGGGGGTTGAAATTCGGTATGTCCAAACCTGAAGAAAACAAGGATATATGATATACCCAACTCATTGGCTTCCTCCACATGAAACCATTTGCTGGGTGTGGGGGTACCCTGTTGTTGGACAGAGTCAAATCTTAAGGGTCAATCGATGTAAACCCTGGCATCCTGGCCATCTGCTCATGAAAACTATCATGGAATCATGGAACTGAAATTGTCATAATGTGAGTCTGGGCTCCAAAAAACAAGTTCCGTTCTCGAAATGACCATGTTCGATTTTGCTGGGTCCACGTTCTATCCTTCTTTCTTTAGGGTAAATTAATTTTAACTTAAAGTAACTATCAACATTTTTTGCCCAAATGAACACATTAAAAATTAGACATCACATTACATTATTTCACTCCCATGATTCAGTTGATTTTTGTTGAAACTTTGTTTAATTTTATTCCCATTATAGAATCCACTCCCTATGCGATTGTTCTAAGAGATTCACCCTGTTCCAGTTCCATAGATTCGCCATCAATGTTGAGCCAGTCCTGGAGGGGGGAACTACCTCCTTTCACCTTAGACCGACCCTGCGAAACAGACCTGGCTGGAAGCCTATAGATCGGTCTCCAAAAATGGCCCATTTCCACGGTCTATGTCCGATAGCTGGTAGATGTTCATCCCAAAAAGTGATATTACAACCCCTTTGATTGATGGGGTAGGTACCCTTACCCTTCTGTCATACGGGACATGGCTTCTTCCATTCCATAGAGCTTCAATCAAGGTGGTTGATATTACATGATCTGGCGATGGGTCAAAACCTTGGCGCCCTGGTGAAACCCCAAATTGCTGGCAAATGGATGTTCATCTCCCCAAAATCAGGTACGGTAGATTTTGATACATCCCCATCTTACAAATGTATTGCAAGTTTTGAACCATGGCCAAAAAACAAAATCCTCCACTTTCTCCAGTTCCCACCTGCGCCAAGCCGTGCTGGCTGAAGCTGCTCCGCAGCGCCACGGCGCACGACGTCCACACCGCGGCGGTGGCGAACCTCAAAGTCGGTGGTAAATATATGTAATATATAACCAAAAAATATATAATACATGGATGTAACCAATGAGTGAGTTGTAATATGTTATATATATAATATATCAGAATATCACACAGATAATCAAGCAAAGTCGAAAAGAACATTGTACATATGACTCTGTACCACTTTCGATTTCTGGCAAAAGTAGGATTGGCTGTACTATACGGGTTGGTTGTAACATGTTGTAACCGATGGCCGATTGGGTTGGTCAAATCAAGAGAAAAAACATAAATTCTTTGATTGGCTGGTGATTTTACCATAACACAACACTATCTAAAGTTTAATCGATATAGTCGGGGATAAGCTATAACATCAACCAACCAAAAGAAAGCCAAAATACATCAAGCAATCAACCTGTTCACACGAGTAGAACTTGTCCTTTCTTGATTAAGCTTTCCAAGCCCCGCTCTCTTGCAGGGTCTATATTAGTACCATTTTTCAATAGGTAAATAATTTTAAATCATCTTAAATCATATTAAATCATATTATATAAAAATAATATCAAATCATCATAAATCATCATAAATCATCATAAATCATCATAAATCATCATAAATCATTATAAATCATCATAAATCATCATAAATCATCATAAATCGTTATAAATCGTTATAAATCATCCTAAATCATCATAAATCATTATAAATCATCAAGCTAATTCAATCTAGTTGGGCTATTTTTTCATAGCTATGCTAAATAACCAGAGGGATCCCACCAGCTTCAGGTCCAGACTGCACCTTGCAGTGGCAAAGGACCCCAGCAGTTTGGCCCCAGCGGCCTGACACCGCGCCATCGCTGCAAAGCTGCCGCTGAGCATTCTGGGCCACGGGGGGTGAGGAAGACCAGCAACAGGGACATTAGACGTATTGACAGATCATCCAAGAAAAAAGATAGAAAAAGTGGAAGCACATCTTTCAATTACTATATACAAAATTCATAGAATATAGCACCAATCAATTGGGCGATATCGCCAAATGCCACTACGAGTGGTGACACTAAGGGAAGAAATGATGGAGGGGTCAAAATATCTGTTAACAACTCAAATTTATCAAATTTCAATAAAAGTAACAACCAAACCATGCGATGTATATGTCCAGGCCGCCCAGTTCTGCCTTCCCATCATTTCCAACGCTAAATTTGCATCCACCCAACTGAGGCGTTGAAGGGTGTAATGGTTGGTGGTTTCAAGCCCATTGAACAAATACTAGAAAAAAAGGCAATATCAAAACAACCAACCACTTTATCAATTCTCCTGGGCTGACATCTTGTTTGGTTAGATATCCGAAAAAAATGGTGTACCCAATTTTTTTTCAGATTATATTATTCCAACATATTCCAACATATTCCAACAGAAAAAATGATAAAAAGATATAAAAAGGCCGTAGAATTGGGGGAAACCAACATTTTCAAACATGCTCCATCTGGGTTTGTCTCAAAAACTTCCAGGCGGTGTCGAACTGGGACAGTAGTTGAGTCGGTAGAAGTCCGCTATTACATGATGGTTGATGAATCTCATACTCCGAACATTATCATAAAATATCATAAACAAATGTCGATACACTCTGGCAATCAAACATGGCAATGGAGCATCCATTTATATCCATTTAATTTATAGAATCTACATGAATCTAAAGATAATCTTGTTGGATTTATATCTATAGACTATAGATCCATTTATAGATTATCTTTAATGAATCTAAAGATAATCTATAGATAATCGATGATGTTCCCATTTAAATGCACAGTTGGGGGATTTCCCATGATATGGCACCGTTTTTGCTGCCAAGGTGCACCAGGATGGCTACCAAAGACTTGGCACCACCACAGGCATCCACCACCGGTCCACCCAGCAGCTTACCCAAGGCGTAGGCCAACTGCCCTAGAGCCGTGCTGGAACTGACTATGGATACCCTGAAGCCTGAGATTTTCTTGGCACTTATTTCTACCAGGATTTTGTAGTTATAGACCCCAATTATTTGTAGCTCATCCAGAATGATGCTACGTTGTCTGATTGCGAGTTGTTTGGCGAACAGTTCCACCAGGCTTCAGCGAGTTGATCTAAAAATCTAGAACATGATGTGCGCTTCAAACTTGTGAGAGCCCAACTTTGGGGTAGGTTTAGAAACGGGTCACAACACAGCCTTCAAATTTATTCATGTGCCCATACCCACAATATGTCCATAACGTTTCGCAATTTTGTTATCTTTCATCACTAACCTGAGATACGCTACAACGATCTGATATGATCAACTATTCCTCCATTTACATGGACGACATGAACCCATCAACCAGCCATTCACCAATTTATGGCCGTGTTGTGGTTGGTCAAGTCAAAACCCTATTTTTTCTTGGTTAACTTTATTTATGCCTGAAATCCCCATGCTACACAGGTTTGGGTACCGTGCCTTTGGCATTCAACGACCCCACATCTTCCATCTTCACAGCCATGCTCTGGTCTCTCGTCAGATCCAAGAGAGCCAGACTCTGCGCTGAACGAAAACCTCAACTGGATTCAATTGGGACATGACGAAAGACTGATGGATTTTTGGTAAAATATAGAATTATTAGGCTGATTCCCAACATCGGTAATTATGATGTTTAATCACTTTACCCACAGTACGCCCTTTATTGATAAACACCATCAATGACGGGGGTTCCCCATTATGGTTAAGATTCAAGATTATGTCTCGATCGTTCCACGGGGGTTCCGGAGAATATGTGTGGCTGTGTGGTCAGGCCCTGATCCAAACCTCAACCCACTTGATTTGCACTGACTTGCACCAACTATCATCAATGTTCTGGGTTATCCCTCAATCCACTAATTCACAGGGACAGGATCAGAAAACATCTTTGGTATTGGCATGCAATGGCCCAATTCAATTCATAGTTTGGGTTCTCCCAACCCGTTGGCTGACCACAAACATGTCAACGGAGCACCAAAAATATCTTTACATTCCATGTAAAAACACCAACTGTCCAGGATCACCGGTGACTGGTGGCTAAATGCCATCGCCGCGCTGCCGCTCAGCGCAGCCAGTTCACGCAGCTGCGAGACACTCCACGGCTCCATGGCTGCAGCTAGGTCCCAATTCAATCATCAAACGACACTGTAGCCGGTGGGTTTGCAAAGAAACAACATCATGTTTGATGAACTCATGTCAGTTTTTTTTTGCTACGTGCCTTTTAAGAATCAAATGTTTCTGCACATTGCTTTTACGAGCTGTTCTTTTCCATCAATTGATGCGGGGTTGCATACATGTTGGAGGCACACATCCATGATGTGTTAATCATGCTTTGGATAGCAAACAACTGTGTAAAGCGTGACAGGCAGGGATAGGTCCTTCATGTCCCCAAGAATACTTGGATCCCCAACATCAAAGAGCCTCGATAGTATCGCAGGGCGCAGTGCTTAATGAGGGCTGCTTCATCTACCCTCAGGCTGGAAATTCTGGTAGCTCGCGGTATGGGGATAAGATGAGTCCCGTTCGAGAGTGTTCTTGTCTGGCCATCGATCCATGGTGGCATTCAGCGCTTGAATGGAAAGCTACGCAAATTGGTTCAAGGTCAAAAAAAATCAAAAGTAAAAGTGATGCAGTGAGCCCCGATCCCAAATAAACAGGTTAATAGCTACGCAGGAATGAGGGCCATTGTCAAATTGTGTTGTGTTCTTGCACAATCGAGAGTTTTTGAATGTTTTTGATGCAGTTCTTGCAGCTCTCGTTTGTTGCGCACATGGAAGCTTGAAACTTCGGAACCATCGTCTTTGTCCTCTAGGTCCACGCCTTTTGCGCGAACGGAGGAAGGGATTCCACAACTGTGCTCTGCTATGACACTGCTATTTCATTCTTTTTGGAGGCTGCACAGCCCGCTAAACATTGGGCAAAAGGGTATGTCCGGTATGTCCGGAGATCCAAGCCATCAGGTGCCATTAGGTAGCGCCCCATCTTGGATACCGTTCTTTTTTGGTACACTTCGGTCATGTGGAGTGTGCTGGATTTGATGGGTCCAATCCTGGGACACAACCCGTGCCTGTGACACCTCACTCATCACTCATCACTCATCCTGCAGGTTTCGGAGGTCGCAGGCTCAGAAATCATCAGCACAACAAGGTGCAACTGAGGCAGTCCGAGGGAATCGTGTGCAAAGAAAAAAAATGTATCTGGATGATGATCTACAAGGAATAATCCCCAAGGAGAGTTTGACAAGGCTGTTGCTGTGCTTCCAGCAGGTTCCACCACTATCAACCCTCATTTATGGTCAGATCTGCCATGAGGGTTACCAGCTGCTGGGCCCTTGCCAGTCCTCCTCTGGCAATGGGATAAAGACTTTCCTGCACCCAAGGCGAGGCAGCGAATGCCAGGAACATGTTTTTCCATGGAGCACACAAATAATACATGTCTTTTTGGTGGATGTGTGCGTGCATCATTTGGATGCTGAACAAAAAAAACATGTTCACTTGATTGAGGAAAGCAAAAGCCAGAAACTCATTTGTTTTTTTTTCAAATTGTGGAACCGTCTCAGGGATATTGGAAGATTTTCACCATGTCCAACTGCCAACCCTGCCATTTTTCCCATGGGCTGGGCAACCCGTCTTGGGCGGCTTCGGAGGAGCATCTCCCAGCAACTGAACGGCTTCATCACCTGATGATAGAATCAGCACATATCAAGTTTATACCTGGGATTTTCCAGGGTTTTGCCGGGATTATTATCAGGATACCTATGATGTTCATTGATTTTACACTTTTTTTTGAGGGATGAATCGGATGAACCATCCATAAATCCTAGCTGTTCTGATGTTCGCCAGAGTACCAGGGTTTTGACCCAAACATTCGGAAAATCGGTGAAATTGAGGCGGAAACCATCCTCCATATCACCTATAACATCCTGAAAAACCATCATCGTTGCTGGTTGAAATGGTTTCAGCAGAGCCCTTTTACGGGTACTGTAACCTTTGGTTTTCTAGCATACGTTTCTTCACCCTCTATATAACGCGTTGTAAAGCTGTCCTGGAAAATAAAGATTTGTGTTGGCGACCATCAGGGAATGGAACATGGCAATTTCGAGTCCTGAAAACCACCAACCAGGGATGTTTCTGCTAGGAACTTGGCGGGAAGAAAAGAAACACATGGGATGTTGAATGTATTTGCAAGGGAAGCAGAAAATATAAAAAGCGCGACGGCAAAAGAATTGGGATTGCAAGGGAGAAATATGGTTTGGAGAAATAAAAACATGAGATGTGTGACTTGCTGGAAAACCAAGTGACAAAACACATGAGAGAAACAAAACATTGAAACTGGATGAAATGGATGGAACCAAATCAAGCATGATGATCATGATGCAAACCAACAGTTCACTGGGAGTGGCGCATTTGTTTTCAATTTGGTCAATGATTCTTGCACAGGAAGATACAGCAAAGCGGAATTGCTAAGGCAGCGGGTGACATACCCGTGACTGTGATGGCAAGACTTTGCCCACCGATATCATCACGAATAAGATCTCAAAACAACAGTTTTTTAGTGTAAAACTTTGAGGGTTGCGAGCAGCCACCTGGATTTGGAATGGAAACCTTGGTAAAACCGTGGGGAAACCATGAGAAAAGCATGCAGGAAACATCAGGAAACCAATAGCTTCCCCCAGCCACGGCACCGGCGCCAACGTTCACGGCCAGCAGCTGCCCACAGTGGTAGGGTGGAGCCACCAGCATGCCCGGGCTCGGTCCTCATCAAACCCTTCAAGGGTTTTCCCGATGGACATACCCTCCGGTAATCAAAGATGGCTTGCTGATGGCTGTTAAATCCCCCAATCATGGATGATTTATGATGATTTCCCATTTGAACCTCCAATTTTGAATGGGGACTTCCCATAAGATTTCCATGCACCGCGCCTGCAAGGGCGCTGCGGAACTTGTTTTTGCGTGTCCAGCGCTGTCCCAGGGTCGGACCCCACAACGACACACCATCGCATTCCTGCGGATGTGATGGGTCCAAAGTCATTTCCAAAACATGGATAGCTGATGATAGCTGGATACGCAACAATGCAGTCGGAGTATCTTTGAAAGGACCAGCTGTTGGTATTTTTGGGGGTCTTACAGTTTATACTCTGAGCCCCCAGAAATCATATGGTTCCCAAAGAAAGAATACCCGGATTCAATACCCCGTCAGTGGTAGAGCCATCCTAACAAGCATCTTCAAAACCGGGATCATTTCCCCATTCTTAGGGATGCTGACCATGTTTGAAACCACCCAACAGCGCCTCTTCGGGCCAATCTTCCACATCCTCATCGCTGTTTTCCTCCTCAAGGCGAATCTCCGCATGGTCCAGGTGTTTTTTCGATGCTTTTCAGGCCATTTTTAAACCAAATCCAGCGAAGGAATAGGAGTCCTCCTAGACATTCCTAGACTCATTGTTGGTAGAGATTTATATAAATGGATTTCCCCCAAACTGAATCCTTATTACATTTTATTACCATTCTAATTATGGAACAATAGAATATCAATACATCTCAATGGTCCTACATGGTCCCAGTGATCAGTATTCTCAATGAATGGGAAATCACCCTTGGCACCTCGTCGTCATCGTCCTCCTCCTGCGAACTGCCTGCATCCTGGCAATCATCTGTTGAAATTATCAACCAGAGCTGGAACATAACATATGAACATATACCATTTATGAGTGGGTTATATGATGTTATATGAATATGATTTTGAATCGCATATCGGCATATCGTTCTTGATGGTCCTCTAAACATCCCACCTGGAAACGTCCATTTGTGATGGCAAAACATTGGAATTTTGTTCAACGGAAGAGTTGCACCGGGTGGCATTGGGCGGCAGGGCTTACATCACAAAACAAGGTTTACTCAAATGCATAGAGGGGTCACCATAGCAGGGGCTAACAAACCAAACCACTGATTTCTGATGCTTCTGTTTATCGAAGTCTTGCCAAAGTTTGATTGAACAGAACCAAAGCTTAGGTTGAGATCCTAGATCTGTGAATTTGCCGTTCCTGGAAATTCATTGCGGAACAGACTGTACATACATCATCCTGTGCCCACCGTCTTGTTTGTGACAAAAGTGTGACAAGGGCACTCTGAAGCGCAGTGCTTCAACCCGCAGTACTTGCCATACCAATGCAATACCCCCAAAAAAACACAATTTCCACGGGTGGTCGAAGAACCATGTCACATGTCCTGTGCCCTTGCAGCTGCTTCAGCTCTCAAACGAGTCTCCTGAGGCACTGAGGCGCTGGAGTGGCAACCCAGTGATAGGGTAATGAGGAGTCCCCTAGGAAGAATAGTTGGGTTTATATTGATGTTGCTTAGGTCTCTCTATGTCCTCAATATTCATGTCATTCAATGTCTACCATCTACAAGTATTTTGGCCCCCGTTAGACATATACTCTTCAAACACCATCTCCATAGCCCCTCAGCTCCATCGCCCATCCGGCCTCATGCTCTGAGAGCGCCAACTTCTGCGCTTCCAGCTGCTCGAAGCTCGGCGACTCCAGCGCTGCAGCGCCGGTTTTGATGCGCAGAATCTGCCTCCGACGAAGTGGATGCCATGGGATGCCATGGGTCATGCCGGGGCTTAACAGTTGGGCCTGTTGAAGACCCTTTGGGGCCTTGGGGATCTTGGGGATCTTGAGATTTTCACTGAGAGACACTCAAAAACGGGATCATGAGCAACACTTGACATATCTGGGCTATTTGGCCCCTGCACTCAATTAGGACATTCGGGCCAGTCATTTTTGAGTACCAAACAGGACCCTCAGCATGTTTTGGCAAAGCAGAAATCATGGATGACCATTCAAGAGCCCGCTAAGGATCTGACTTGGCATGAGAAGGGATTGCGTAAATGCAGCCTCAGTGGGTGTTGGCCAAGGCAATTTTTGCTGAATGGGACTGAAACATCTCACGCATTGCAATTCCATGCCCAATCTTCTATCTCTGCAACGATTGATCAAGACAATCTTCTCAAGTACGGGTGGAAAAGAATACGTAGCCATTTTTCAAAGCAGAAACCGGTTCTGCAGACTTGATGTTTCCAGCCAAGAAGTTGCTTGTCGCGTTTCTGACAGGTTTGAACTCTGCCACCATGCCGTGAATCAAAAGTATAGCCACCTCCCTACATCGAGCCATAAAACTGTATAGCTGAGAGCAACAATAAATGATCAATTAATATGATCAATTATGTCTGCTTTTTAAGTGGTTTTCGATTGCGTTTTTGTGTATTTTTGTATATCGATTGGTTGCATCCCCCTTTCATGCAATAAATCAAAGCTGTCTCCTTAGAGATGGCTAAAGATTGTCCCATCGTCCCATCGCCAGAATTCCCAAACATTCCCATCTTTCGGGACAGCTCATATTTACATCACTATACAGACTATATATTACTGTAAATGTACAATAAATGTACAGCACTGACACGGAAAATGCATCCCCTGAGCTGATTTTCTTGATATTTACTTGATATTCCAAGGTACCATCCACCTCACAGCAGCTGCGCCACTTCTCGATGCCCTCCGGCGCGGGCGCGCAGGGAAACTCGGGGCCCACCATGGAGACTGCACCAGACGGATCGATCTTCAGGACCCTGGGACGACACGACTGGGCTTGGGGCCAGGGGATGGTTTTGGGCGGAAGGAAATCCATGGATTTCCAATGAATCTTGAAACTGCTCTGGGAAGAAATGGTAGAGAATGGTGCCTTCATGTGCCTTCAACTATTGTAACTAGTGCATAGCAGAAAAGAAGAGACTATCCAGGCTGTCCATCAATGAGGAACATTGAGAAACAACACTTCAGTGCCAAGGCTGGCTAGAAGAGTCTTCATAATGGATGATTTGCTGAAAAACATATTGAGAGGTGTTGTTTTGTTTACCCTCAAACATAACCCAACATGCCAATAGAAACACACATCCACAGTTTACAAGTACTTCATCAATCTTCATCAAACCTTCCCATCCACTTTCCCATCCACATTCCCCACCTGCTGGCGTTGCATGGCACGGCGTAAATACAGCCATCCACCTCGCTCCGCAGGGCGCAGCGCCACTGGTGTGCCATCCAGTTCATCTCCGGACCCACGAGATCCACCTCTGGATCACCTGGGCCATCGGGGGGGCCACGTTTTCTGTGGAATAGCACCTGTTTTTGTTGGTTGGTTCATATCCAAAAGTATCCCCACCAACGAAAATCGGAGAATTTTTGGATGTAAAGCCAATTTAGACGATATGATATCATTATAGATTAAAATGATCTAAAGTAAGTAATTAAACCCAACAATAAACCATCCCCAAGACCAACATAAATGTGTTCCACAAAATCACCAAGTTATGGGTTTCAAAAAACAAAAATGACCCAAACGGTAGGTTTTATCCTTGGGTTTCCCGCATGCCAAAGGCACAAATCCTGAGGACCCGCGTAGCGCTGAAGGGCGGGCAGTAGACGTGGCCGTCCGTGCCCCGGACGGCTGCCACGTAGCCGCCCCCGCCGCCGAAGCGGAGGTCGGGCCCTGGAGAGATGACTTGGTGCCGTGGCAGGTGTTTTGGTGGTTTAAGGGGGCTACTCCCCAAGTGATATCTGAAACTTAAATGGTACCCCCCCAATTCAACAGCCTACGGGTTTATGATGGTTTATGAATCCAGGATTGACATTATTTGATATTTGTGCTGGGTGTTTCAGGAAAAAAGGGGAAGGAACCTGTAATATCTTTTGGGGGATTACGATAGTGGGTGAAGTCTTGTTACTCTGGTTCATCTTGGAGAAAAATGACTGGTGCAATTGAACGTGGCCAATACACCAAGTAGGTGTATCATGGTGTATCTTTGTTGGCACCTCCTTTGTTGGCACCTCTTTTGTTGGCACCTCTCCAAAAGCTGATTCCAAGATGTTCCAGGCTCCAAAGCAGGTAGATCCAAAAAGATGACCCAAAAATAAAACCACCACCAAGCACTAGACATCACTAGACCTAGTGAGGATACATCATCCATGATCCAATGCCCTATCCATTTGGCAATTTCCCCCCGCCTATCATCTCCACCTGCTTGGTGTTTGGAGAGATGCGCAAGACACTTGCTGCATGGTTGGGAGGACAATAGATGTACCTGGGCAGGCTGGAGGAAAGCAGCAAAAAGACCTCGGTGATTTTGTGAATTGACCCCATCTGAGACATCCAAAACCAAGTGGCTATGGAACAAGCTGGAAAATCGAATGGTTTATATATACTCTTTGCTCCTAATGTACCCACTCTCTGTTTGGCTACAGTCAGTCAACCACCATTTGACTTGGGAAACCACTACAATCTACGACCGGGGCATGTCGTTGTGAGCATTCATCCCTTAACTCGATGAACTTCCCCTGGGGGTATATATCACTAGGACGCAGAAGTCAGCCCAGTAAGTTGAATGACAGGAGCCTGTTCCATTGCCTAGTTAGATCTAGTTAGTTACCAAATTGTAGATCTCCCGACCTGTGGTTTCAAGTCAACATGCTTCAACAATATAATATAAACCCAAGCCGGTCATCGTCCCCGTTGAATGGTGTTTACACACAAAACGGCCAACCTAGTTTCCCTCAAGTCCTATAAGGCCCCAATTTCATGCTTTCATGGTTTCTCCACTATGAGTCGATGGGAAAATGATCCCGACCATGGTTGCCGGCACAAACCCAACCAACTAGGCAAGCTGCCCATTGGCTGCCAATGCACATGCTGCATACTTGCCCGCGCCACCCATGATAGGTCCTATCAACGACACATGACGCCTTCCGCAATCGATACCTCAGTCGTTCAGCTAAAACTTGGGTAGGGTTGGCAGGAAGCTCGCCAGGAAAATTGGCTAAGGCATGTTAACGCGAAGCCAACTCACCAAATAGTAGGGATATGTCAGATTGTCAGGATCGCATACAAAGTGAATATCAGTATCTTTAGTCATAGTTGTCCATTGAAATTGGTTATCAAAATGGCCCACCACCTGCTTGAAACACGGGGACAAGACAATGGCCATCTACGGTGTCAACCAAGGATCGGAGTACTTGCCCACAATCGCATGGCGGGGCGTAGATACCTCGGTTGGGGGACAGGGAGACAGGGCCAGACAGGGGGTCAAAGCGTTGTCAATTGACGTGGCAAAGATCTCCAACTTGTCTGGTTCACAGAGATTTCCCCTTGATTTGACTACGAGAAGGTGGCCATGTGGATGGAAGGATGGAACATGATGGAAACTTATTTTGGAGACGGCCATGGAGATTGCCATGGTGGGACCATGGAGGGACCAATGATCCCCACGGCTTGGAATAGTCATCAGTCATCCCATGGTGATCCAAGTGACAGCCATCTGCAGCCAGAACTGCGGCGTGCCACTTGTGCGTCCCGTCCATTGGAGGACCAACCTAAGCAGAATCAGGTGCTATGTGGTTGGCATCGCAGGTGGGTATGGTCCAAATGTTTCGTGCCAGTGGACCCTCAAAATCAGCACAAAACTGGTCATGATTCCAATCCTATAGTCCTAAACCATCCATTTTGCATCAATAGATGTGAGCCATTGGAGCCATAGCCAGATGAACATCAATAAACACATCAAACTGCCAGTGTTCCTGTCGTCACTCTCCACATTTTGTAGGGACTTGCTGTGTGCCCTCCTCTTCTTTTTCTTCTTCTTCTTCTTCTTCTTCTTCTTCGGTTTGAAGGTTGGTACCTTTTTGGGCCAACAAAGGCATTTTTGTTGGGACAACACAGCCTGAAATCTACCCTCAATTTCTTGAAATTCCATGCCCCTACGAGATATCTGCCGAAGTCATCTCAATCTGGTTCGTGCCGCCAAATCAATCTTGGTCCCTTATCATTGGAAAGTTCCAAATATTCAGAATCTATTCAAAACCACAAACCCAATTTCATGAAATTTCATTGTCTTTTCCATTTTTTAGCAGATTTTAGCATGATGTCCCAGGTCCCAGCAGCTAATTCTGCTCGTCCCCCAGAGATGCACAGGACTCGGGGTGCGTTGCCTCAGCTGGTTGATCAATGTTGATAAGGAAGTCAACTATGAGAACAACCATGGGATAATCATTCAGATTTTTCAACTTGACTTTACAACATTTTATAACCCCCAGTTTAGGGTCACTCGACCCCCTACTAGTAGTCACTGAAAACACCGGTAACTGTGCACTGCCATGTTCGTACCTTTGTTACTTTCTCTTCGGGGGGGTCGACTCAATGGTACAGTTCAAGGTGTGTTACATGAGTGTAGCGCAGTGACGTACCATTGGCAGGGCTGGGGCGGCATCAGCTTTGATCTTCATTGATGCCCGCATGTTGTCTGAAGCAAACAATGATTTGCAAATGATCAAAAGACAATATCTCAAAAAAACAAAAGTTGCAGTATTGTTTTGCGTGCCAGGCTGGATCTTCCAAATACAATCCTGAGGACCACTGTCATGAAAATCTCGATCCGCTTGCATCATGAATCCTGACAAAAACCATCGACACCTGACTAATGCAAAATAAGTTGCAAAAAATATACAAAATCAATGATGCCCCACAAAAATCCCAATGGTGTAGGTGTGAGATCCGTTCAAACATGCCACTTTTCCATCGGATCGAGATACCAGGGATGCCCCAGATGGCCCCCTCAGGGCCCAGCAGACAGGTCGTCCACTTCCAGGTCTCAGCTCCAAAGTCGGGGCCCCAAAGCTCGGAGCCGCCAGGCCCCACGCGCAAGATCTGCTGTGCGTGGCTTGGAAGGCAATAGATGAATCCATCCTGAGGCGAAACCATCGATTTAACCGAGATAACATGAGGTGTCCAGTTTCAAGATGGAGAACAAGATGAAGTCTGGTTTCAAAGTGAACACACTCGAAAATGGTTATAGAATGAAGACTGGATCTTACAATGCTGTCGTTTCTATTGGTTTCTTGGTTGTAGGCAGCAGGATACCCAACAGTTACATTGTGTGTTGGTTCTTGGCAAGATCTTGAGCCCACAAATTCTGACCACCATGCCGTGGATTGGAACAATCACTTTATCGCTGCTGCTAGGCACAAGCCTTGATTGGTGGCCCTGCATCCCTGCCCTTTCTGATACAGGAACGTGTTAGAATGAAGCAGAACATCTGGGGATTTTTTTGGGGGTCAGTTTGGGACAATACAAATACTCCCGTTTTGTGGTGGTGCTCCTCCTTTTGTGGCATTAGGCACCAGTTCCAGCCAGCCACTGATCAATGCATTGCGTTACTGGACCCGGTGGCTGGCACCCTGTTGGATGCAAACTCACAGGCATCTTCGCCAAAGCACAGCTTCGGCACAGCAGGACCACATCCCAGCGCCATGGAGAATGGATGGCTCCGACATGGTTCAGCAGTCGTTGTGTGATGGAGTTCGATTGAAGGCACATGTGACTTCATTTCTTGGGGCTAACATCACCTGGTAACCTCGTAAAGTTGGAGATCTCGGTAGCCCTTCTTTTCGTTGCTTTCCAGTGAGAGCGGAAAAAGTGGCCCTGGTGGTGTTGCCATGTGTTGCCTTTTTCCCCGTGTCAAGAGTCATCTCAGGGCTACATGGATGTGGGTTTCTAGAACTCAATTGTAAGCCGTAGTCCAAAATGACTCTGTAGCAGTGCTTGGACAGGAAAGCTTGTTGATGATGCACCTTACATAGGCTCTTGTTCTTCATGGCTTTTCTCTTCAGATTTCCTGAGGCTGAAAACGCGCGGCTCTCTTTGGCTTCAGTGAATCAATGGCGGAGTAGCTAACGCTAACGCTAATGCAAGGAACCACCCGACAAACTCCCATGTTCCCAGCAACCAAAATGCATATTACTGCCTTACTGCCAGCAGCCTTCCTTCAGCGCAAGGGTGATCTCAACCTCAACTCTTACAAACAAGGATTGGTTTAATTTAAAATCTGCAGGAAACCAGTGTTTACATGTGTTTTAGACACTATGTAATTATACGGGTTTCCCAGCGTGTTTTTCCTTTCAACAATTCCTGATGTTTGTTGCTGGTCCGCGCAACTGTGTTTTTCTCTCAAAACGTCTGCGATAGCAATGGCGGCGGACAGAATCTCTCTCAGAGAGAGCTGCCACTAATCCCAAGTGTTCCATTTATGGAATATTTACCACTCACATTACATTTCAAGCAACTTGACCAAGTCTTGAAAGGTGTTGTAGGTAAATGTAGGTAAATATATTTGCACCACGCCATGGAGCACATGGATCATGACCTAAGGGTCTGCGCTTCCTTGCTGCTGCGGCAGGAATCGCAGCTCAGAAAATCATTGGGAAGCCATGACTGGCACTGCCAGAGAGAAAAATAACAATGAGTGTTGGTCTTTATCATCAATGCCAGGAAAATTCCCGTATCTCTGCAGAACTGGGTATAGACAGAAATCCACGTGTCGGACTTTAGTGTTTCTCGACAATTTGGAGATTTAGACACACTTAGATTACCCTCGATTGCTGATGCTATCTCTCAGTGATTCTCAATGTTGTTTGGACACACTGTAGATTTTGTTGTAATCTACATATGTACATATATACATATATATCATATAATACATAAATACATAATAAATCTTAAACATGTATGTATGTATGTACTGTACTGTACTGTACTGTACTGTACTGTACTGTACTGTACTGTAATGTAATGTAATGTAATGTAATGTAATGTAATGTAATGTAATGTATGTTAAATGATCATATAATGTTGTAATGTAATGTAATGTAATGTAATGTATGTTAAATGATCATATATATATACACATATTTTATGTACAGTCTATCATTTTATGTATATTGTATGTTATGTGTATATATTATATATAATAGACATTACATGGGTGTTCCCTTTTTCCTATCTTGGGCATTTCTTTCGGTGTTATATTATCGACGCAAATGGTAACAGTTTTTTACACTGCCAGCCACGGAATTCCGGCTACAGGGACCCCCAGCGATATTTTGGCGATCGGAGTTTTTGTTGAGTCCAACTATAGATGGTAGTTTGCTGGATAAATCATTGGAGCAAAGGACTTTGAGAGTTTCACTGAATGGTGTCTTGATGGGCAATAACAAAAACATACAAAAACATCTACCATTGGTGAGAAACTTGCCTACAGTAAGCAGCTGGGGGCCATTGTCCCGTCAGAGAGCGCGTCAACATTTTGGCATGGAAACAGCCTCAGCCGGCGACGCTTAAATGAATCCAAAGTCTGGAAACACAAGGCGTGGTTGGAAATGTTCCTATATGGACCACATCGAGGGTACCAGTGGAACCACACGCTTTTTCATGTTCGGCGTGTTTAAAGATCTTTAGAGCAGCCACTTTGGGGTCCAAGAATTGTGACCCATACCCACGAAGTATACCATATACCTTTCATAGTCTGTATTTCTGCTCCTTGGCCAAATGGATGTTTTATGATATTTCAATAGAGCAACAAGAGTGCAAAAGAATAGTCGTGATTTTCCTCGCACTAGAGAAGTGCATTCACTGTGGCACAGCTTAGAGCCGCCAGTCAGCCATGGCGATGGCAACCTGCATGGTATAAGCTCTGTGTTGACCCATGTTTTGATTACCTTCTGATAATCAACCGTTGCAATGTAAATCCCCCCATGTATATATATATATAAATATATGATATATGATATTGAAATTGATTGAATATAGATTTGAATATGATTGAATATTGCAATCTTTACAACTAAACTGGTAATTTCGTGTTGCCACTTTAGATCAGCTCGAATTGACCAGGTTTCAGCGACCCAGACTCAGGCCATGGCCATCAAGTCGACCAAGATAAGAGTTTTCCTGGGACGGAGGATCGATCAACTTCAGTCTACAAGGGAACAAAGGTACTTAGTTCATCTTAGTTCACATATAATTCATGGTCCCCTCTCAAAAATCTTCGACCCAATCCATTCGCATAGGCGAACCTTCCAAAACACCTGACAATATCACCCATTCACCCTCTTAGAACAGAATTTACTAGCCTTGTAGGGTCATGACGTACGCGATACATCCTGATCTGGGTCGTATCTCAAGATTGTTCAACCCATCGCGCGAAGAAAGATTGGCCAATATGGTTTAAACTTGGAATGAATGAAACTTTCACCCGTGGAGTCTCCCACAAAAGCCAAATCTTTGTAAAAGATTTGGTCTAAAGTAATCATTCAATATTTGAAATCATTTTCAGGCTGCACGATGTTCCATGCTAGGTTGTGAGGATATGGGTTTGTCCAACAAATTAGGGTTTTGGACCCCAAAACCCATGGTGGATCATCATGTTTCCCATCAAAACTATATATCTTTAGATTGGGACACCAAGGATCACAGGAGATGGTGCCAGGCCTAGCTCACCCCGCACACGAAGCTCATCTCCCAGGGAGGGCCCATAGGCCTTTTCCTGAAGACTTCTTAAAAAATTGGGTGAAGCCCGTGCCATGTTTCCATCCATAAACCATCCCCAAAATCACCAAAGATGGCTATTCCAACCATCTCCAAATGACGGCTTTCTGATTGTAAAGTTTACCACATGACCCAAACATGGGACCAAAATGACCCTGATTTTGACCCCTGTGCCGTGGTCAAAACACAACCTGGTCAGGATACCAAACCAATCATCTGGCAGGATGAGTTCCATTCTGCCAGACATTCTGAGGTGAAAACCTGGGTACCAGTATTTTGAACCAGACCCCATATCCTGGGTATGAAATCTCGAAAGACACCTGCCCAACAATGGTTGACCCAGAATATCCGCCTGATTTTTTCCAGCCTGGTACCATTTGGATCCATTTGGTACCCGTTGAACAGATCCAAACTGTTCGATATACGTTTCTCCTCAAAAACCACCAGCACATTGGTGCCTTCTTTGGATTGGAGCTCAAAGGCTGCAACTTAGCTTCTGGCCTTTCGACAAAAACACCATGAGGGCTTGGTTTACACCCAAGAATAGATACTTGGCGGTTCATCGTGCTCAATCAATAGATAAGAACACTTGATTACACAGTGGTCTTAGCAGGGCTCCTCCACTTAAATCTGGGGTTGTGACCTACTCAGTAATTAGGATGAACCACTTGATATCCTTGCCGAAAATTAAGATGGACCCCCATCATGAACATGTTCAGCGGAAAGCCTGGTTGCTAACATGTTCCAATCCAGTATCCCAGCGGAACATAGGGGAACCTTCGCATGTTGTCAGTGACTCCATCTGAAAATTCGAAAGCAAAAATACGACGCCGTTCCAAGTCTATTCACATTCAAAACAGGCTCATTGGCGCGATACAATTCCATGCAGCCACCCATCCCTAAAAGATTCCGTTCCGGGGAAAGCCCGCAAAAGAATCGGACGGCACCTCCGCTGCAAATGTCGCTCTTTGTCCAAAGCCTGTTCGCTCCTCACCCTGCAGGACACAAGGGCATTTTTTGACTGGATGTCTTCCGAATGACCAAGATTCCCAAGTAAGGCAAGATGAAAAAGCAGAGTACCGTGGGTTCTATACTGTAACCTGTAGATTACTATAGTGTGTCCAACTGTATGTGACCCTATCTGCTGACTCCCCTTGCCGCTGCTCACCTGGTTGCTTCAGTGGTGGGTTTGTTCACCTGAGTAGCGGCGATGGTCACAGGCATAGAACTAGCGACTGGGAGAAGTCGGATCTTCTCAGCTGTTACAGGCAAAACAGAAAGTCACGCCTAAGTCATGCCTACGGGGCTTCCCCCATTGTCACCGCTGTTTCCAAAAGTCACGCCTAAGTCATGCCTAAAAGGCTTTCCTGCTTGTCACCGCAATCATTCCGGCACTCA
>Ga0126342_10006973_pt1:0-7500 | contig 20136 bp, 13 predicted proteins | sample Cyp1metagenome_FD_92528 | JGI IMG/M metagenome (GOLD analysis project Ga0126342, IMG submission 92528) | Coral microbial communities from Lord Howe Island, Old Settlement Bay, Australia - Cyphastrea 1 metagenome | ecosystem: Host-associated > Invertebrates > Cnidaria > Coral ...
TACTTAGAACATTAAAACACACATATACTTAGAACATGTCCTGTTACTTTGGTAAATCTGCATATATACACACAAATACCTTGGTGAACACCATACTTAGAACACTTTCTCCCCTCACTGCTGAAGCATTATATACCTTTTCTTCGGGAACAATATCCCAAGCAGTCTTTGCTGCAATGGGAAGGTCTCTAGTAATTTGTGGGTTTCCTACAGGGGGTAGTCAAAAAGCATAGGTTTCAATACAGTATAAATATATATATATAGTATTATATAGTGTATATATATATATAATTAGCGACGGACTTGCACTTCGAACATACACATATGTATGGTTCCCATTGGTTCCCCACTGGGATGTTCTAAGTATAGCTTGGAAATGTTCTAAGTATAGGTTTTGGGTATGTTCTAACTACTTTTTTGAAATCCATACTTAGAACATCCCCGCTGTGAAGATTTTCAGATTTTTCCAAAGTATGTTCTAAGTGCATGTCCGTCGCTATAGGTGGTTCCTGCCAAATTGTGATGTCTTCTGATACTTACTTTCATGGTATGCCCACAATGGTCAGTAGCCCAGAGGTTCTTTGATCCCTTGTTGACATTATAGCAATCCTACATTGCAACGTCACCCATCCATTCGGGGGCCATCTCAAGAATCACCTAAAATTGAATATTCACCGGCTGTTCGCGGAAACGGGGCTACAAATGTATGAAACACATGGGCGTGTCTGAAGATTGGGAATGCCCGAAGATGGGAAGTTTAAACAGGAAATAAAAATGATTGTAAACCATTGGGATTTGGGTACAAGCCCGTCAGCAGCTGCTGAATTCTTTGGTTGGTCCAATCGTGCTAACTCTCCAAGTTTCTCCGGATTCTAACTCTCTGCATTTAGAGTCCTTTTCCAGTTATCTGCCAGCCTGCCGGTGTGTCTTGTGGATCTTGCTTGTTCATAGTTGTACTGTCTGTTTCGTCTTTGTCTTTGTCTTTGTCTAGACTTTCCCCTTGGCGCGGATTTTTGCCTCGTCTAACTTGAACCTGCTCCTCCCCCCCCAGCTCTTCTTCATCTTCATTTCGTCTTAATCTTTCCTTACGTTGTGCTGGGCTCAACTCTGCCCACGCCTCGCTCAACACCCGCTTGGTTTTGCACATTGTGCTGTCATTTCGAAGGTTGTTTCCGCCTGTCTTTGTTGTGCTTGCCATCGGTTTGCTCCGTTGGATCTGAAATCCAGTACTTGATCCACTGGCTTTTGTGCCGAACACCTTTTACACGCATAACCTTGCTAAATATGGCTATGGCCTTGTCCAAAACCTTTCTCAATATGGCCTTTTCCAATACCCTGGCTTACACACATGCTTTGGTTTAAACTTAAACCGTGGTTTGAACAAAACCGTTGTTTTTTACACCAAAACCGTGTTATACACATTAAACACCATGTTTTACACAAAAAAATGATCTTGCTGAGCCTGTGCAAGCTGTTTGCGGCTTGCAGGATAGCTCTTTCCATGATGGCTGGCGGAACACACCCAAGGCGGTTAAATAAATGGTTGTAAATTGAATGGTGATAATGGTGCTATTATCACTCGATAAATGGTGCTATTTCACCGACTTATAACTTGTAAAAATGCCATGTGGTCCCAGCACCAAGGCCAAGCTGCTTCGCACCATTCGAATGGCTCGCAAAGACTTCATTGCGCGCATCAACCGCAGAAGCATCAAATTCCGGCTGGCGGTGGGTCCTCAGCCCCCCAGCTGCTTTTGGTCCCTACACTTGGAATCTCACATCAACCCCATGTGTTCAACCCTCAAGAGTAGAAATGTTGTATTTATACACAAATTTATATTTATAATGCATATATATTATGTAGTTTCTTTTCTTTGTATCTCCAGATGTTTTCTGTGATTTTGACTGTTGAATGTTGATTGAAATGCCCATGGACAAGCACATCTTCTGGATCTGCAGCTCCTACAAAAAATCTACTCTCCGGTCTTACTCATGTCAATTTGAGCCATTTGACTTGATGAGTTGTCTTATGCAAATCTTCCGCCCTTAAACTTGGTGGGGAACACATCTGTACCAACTGCTTTTTCGCTTGGTGCATTTCTTTGGTACATATCCATGTGTATGCAGACTTTTCTACATTATATGATTACACAATATATAATACATATTACACTTACATTCAATGGTACATCCTCGTTAGGAAACTGGTGTTTCCGGAAATGATGGTTCCCCAAAACCATGTGTGTCAATACTAAAATGGTCTCATTTTGGATAATTGGGGGTACCCCTATTTTAGGACAAGTCGGGCCTGTAGATACCCACGCGCGTTGTTTTGATTGTAATGGGCTCATGTGCAAGTTTGCATGGTGTATTTATAGTAATATTCATGTTTATCCACATTTTGAGGCCTTTACGAACCAACTTTTCCACATGAGCTGTGTTTTTTTTGATGCCTGGGCCCTTATACTCCTGCTTTGCCTACGCCACTGTCTACGCAATGCCTACGCGGCCACAGTGGGAGCCTACGCGGATCATGCCTTTGAAGGTGTGCCTACGCAGGGCCAACGCCCGTGTAAAACGATGCAGCAGCGTACTTATTCGCCTACGCCGTCACACTCCCGGCAGCTTTTGGAAGTCTGGAAACGGAACTTCTGCCTACGCGACCACAGTCCCATTCACATTTTTGCTAAGTGGGATGCCTTGCGGCACCCTGCGCTCCCTGCAGCAGCACAAGCGCCCAGGCTCCAAAGCGCCCATAGACATCTTGCAGCCACACCCAGCAGCCGCACCAGCACCCACGCCCCATCTGGCGGATAAATCACTGAAGACTCAGCAATAACTTTTGACTATGCTGGAGTCAAGCCAAGCGACATGTCATGATAGGAGAGGGATTTTGAAGTTTGACATGCGTGGTCATTCTCTATTGTACTATTAGATGACCCTATGTCTCGTAATATCATGGAATATCTGTAATATTCACTTAGCACAAATAACTTTCCTATATCATATACCTTGTGTCAGCTTCAAAAAATCATTGTATGTAAAATATAATAATAGACTCATGTAACCCCTTGCGAAACGTAATCCTAATTTAACATAGATAGCCCGACAGGGAGACAACCATGCTAGCAGCTGTGCATATTTCAACTCAGTCAGAGATCCCCGTGATTTTCGATCGAAATCCGTAGCGCGATGTAGCGCGGGAAATGTGGGGCTACTGAGGCGCGCAAATTTGATTTCTGTTTCACTTCTTCAGATCTTTGCGCAATGTGACTGATTCCTGTGCAACCCCGCATATCCGAACGTTGAAAACTACTTGAGAAAGTTAAGAGCGTAGCATCAACAGCGTGTTGGCAGTTAATTGGCAAAGTTCACAGCGTAGCATCAACAGCGTGCTGAATGTTTTTTTGGAAAGTTAAGAATGTAGCAGTGTAGGACCAAGACCGCATTGAAAGTTACTTGAGAAAGTTAAGAGTGTAGCATCAAGAGCGAGTTGGAAGTTATATACTTGAAAAAGTTAAGAGTGTATCATCAAGAGTGTGTCGGAAGGTACTTGAGAAAGTTAAGTGTGTATCAACAAGAGCGTGTTGGAAGCTACTTGAGAAAGTTAAGAGCAGAGCATCAAGAGCGACTTGGAAATCACTTGGCAAAGGTAAGAGTATAGCATCTTAGATCGTGTTGGAAGAACGCAAGGCAACAGAACGTTAGTAGCCCCCCCACCCCATTATTTCATAACCAAGAAGTCAGTCCATCTTCGGCGGGTCCATCGCCTCACTGCTGCCCAGGGTCCATCAACCAAGACTAAACCGATGGTCACATCAACCTCAGAGCCGCGTCGTCTGACTATATGCTTCAAGGCACCATTAATGGAGTTTTCTTGAAATGGGGTACCATCTGGTTATTTAACATAGCCATGGAAAATCACCATTCTTAACAGGTAAACTTAGGTAAACCATCTATAAATGGGCTATTTTCCCGGCTATGTTTGTCATAACCAGAGGGTGCCCATTTGTGGAACCCCCGGATGGTCCGGACTGTACGTGCCTTGCCATGAAAGAGAGCTGTTTGGGGCCAGGGATGAAAACCACATTTGAACAGAGGACCTGAGGACATGGGGATGAGAGCCCATACGAAACCAGTGGATATCTGATTTCCATCAAACACTGTCCTCCTTCAATGGATTTCAATGGAACCTAGGCCTTATGTTTCTGGGTTGATCACCACCTCCACCACCCCTGTTAGGTGCTTAAGCTCCTATTGTTGAGGGTTGCCTTTCAGCATCCTAAAGAACTTCCATGATACAGTGCTGGGGAGAGGCGTATTACCAGATTATCGCTGGAGGGCAACAATCGTCCTAAAAAAAAAACGAGCGGTACTAGTACACCATGGGCTGGTCAATCATTCAACACAAATCCAGAGATAAACCATGATAAACCCTAATGGTTTACTGTTGGATTCAACCATAGGGGCTATTGAATATGTTATTAGCTAGATATCCCCATTTCAGGATGGTCAAATCATGGTAAAGCCATTTTTGAAAGTTAACCCCCCATTGATGTTTGTTATTACCCTCCAATTCGTTCATAGTTGGTTTGGTTAACCCCGCATTCTTGTTGCTTATATAACCCTCTAACGAGGCCCATTCTTGGATGACGCCCGGTACGAGACCCAGCAAGGACTCCCAGATACGATGCCAGCGAAGACCAAGAAGGTGTCCAATACATTGGCCAAATCGTGTAAAAACTTCCACCTTTCCGGACGTGGCTCGAAGTTTTTACCCAAGAGATGTCGAGAAACCCTCACGACTTGGGTCTTTCAACTCATTTTTGTTAAGCCCCCTTAAAATGGAAAAGTTAGGTGTTAACGAAGGTTTGAAGCAATGCTTGCCAATGAGTTTGCTAGATTAAATAGATATCTATATAGTCTATGTATACATATACTGTATATATATTATTATATCATTGATGAATTGTTGTTTTAATTCATATGATACAATCAATAATTAAAGCACTTTTGATTTTGCTGGATTAGTTCAATGACTCATGATTCAATCTTGGGATTTCATGGGGGGTTTAGTCAAAGATTTTTGAATGCTCATATAATATGCTGGAAATGTAAATATGATTATATAATGGACATTGCAAAGGAGATTTTAATGGGAAAATCATCAAACTAAATGGGTGGTCGACAATGATACATTGATTCAATGGATTTAACGGATATGATCAATGTTGCTCCCGCCACCCCAGATACAGTACGTGTTGGGGGTGGAGAAATTGGGTAGGTTAAGAGGCAGCATTACCAATCTTCCTCTGTTTTGGCTATCATTTGCATCTAATAGGGTGGAGCAACCCTGAAAAAAACATCAGTTACTCATATGGCCATGGACTTATCTATATAACTGATCTGATTGGTTCACTGGGGATTATAGCGCGCTATATCATACTATATCCCCATCTGTACTCCATTCACTGATCAGTCAATTAATTTCATCGTTTATCCAAGTACTACATATTACATTATATAGACAATACAGTAAATGAACAATCCGGGATACCCTCACTTGTATCTTTTTTTATAGGACAAACTTTTTTCTGGCTTCCAACAATGTTGCCAACTATTGACTGTCAACCACTCAACCGCTCGCGAGGCTTTGCCCTGTCTCTTTGGGAATTGACCTTTGCCAGGTAAAATTACCTGAGAGTACTTTCATTTACATTATTACATATGATTATTTAGTGAACATATATACATATATATATATATATAAATATATAACTAAATATATACACTTAAAATTAGCCCAAGTCTTTTGTGACTTTGAGCGATGTTGCAATTCGGCTTTCCTACAGCCCGGTTCATCGGAGAAGTGCGACCTACTGATCCATACCAATGCATCCAAAGAGGATTCACCAGCTCCCGCGATGAAAAGCCATGTGAAAAACCATCAGCAGGTTACGGATTGGGCCCACTGTCTTTCAAAAATGATGGACTTCGACAGTTGGAAAAATTGTGACATTCCCAATATGATGGGAAAGTCATAAAAGCCATGTTCCAAACCACCAACCAGTTTGTTTTGTTGCCATGAAAAATGTGAGATCTATGGTGACAGCCATGGCCCCAGCCATATGCCTGTCCAGCGCTACTCGCACACACACCATTCCAGAAAAAAGATCACCACCTGTCGTAAATGGACCCAGAGATGGAACATAGAGAAACACACCTCTTTTCTAGAAAAAAACAGTGACAAGTGATGAAATGAACCACTTATGCATGGGCCAACCTGGAAAGATCAACCTATTTCGAAGTGAGTTCGGTAGGGTGATAGCTTCACATGTTCGAGTCATATCACCCAAATGCTTCATATGGATATCTGGATATCCCTTAAACAAATCACTGTGAATCAGAGTCCAGTCAAAATATGTCAGAACTGGGTACCAAAACATCCAAAACTATGTTGGCACGGAAACATGGTTATAAAACCAACAAGGGTGAACAGTTTCATGTCCATTGGCATCCCATATTGACTCATTCTCATATGCCAGCTGACCTTTTGAACACAGGTCCCACTATCCACCAAGACAAATGCCACGGTAGCATGCGTTGGTCCATCATAAAATCATCATCCAGCGCTAGTGGTAAATAGACCATGCCCTCAAACAATCCGCTAATTAATCCCACCCATGTGGGAATGAATGACAAGACAAAGCAATACAGAATTGTGATGCCCTGATCTTGAATCAAAACAAAAGATGGACATGACATTTCCAACGAACCTAAACGCGGGGGGAAGGGGGGGGGCAGCTGGACTGAACATTTTCCTGGCAGGCTATGAAGGTGAACAACCCCTGATATTGCTCAATTCGCTGGCAAGAAACAAATAGGATGTCAATAGCCATGAAAACCTCAGGGGTAGGATTTGTAGTGTTTGGTGGGCCACAACAGTTGATTGAAACATGTACCGCTTTGTCATATCTAAATACTTACATGTTACAATATATATGTTACATGTATTGTATATACTATATATATGTTATTTCATAATGTCAACTCCGGATTAATAAAACATGGTTTATTAATTAAGGGGGTACTCCTCCAATAGTCATAATCTAATACTTAGTTGTTACCCTCCCAATTAAACAGCCTAGGGGTTTATCAATCCGGGGTTGACATTATATACATATATACATAAGATCGTATAAGTATATATATATATGTATATATGTATATACACAGAAATACATTGTGTACATTTGTTGCAGTGTATATAAACATATAGTATGTTGCATGTCACATACAAATAGACAAATACTACTCATTCTGCTTGGGATGGGTTAGACTGATCCGCACTTCACTCTAAATAATGTAAACCCAAATGCCACTGAGTGAGGCATCACAGTCATCCTGCCAAGTCGTGGGACAAACTGGGACTATGACTATAATGGGATGTTTACCATCTACCAACTGGCGCAGGATTTCGCAACCATCCACAATAAGAAA
>Ga0126342_10006973_pt1:15000-20136 | contig 20136 bp, 13 predicted proteins | sample Cyp1metagenome_FD_92528 | JGI IMG/M metagenome (GOLD analysis project Ga0126342, IMG submission 92528) | Coral microbial communities from Lord Howe Island, Old Settlement Bay, Australia - Cyphastrea 1 metagenome | ecosystem: Host-associated > Invertebrates > Cnidaria > Coral ...
AATGGTTGATGCATCCCTAAATACAGCATGTACAGAGTTGCGCACAGTGCTCAAACAGGCTGAAACAACAGGGCCTCCAAAAAATCGGGAAACCGGAAACCTGACAAAAACAATAAAACAAAAGAACTGGAACACCTTAGTCAAGGTGGTACTTTTGACTTTTAAGACTGACTCCCCTGACCCTCATCTATCTAAATTTCCGGGAGAGCATCAGCAGTCTCTTGGGGATAGTAGTAGATGGACTAGATCTGCCGTGAGCCTGGACAAAGGCTGCATTGAGCTGGTGGGGTATGAAGTGAGCCATCAAAACATTCGATTTGGCATGAAGACAGGGTTGCTCCCAACACCCCACGTTTGGGGGGTAAATTGGCGAAGTCTAGATCCCAGTGTGAATATCATTTACCTGCAATAATGGATTGGAATAACTCTGCTTGAATGAGTCAAACTGCGAAAAGCCAAACTAAGTGTAGTTGAAAGGGTAATGGGTGTACTTACAACCTCGTACAAAAAAAAAGAAAAACACACCCATCATGCTGTGGATGCTTCATTTGTTTGACCTCCCAGAGAATGGATCACTGGGTTCCCAAGGCTTACGATGCATATTGGATTGAATTGTCTTTGCTGCAAAGTCCCTCACTATACTATAAGTGATCTGATCCTCCTAAAATACGACATATCATCTCCAGAACTGTAGTGAGACGCGGCGAAATGAGTCGTCTGAGACGATTTTCTCCAGCTGACTCTTGATGGGGGGTTCACCTTTTGGGAGGCAAAGGGATCTGACCATAACCACGGCCTGATCGTCCATAAGTCTGTATTATCCGAAAAGTCGTCTTCAATCGTCTTCATTAAATTTCACGGCCTAAACAACGAAAACCAATCTTTCTAGATTTTTGGAGCGCGAACCCTACTATAGGGGTGTCAATTCTGGACCCCCTCACAGGTCATGAAACATGGACAATGTCAAATATAATCAACTGTATGTGTCGTATTACTATGAATGCAAATTTGTTCACGAGATATATCGCATGTGATTTGTTACTGTATGTTTATACACACATATTGTTTATATGCATACATATATTGTATATATATATATATATTGTATATATATATATATATGTATATGTAGATATATACAATATATTTACATCTATGTATATGCACATGCAATACTTACATGTGATATGTATACATATATATATACAAACACATGCACGTACACACTGTTCACCAGGTGACGAGATGACGTGAGGCACCACTGACAGCGCTTCCTGCACGGGCCACGGCGGCCACCACCCAAAAGGTGACGTCCCAGAAATACGGATGAACCTATGATGGTTTTATATGGTTTTATTAAGCACAAACAATCACCAAAAAGATTTCAATGCCTTAATAAGCAGGTATCCATTGCATCTGCGCTCTGGTAATCTCAAATTGCCATGGCCCATCCAGCAGCACATGGGGAAGGCCCAGTCCGTCACTGTATTCCACTGAGATCTTTGGAAACTCGCCTGGATGCGGATGACAGCTGTAGTGGAATGTGGAAGCGTGGTAAAACAACAACCTCAGAAAAATATGGTCTCAACATCAAGAAATCGAGCAATTGATTCCTATCCTTCAATCGCAATTTACTTAAGTGTGTTTTTGTTTTTTTTCAACCCTTAAAGTAGCTAAATGTTTGTAAAACATCTGCCAAAATTGAGATGTTACATGATTTATTTATTTTTTCGAAAACCGGTGCAGGTCCCAGGATACCTGAAGCTGTCTGTGGGATTTTGTTTCATCCAAACGGGTGTCAAAACATGTCAAAAGTGGGGTACCAATCATGGGCCCATCAAATATGAGTATGCTTTATGATCAAGATATTAGACCAGATGAACCCCCATGAATCATCATGAATCCATGACTCTGGTGAACGTCCTTCTGGGCCATATTGGATTGCACCCAAATCCCAATGTTGGGCAAGGTGAGTTGCAAATTCGCGACCTGCGATTGTTAGTCTTTGTGGGTCACCGGCAAATGACTGTATAGTCAGTATTATATTTATTTAAGATTATTTAAGAATATGCAAACCATGACAACCTTCCTAAGTGCAGTGTGGATTCCTCACAATATGAAAGTTGACTTCTCCGTCGCTATCCCAATTGAAGCAAATAGGGACGATGGTTGGCATCACGGGAAGTCCCAAATCAGTTGCAGTTTAGTGGCTCGAGTTGTAGGTTTCCTGGTTTGTCTTGAATTCCACCAACTGACCTGGGACTGCAAGTGCATGCGCATGGTTTCTGGGGGAAGTCGCTTAGGAATCTCTAGAATGTCAAGGAGGAGTTCCTGAAATCAGATCCCACACATGTGCAAGAAAAAAAGGCAAAAGGGGCCCCCGAGGCATCTCCAAACAATCTAGAAATCAATCCTGGACCGGTGGGACTGTGTACAAACGTCATCAACTCTTTGCGAACTGGAGGGCCAGGTGTTCAAAATGATTTGTGTGACTGGCATCACCGCTTCAATGGGTTGTTCAGAGATCCTAGAGTTAGCTTTGGTACTCGGCTAGTAACGCAGATATAAGAGGGGGTTAATCCACGTGTGAATGTAACTCAATAATTTATTACCGCCATGATTTCTAATCAAATACCAACTGGGACGTACAATGAAGTGTACAGTGTACAGGCAGGAGCGCTGCCTGTTGCCAATTCTAGATAGGATCAAATCTCAGAAGTAGGGACTAAAAATGTTAATTAGCCATGTTTTTAACATTTGACCTGTTGAGCATCCATTTCGTTGCCAATGTTAGATAGCATGCCCAAAAAACATGTTTAGCTGGTGGGTAGATACCACTAGTAGCGCACAAGGCGGTAGTGGAAGTTCCAAAGATAGGAAACCTATACAACAGGTGAGTTGTTGCAATTCATGGATGACAGTGCGAACGGATGGACTGAAGGTGTTTTTTTCTCTCTCCCTCTCTCTCTCTCCCTCTCTCTCTCTCTCTACATCTCCCTGTCTCCTTCTTCCTGAGTTTTCTCTCTCACTATCCGTCCATACATCCATGCATCCATCCATCCATCCATCCATCTATCCATCTATCTGACCATCTGTCTATCTATCTGTCTATCTGTCTATCGGTCTATCTATCTGTACACCTGTCTGTTTGTATACCTCTCTGTCTATCTGTCTGTCTACCCGTCTATCTGTCTGCCTGTGTATCTGTGTATCATGTATCTGTCTATGTGTCTATCTGTCTGCCTGTGTATCTGTGTATCATGTATCTGTCTATGTGTCTATCAGTCTGTCTGTGCATCTGTGTAGTGTATCTGTCTGTCTGTCTGTCTGTCTGTCTGTCTGTCTGTTTGTCTGTCTGTCTGTCTCTGTCTGTCTGTCTGTCTGTCTGTCTGTCTATCTTTTCTTTTTTTCTATATTCTATCTATCTGTTTGTCTGTCTATCCATCTATCTATATATCTGAAACGAGGCAATTCTGCGAGACTTCCTTACAAAAACGGATGCGCACAGCTCCAACACGAAGCAATTATGCGAGACTTCCTCCCGTTTTGAAATTGACAACGTCAAAAACCAAGCAATGCTGCAAGACTTCCTGCAAAAGTTGGTGCAGAACTGACGGCCTCGTGCCAATGCGTTTTGCGATTTTTCCACTCCATCTGTCTAAAGTACTGCGCCCGCCGCGAAAAACTGAGGCCAAGTCATACAAAGTGTTGCACCTGTCACACAAGATCATCTTAGCAGACAAGGGGATCTACAACTCTTCTCAGGAAATCAGCGCCCTGACTTCCTAACATCTCTGATGGACATGTCTCATGCATGGCGCCTGCCACGAGAACTGCATCTTGGCAGATCCTCTTCAAACGTCCCACGCCTGCCATTGCTTTTGAGACTGCGGCAAAATGCACACGTTTGGCTCACGGTGCAGAACTCATTGCGCAAAACGAGGCTTGAACGTCCAAAAGCGGTCCTATTTTTACTCGGAAATATGCTTCACGCCACAACGGCGTGCACTTTTTGAGTAGCTCAACTTCCCAAAGTGCTCCGACCATGAGATGTTTTGAACATTTTGGCTTCGAAATGTGTTTCCCTTCACAAGGCCGTGCACTTTTTCAACATCTCAACTTCCAAGAGTGCTGCCGGACTGGTGTGTTATGCACCTTTCGAGTTGCAAAAACACTGCGTTTGGGACGCTCTTCTTTCTTCTTTCTTTATCGTCTGACTCTTCCCACCTCTTGACTTCTAAACGTCCTTCAATTACCAGTTACAGCAAAAGATTAAAGGATCAAACTACCCATCCAGGATTAATTTAGATTTTGATTGATTTTGGGGTACCCTAAAATTTGAGTCATTCCCAGGGACGGATACCCGCTTCCACATACCCGGTTCGTATGATGCCATTGCTTCATCCGTCTTGCAAGGTTTCTACACCGTGGGTGTTTCCGGAAAAAAAAACTCACCATCCAAATTCAAGATATGTCCGTTCATGTTTCTATGTTATGCAATCACTAGCTATATGTATATAATATATGATGAAATAATGAACATATAATATAATCATTCGTGATATATATATATATATATATATATATATATGTATTTATATATATATATATATATATTTATTTATTTATGTATATATATATATATGTATGATCCTGGGTCCATCTCAAGCCAATTTTCACGAAGTCTTAATCGCACCTTCGCTGATCCAAGGTGGAAAAGCGTCTAAATCTTCCTGGGCGAACGGGGCAACAGATGGTCTGGTGCTGGCAAAACTGAGGCGTTGCGTGGTCTATTCTCTGTTGGGGTCACAAACCCAAACCTAATTTATCTGGTTGGTGGCTTCAATCCCTCTGAAAAAAATTAGTCAGTTGGGATGATTATTCCCAATACATCGAAAGATAAAAAATGTTCCAAACCACCGACCAATATATATATATATAATTATATATATATATATGTTCTAGTTTGGCACCTGTTTTCCTTTATCCAGCCGCTCCGCAATTGTTTAGCAAATCTTTAGAAGTTTTAGGTATGGGCGCCTCTAAGAGGCCGTGCGTTTTTGAGGTTTTTTGGGGTGGGGTGGGGTGGGGTGGGGTGTGATAACGTTCATATCTCTTGCGTGCAAGGTGATGCGA
>Ga0126342_10006974_pt1 | contig 20134 bp, 15 predicted proteins | sample Cyp1metagenome_FD_92528 | JGI IMG/M metagenome (GOLD analysis project Ga0126342, IMG submission 92528) | Coral microbial communities from Lord Howe Island, Old Settlement Bay, Australia - Cyphastrea 1 metagenome | ecosystem: Host-associated > Invertebrates > Cnidaria > Coral ...
GGGAGGAGGGAGGGAGGACGGGAAGGAGGACGAGGAGGAGCGGATACAGAACTAAAAACAAAAACCCCACACGTCAATGTGGGGAAAAAACATAGTTCTCCTCGAGTTTCTCTAAACCGTGCCACGAAGCATGTGCCGCAACGGGGGCACCAAGGATCGCCCATCCAGCAACACCCAGCCGCACCCAACCTTTGCCTGGTTTATCATCGCCAGGAGGAAACATGACGCGTTTTAATAAAGGGTTCAAATGATGGGGGATTTAACTGATTTAACCGACGAAAATGGTGATTTAATGTGATTTAAATATCTAACATTGGGACAGAAAACCATCCAACATGTGGATTTATATAACCGTCTAGAGTGGTGATTTAACCATCTAAAATGGTGACTTAACGACCTGAAATTTGGACTCAACCATCAGAATGGGATTTAACCCAAGAAAAAAAGGGGATTTGATGATTTGACCATCCAAAACGGGGATATGATTTGGATATTTTATGGCGATATTTGCGGGGATATGTCACCAAGGATGATGAAAGTCTCGGAATTCCCTTGCCTCGAACATGAGCATAGAGCCAGGGGCAAAGTCTGTCTAGGAGGTGTATGTACTAGGATCTACTAGGTATGTCGAGTAGGTATGTCATGTCTCATGTACCTGGGAAACAGTACCCCAGCAACTCTTTCGACAGAAACTGAGGGAAGCCAGAAGTGTTTTGATCACACCCAGGTGCAGATGCTGCCCATTCACACTCCAAGAAAGGAAAGTTGTGGATGATATTTCAAAGCTTCAAACTGAGAAGGATGATGGTGTTGTATCGTTTTGCCGGTGATGGTCTGCACTCCCTGACTTTGTTCGTACGAATCACGGCGAGACAAACTCCGCAAGGATGAAAGGTGGGCATCAGAGTCATGAGATCCAGAGATGGCATATGCACAGGAAAACTGGAGAAGAACATGCCCGTTCAACATCTTCCAGACATAGATGTAGATATAAAAATATTATATATATACTGTATATATATATATATTTATATACAGTAATATACGCATGCAAAGAGATGTTCATATGAGGTTTCAATTCATCCTGCTGTTTTCCCAGGCTCCGCCTCAACCTGCAACCAATTGTTCTTCATGACACCCTTCCCCTGCGCTGAGCGCTGATGCCCCACGGGACTTCTGGCAGGCATTGCCCATGCAGACCAAAAAAGAAATTATGGTTGTACCGTTGTACCATAAAATTATGGGGAATACGTAAGAAAAAAACAATGCAAAAAATGAAAATTGACAACAACACAGGAGTCTCTCGATTGGGATTCAACCAACCAACATTGGGACATCATCATCAAGCACAGGGGGTTCACCAATACATTATGGACACCGGATTCGTCCAAAAATGAGGGACCCACCAATTTATACGACCAGATGCATTGATGGGAACATGACGATCTTTGCTATGAGATGGACTGGCTTATTTTTGCACAAATCCGCAGGAGTCACCGCCGCAAAAGTAGTCACAGGTAGGGAAAAGCTGTCACCAAAGGTGGATCTACTGAAGAAAAGTCTGGCAAAAACAACAGCTTTGGCCAGTTCTGTTGTAGCACCAGTGAGCACCATCCGATTCACTTCAATCCACAGCCAGCGAAGCTGCAGCTTCTAGGACCCGAATCAAACCATGAAGGCATGGCTTTCTTCAGACAATAAACATTTCATGATCAAAACCTGTAGGGTTTGTTTTGTGGTGTTACACCTGCCGCAAAAAGAAGGAAAACTCAATCCAGGCATCCAACCTTGGTCGATACCTAAAGCTGAGAAGACAGTGAGACTCACCAACTGCATCTCTGACTCCAATGACTACCCTCTGGTGAACTAACATAGCAATTGAAAATAGTGGATTTTCCCATTAAAAATGGTGATTTTCCATTGCTATGTTAGTTCACCAGAGGGTATGATTTATGATGGTTTTGTTGATGAACGGACTCCGATTGATGTTCTCTCCCAAACCAAGCCAAATCGTCTTGTGTGAGTCCATATCAATCCATATCATGTATCTATCAATGGCTCCAAGAGTAGGGACACCAATCAAATAGAACCAAAAAATCGGCCAGTTTGGCCAATGTTTCAGTCTTGATTCATCAATCATTTTGTCATTTTGAACCTAGGACCCACCATGGCACCTGAAGGCCAGTTCCCACTGTAAGGAAGCTCAACTGCTTCCCTTGCAGGCCTCGATCGTCCCATGTGGGAAGTGGCTTATCCCATACAATTAAAATGGATTATAAATAACTGGTTATAAGTTTTGCTATGTTTTGCTGTATAAAAATCATGGGCGCGTTTACCGCCACTAGGTAGATTTTTTGCGGCATGCGATGTTTTATTTGAAACTCTTTAACAAGATTAATTAACAAGATGATCGGCGGCAAGCAAGTGGAACATGTTGGAAGGGGAAAGGAACATCTTGCCCCAAACGAATCAACAACGAAAGACAATCAATCCACATCCAAGCAGATTCTCCGATGTTGACGTAGGTTTGGAGACACCATTCTGCTAAGAAGGTGTCGGGCTGGTAGAAAACCGCATGAAATGCATCTTTGGTGGTTTGGGAGGGGGGTGTGGGGTGGCGGGGTGTAATCTAATTTTGGGGACGTGTCTACTGCTAAGAAACCAGCAAATCTTCCAGCCAAAAGATCCAAAAAGATCTCAGATCTGGAAATCGATTATCCCAGAAGCAGTTTCAAGCAAAAAGATCAGTACATATTGAAAGCAACTCCCAGAAACATCCAGAAACCATACCTATACAGCAAATTGCAGTTATTACAGATGTATACTACGTAGCTATTTTGATCCACAACGACTTGAGGCCGCTTCGGCCGCTTCGGCCGCTTCGGCCGCCCGGCTCGGGTCAGCTCGTAGCCAGATGCCAGGATCAAAGACCACCTAGCCGGGACTTGAGGAGTTGTAGGGGGATGATACTCACCAGACATGGGGGTTTCAATGGGGGTTCCACAGTCATGGGGGTACCCCAAGCTCGCTGGATGATTTATTTCAAAATCCGAATAAAAAGTGGATGATTTGGGGGTACCCCTAGTTTAGGAAACCTCCATATATGTTGGGGAATATGATCATATAATGGATTGCTTATGGAGACTATACTATCAGTACCAACCAATTTAATAGTATGAATTGTAATCAATCCATAATATGATCATGGATTGATCATGGAGACTCTACCAACATTAATTGGGGAATATTATTATAAACATATTGGGGAATATTTAATGTTATTATAAGCAAACATATATATATATATATCAATTTATTTTAATCCATGAATTGGGAGTTGTCTTGTTGGGATTCCAGGCTCAAAGCGTAACAGATACTGTGAAATTCAAGTCGCCCAAGACTCATCTTTTTATGGAGTCGCAATCCTTAAAATTCTGCTTCATCTTGGTTCCATATGGTTCCATCCTCACCTGGTGTTACTAATGTTACTACAATACGCTTCCGTACAGTATGGCATGGCGAAAAAAGATGCTGCTGCAGCTGCTAACCCTCAGGTCTGCGGAACGCTTCTCCAATTTTTAGGGAAGTTGCTATCGTCCATACTCAATGACTCAATCACAATGCCATCTGTCTGCTCGAAGAATCCTACTGTTTGATGGTTGTATCCCAATTTGTTCTTTTTTGCGTGTGTGTGTGTGTGACATCTTTGTAAAAATCAAATCATGATTCATGTTTTTCGTGTTGTCTCTCCATGTTTGATGATGTTCCGGGTCGTCTCCCTTTGATCTTTTCTTGCTCAAATATCATCATTTATTCATACCATTTCCACAACACATATCTCTACTAGAAGTCATTTGTTCATATTTGATCAGATGGTATGATTCATTACAATTCCCTCTGAATTCTCTAATATAATATGGTATATGATCAAAATAACACCATTGAATATTCCCTCTGAATTTGACCCATGGGTCAAGCAGCCTGGTACTTCTCCTTCATCTCCGCACAGCAACTGCAGGCCACTGTGCGCATGGGATCTTCCTGGCTGGTGTTCGTTGCGTGGGTCCTCAATGGGGAAACCACACTTTTTCGGATTTAATGTGATTTACTGGTTGGTGGTTGAGCCACCTCTCTGAAAAATATGAAAGTCAGTTGGGATTATCATTCCCAACATATGGAAACCACCAACCAGTTTCATTTGATCTGAAACCAGCAAAGATTGGGATTTTGAGAGCCTGGAAATTTCATGAAACTTGGTATCACAAAATGAAGATTTCACCAGCAAAAGTGGGGATTTTTCAGCAGTGCCTCTTGATGCTGCCAGGTCAGATCATCGGATACCCCATGGGACCCAATGGGACCCAATGGAACCATTGGTCAATTCATCGGTCACCAAATTTACCCTCTGTTAAACTAACATAGCTATGGAAAATGGTCCATAGAAATAGATGGTTTACCTATTAATAATGGTGATTTTCTATAGCTATGTTAAATTACAAGAGGGTATGTCGTCCTGCGCCACGCAGCGCTCGCATTGGCACTCGAAGCATTTGGAGCGCCACAGCAAGCGTCGACGGAGCTCCGTAGGGAGGAGCAGCCTGCAGCAGTTGAACCCTGTGGGAACCCTGGTGAACCCTCAAAGGGGCCCAGCTGTTGGGTTGCTGGTTGAGATGAATTTTTCCAGGTGGCTTCTACTCCCCAAATCTTGCCATTGCATCCCCAAATTCACTTGTTGTTGAATGATGAAAGGTCTCAAGGGCTGTTGGTTCCACTTGAGTATAATGCAAATTCAGGCTGAGGGCTGGTCATTCTCAGGATCTAAAACCTGTGCTAACCAGGTCCGCTTGATCGATTCTATCCAGATTTTTGGGGTGCCCTCCCGATTTGGCTGGCCAGACTTCAATCTTTCTTGGTAAAACCATGCCATCCCCACGTTTGGCTCATCGTTTCAAGTCTTCATCCCTGGAAAGTCGCAGGTCGTGATCCTCATGCCTTTCTGCGAAGATTATGTAAACCCATTGTGAAACCAATTGAGATGAAAAGTGGATCATTGGCATAAACCAACTAGGCGAATTTCGGTCAAGTCGTGTTTCCCCAAAGTTCCAGGGTCCAGAAAAAAGTGGTCCCATGTACAAACCCTTTTAAACCCATTGTGAAACCACCGAATAGTGTTGATTGGTTTTTAACCCCACGCCCCAGTTCCCAGATTTCCCAGGTCAAGGCCAGGAACTCCCTTCCCAGATAGGAATGTAGCAATTCCTCTCCCCGTTGGATCGGGCGCAGAGCCCGGAATTGCCTCGGCAGTTGGGCCCTGGGCCCTGGACTGATGAACCCTTGGCCCAAAAAAAAAAGGCAATTTTAGTGGCATTGTTTGTCCACTTTTTGGTGGTAACCCTCCTATATAATTCTGAAAAACCAGAGATGGAAAAAATCTGGAGTCGACATTGATTTTTGCTGTTCGCCTCGTGGCTGTGCATAAGTGAGGATAGTAGCGACGGATCGCTGGCACTACGGCCAATCATAAGCATTCGAACAATCAGAAATTCAGGCATAAGTTCAACCTAAATGAGGACCTAAACTCAAAAATAAGTCATGTCCTCTTGGGGATATTTGAAATCTTTGGGACATGACCAAAAATGATGCGTACCTGGAACGTTTCGGCTTCGACCAGCTGCAGTCGGGTTGCTTCTTGTCGCTCATATACACCACGTTGGGAAAACAGCTGTGGTTCATTCGGCTGAGCATCAGGAAACAGCACCTCAGATTCGAACTAAGTCAGCTCTGCAACTCGTAAGGTCGGAAAAATGTCCCAATGGCCCACCACCAAATCTCACAATCTGAAATGATTTCAATGGGCAGCTTGAAGAGAAAGTATAAAGGTAATATAAAGGTGTTCTATGGCTCCAGATCAAAACCCGCAAAAACAAAAAAACACGCTGAAGGTCACATCAAAGAGAGTTGCCAACGGATAGCACCTGGGTCTTCCTCACCCCATCTAACTGGATGATTTTTTTAGTAATCCCCACGAGAAGCTCCATTTTGGTTGGTTGAATCACCATGGTTTGCTGGATAAATCCCATTAAATCACCATTTTTGATGGTCATATCGATGCTATAGCCCTTCCTATTCCATAGATTTATGCCAAAATCATGCCACAACGGACTGCCCAGTGGCTCCCCCACAAACATGTTCATCTCAATGGACAAGATGGCTCGCCTGGGTTTCGGGAATTCAACTTGAATTGAAGGTTTCTCTTATATATATATGTGTGTATGTATATATATATATACATATTCTCAATACTAAATCAATTGAAGTGGTGTATGATTGATAAATGATGCTTAAGTGAAATTGATAAATCATTTATGAATGAATTAAAGTGCGTAACTATGAAGAAATGGACGAAAAATAGATGCTGTGTTTATATTCATCGATTTCTATGTCCAAATGAATCGATGAAATCAACTGGATCAACGGGGTAGGTTTTCAAGTGCCAAACTTGGGCTGACAGGTCCCGAAAGGGGGTCTGGAAGTTGCTTTCAGTTGAAAATGTTCTCAGTGCAAATAGTCTAATGGGATTTATACATATATACATATATTATTATTATATATATATACATATATATGTATATACATAATAGGATTTAATGGAAATTCATTGAGATTTCGTGGGAGTAACTGGGTGTTGGTATGTCTTCTCAAGTGCTTCCCAGCCCCCAGCTGTCTTTGCGCAGTGTGACAGGGTACCCTGCACGAAACAGCGGCCAATGTTTGGTCACTGCGGATCTTTGTACAAGCGACCAGGTCGATGTTGGGGTAAACGCAAGAAACGATTGTCCTTCAATTAGCATGACACAAAAGAGGTATGTCGGTATGTCGCCCCTCCAAAAACAAATAAAGTGAAATGCAATAAAAAAAATAAAGGTCATGCCCTCCCCAAACCCGAATCATCATGTTCCTCCTTCAAGTTGATGTTTTTTTGGTGGTATACCCCATTTTCAGACACACCCACATAAGGATGAACCCCCCCAATCTTCAGGCTATACCAAGTCTTGACCATCCAAACACGGACCTGGCCAGCATATCACCTACAAAGCTCTTCTCTGCAGAGTTTTTTCAGAGATGAACTCGGAAGTTGGCGAAGTTGGCGAGGCAAATGGCTTCTAATACCAAAGGCATAGAGAACATCCCAATAAGCTGAATTAAGCCAACAAGTAACATTAAGTAACTACCAAATGCCAAACATATCTGGGATCTCATGAACCAACTAGGTATCATCTCGTTCCTGGTTTGAACCAGGCGCCACAGGTTTCACCTCTGGCGCTGTCGGTGGATGCCGAAAAAAACAGGACCCCGAGTCGTACGGGATGGGATCTCATCCGTTCATAGATGGCAAACAGTAGGTATGTGTTTAAACCCCATATCTTCTTGCTTGCTATAGACTCTAGACCGTTTAGTTGTTTGACCCCGTTTTTGTTGAAGTTGTTTGGATGCTTGAATATGTTTGGAGATTATGCACATGTTTTGGTAGCTTAATCCCCATATGATGGTTGGCTAAACCATCATTGTCCCGTGTCTGATGATTACACCCCCTAGATTTAACATGGAACCCCAGTTTTATGAGTTCAAACCCCATTAACTATAGATGTATATATATATAAGATAATTTTTTGTTAGTCATAGCTAATCTACTTAATTCAACCACCTTAGGCAAACCTTGGGGCACCGTTCGTAGTTTCGACATTGAAGTCCTCAGCATCGCCTAACCCCCATGGCCGTCCAAGAGAACGCGATGTCTGCCAGCTCTCCTGCGCAGCGATGGATCCGGCCATTCCACCAGGATTGTGCCATGGGTTGTTTGAAAAAGGGCTCCCAACACCCCATGGCACAAGGCTAAGTAAATAAAACAAACAAAAATTACAAATTGTAAAATCGTCCCCCCTTGTGGCTGCAATTTATCTGGAATGGGTTGGAGCAACCCTGTAGTTATTGGGGAATACTAGAGATTTTTTCCTGATGTTCCCAGCTCTTGGTCAATTCCCGCCAATCTCCGGAGAAATCAAGGCTGCCAATCTATAAATCCCACGTTTCCTGGTAAGTTCACCCATCTTTGCAGGGACCTATGGCTTTGCTCAAGAATGACGCAGCCCAATCAGCCCATAAATCGAATGGTGTTTCTCTAGCGAAATGGCCATATTTTGGGTCAAATCCTCCAGATTTGGGCAAAGCTCTGTCCATTCATTGGTGAAATCCTTTGTTTATCGGTAGCATATGTTCGATGGTACCGTGCAAAACCCAATTGATTGCTGCTTGAATATCCCATGGGATGACATCTTAACTTTCAGGGTTTTAATTGCGTTCTTCCTTGTGATCCAAAACATTTGTAGACATTCATTTTGCGGGAAAATCCTTTGAAATATCACCCCTATCATCCCAATGATGAATATTTCAATGCGTGCTCAATTGTTCCAACCAACCCAACCAACCCAATCCATATCATTCCCAAAAAAAACATTTAATTATCATCATTTCCTGTTAAACATATCCGCAATTCAGAATGTGCCAACCTCAGCGTCAAGCATCGATGTGTTTCAAATATACGTAGATGTGTTTTTTGCATATCCAAATACATATCCACATATTATATATATATGTGTGTATATGTGTGTATATGTGTATGTGTGTGTCTGTATGCCATGCATGCATGCATGCATGCATGCATGCATGTATGTATGTATGTATGTATGTATATATGTATGTATGTCTGTCTGTCTGTATGTACGTACGTACGTACGTAGGTACGTAGGTAGGTAGGTACGTAGGTAGGTAGGTAGGTAGGTAGGGAGGGAGGGAGGGAGGTAGGGAGGTAGGGAGGTAGGTAATGTATGTATGTATGTATGTATGTATGTACGTACGTACGTACGTATGTACGTACGTACGTATGTATGTATGTATGTATGTAGGTATGTATGTATGTAGGTATGTATGTACGTACGTACGTATGTGTGTATGTGTGTATGTATGGAATATATATATATATATATATTATTATATTTTATTATATTATATTATATATTATATTATATTATTATATTATATTATATTATATTATACATCAAATATATATATATATACCGCTATATTCCTGCATATCTTTTCCAACCACCATCCCCTCCCCTCCTAGGCCCACGGAGTGCGGCACGATCTCCGGCTCCAGCTGCAGGCTGCTGCTGGACACCGCCACGGCCGGAGCAAAGCCTCGAGGGCTCTGCCGCACCGCCTTGACGTCGTGGGCCTCGCAGAGCTCCTGCACTGATTTTGGGTGTGGCACTTGGTTTTGGGTGGTTGTTTACTGATGATAGGTGATTTTAGGTGGTTAGGTGATAGGTGATACTGTCGATTTCTATACTACTTTAAATGATGTGAAATGTGATTTTAGGTGGTTAAAAATGTGAACATGATTTGATTCTGACGTGTTTACGTGTGTTCATATGCAAATATATTGAAAATTATGTCTAGTTATAATTATTTATATTGTATGTGGAGATGATATTATGTGCGGGTGTGTGTGTGTGTCATATATAAATATGAGGTTTAAAAATCGTTAAACATATACATATAAATGGAGAGATCAGTCAGTCTATATATATATATGGACACAGTGCAAATGATATTTGAACACCAGCAAAGAAATCGTTGAACCAAGCTATAAGCAAATAACCAATGATCAAATGGGAAAAAGAGTGCATGAAGTAGGGCAGGCCTTGCGCTTTTTAGCCCTGGGAGGCAAAAACACACAAGCGGCTGAGGCAAAAAAACATTGGATGGTTGATGTTTAGTAGAAAAATGCCAGGTAAGTTGTTTGTTTGTGCTTTGTTCTGATCATACACGGCAAAAATCATTCAAAACCCACCACGACCACTGGAAGTAGTCCCACCCATGATCAATTCAATAAACAATCCATAACCTTGGATTAGACTTTAGCCATCATTAGCCCATGTTGGGGCGGTTCACCCTAACACCATCATGGATAGGTCGTGGATAGGTGGTTGTGAGGTCGCAAAAAGGAAAAGAACGAGAAAATGGACCGGTGCCGGGCATGCCGCCTTCGCAAGCACTTGGCTCATGATTTTCAACTCCTCCTCGCACCGCTGTTCATCCACCTAGCTGTTCTCATGTCAGGCAGCAAAACTTGACCAAAATGGTGAGTTTGTTGAAGGGAACCCAGCTTTTACGGGTTCCCTGAGTTTTTGAAGCCACAAAAAACATGCACCCTAAAGTCCTGGAGTACTTACAGTCATATTTCAAGCAAAAAAAAGAATGGTCCAGACTTTGGGGGGCTTCCACGCTGCATGTATGCCATCCTTTGAGTACATTTCGGAGGTTGATATCTGATGCTATCCCATGAACCTCTGAAAAGGGCCGTAGGGCTGAATGACTCATGGTTACGGAGGCTGGTCTCTGCCAGTTCAATGTGAGAAAATAACCAATTGTAAGCCATCTACAACTGGGGCCTTATTGTTAGAATCAACATCTGCAGGACTTCCGCTGGAAATGACCCAACTACCAGGCTCTGGGCCGCCCCACATAGCATTCCCGCATCAAACGTTCCAACACGCGCAACTCGAGCATTTCGCCTGGTGAGGTGCCCCGCTCAACAAAACTTGGCTGCGCACAATGATCAATCAAAGTTGATGGGGAATGGTGGGGATATCAACCAATAAAAATGAATTCAATGAAGATGTAGCAATGATGTTGAAGTTGGTGATGACCAAAATCATAAGCCCAAGTGTGTCAAAATATGTCAACCAATGCGGCAGGAAATGAACCAGATGTACCAGGAAACAAAAATATACAACACTTGGAGGGTTGACAATCAACCAACTGCAGCTGCAGGAATTCAACTTCCCGCAGGTGCAGGTGCTAAAAATATCTTGTGGGCTCCTGGTGCTTGTGCAGGCAGATAGGCATCTTCATTATTTTTCATGTATGAAGGACAAATGAAGATACTGTACATTTTATTGACTCTTCCCAAAACCCTGTTTTATTTTGCACGGTTTGACTCATTATTGGGAGACTGTCGTGGATAATTTCAGCAAAATTTGTGGGTGCATATGTAGAATTCCTTGGAATTACATACCCAAGATTGTCATCTCGGACAAATGATGAACACATCTACCGTAACAATCATTGATTATCCAGAATGTATTCAATTGTATCAACCATCATTAATCAGTGATATTCACCTTACATTAACCTTATATCCTCATATTTTGCTGATTTACATCCTTTTAAAACATGACTATCATCAACAACGGTGTCTCGCCGCTTTGCACCTGAGACCACCTCACCATCCGAGGCCAGGCTATCCTGCTGGAAAAGACATCCCTGGGATGAAGCACCAAAACATATCGAAAAGTCATGAAAAGAATATGAAAAGTACATAATTCCAGCTATTTTAGAGGATTTTACGTGTTGACAAATATGCAGGGTTGATGCAAGCAATGTGACTACTAAACAAGGGTGGTAATAGCATCACACAAACAAAAACAATAAGGAGGTGAATAAAAAGGACAATAGGGATGATGTTAACTGAAACTCATCAAAGCGGGTTCCCCAATCTTCAAAACGTCAACATACGTCCACACCGGACTTTGCGACTTCAGGATAAGTACTCGAAATTCCTCCTTAGAATTTAGAAAAATAAGCTCAGCAACTGTGTTATCGATCTTAGAACATCTCCCTAGAAATCAGAGGTATTGTATATGCCTATGAGTCAAAATTCTGGCACCCTATCATAAAACTTTGGTGAAGGGATGTTTATTCCCCCAGTCAAATGGGAAATTCACAGGTTTTGACCCATCCCCAATTGAACAATGATACTTAAATCACTATTTTTTATGGTTGAGTCACCATTTTCGTTCCATAAGTTTCTCCATTGTTGCTGGTTCCATCCCAATCCATGAATGTAACCAGCCCGCCCTGCCCTGCACCTGCGCATCGCCGCTTAAGCTTTCCAGCTGCTGCCTTCTTGCTGCGCGGAAGGCCTTCCAGTAGTCCTCGCCGAACCTGGGACGACAAAGTATGGTCCCAGATGATCCTACCATGGATAGTATGAATATGTTGGGTTATTTACACATAAATATGTACATATACATATGTATGTATATATTTACATGTATATATATATATATATGTGTATGTATGGGTGTACATGTATATCCATATGTATGTATATATATATATACACATATCCAGTAATGTTGGACATGACCTATGCCATGCAATGAAGTGGGGGATGGTTAAAAGAACACTGGCCACTCGTTGAAGAAGTTTCTTTGAGCTCAACTGCTTTGTCACTTTAACTCATGGGCGTTTCCCTGGCCACAAAATATCTATCACTTTGGGCACCGGCTTAAAATCTTAGAAAGACGTCCAAAAATGACGGCAAACTGCTTGAAAAAGGGGTGAAGCCCACTTGAAAAGTGTCAAGAATTCTATCCCCATACATATGTGTGTTGTTTAGGACCCCATGTTTTTGCTGGTCAAAAACCCGATAAATCACCATTCAATCAAACACAATGCTATAAATCCACCATTAAAAGCCACATGTCTTAGTTGGGATCATCATCCCATTTTTCAGAGATGATTAGTCACCATAACTCCAGAACTCTACATAGAGCATATTCCAAGTCACCCCCTGGAAACAACGCCCTGCCAACAACGCTTAACGCCACCAGATCCACCAGCATTCGACCACGACACCAGAGATGCAACGCACTGCCCGGTGCCGCGGCAGCGATGAGGCGCTCGTAGCAGATCTCAGGATCTTCACAGCTGGCGCCCAGGACACCGGTGATCTGCAGCGTGAACTGTCCGCGACCTGTCGAGTGATCCTTTTAAGAAAAAAAAGGAGGTGAGGAAAAAGGAATCACCGCCATCTCTGGAAAAATATAAATCCAAGAAAAAATCAACTGGATTATAAAATACGAAAATTTGAGTTGGTACCTGAAAACAGTTGCAACCCAACCCGGGACTACCATTGAGGACTTTGGGGATCGAATCCAAACACATGGCCGAGCCACACAGCAATTGCTCACATTCCGCTGCCTGAGGCGACAACGGCTCTGACAGTGCACAGTCGCATCTGCGGACATTCGAACATGTACAGCGAGAATCTGAATGAGCTAACCTGAGTTTCAAGAACTATCAACAATTATCAACAACTATCAACAGTTTCTACAGAGACTAGAATGACCATGTCCAAAACTATCAGCAGTTTCTAATGACCATCTCCAAAATTCATCCCCGACATCATCGCCGCCGCGGCACGTCCGCCGGCACGGAGCACAAGACAAAGAGCGCGGCGCCGCGGCCCAGCAGCGCATCCGCATCGATGGCCTATGGCCATCGAAGAAACGGAAGCAGTAAAGATGGGGTGTGTTTAACATTGTTGACCATTTTATGGGGATTTTATAGGGATTTTTATGGTTAACCATATCTTACGTATTCATGTTTAACCGAAAAGGTTAACCAGTTCACCATTTATGGGGATGTTATGCGGCTATGGCAATGTCGGGATTTGATGGTGGGATTACGGAGATGTTGATGGAATCTAACCAATCGGGATTTTACTCGCAAATTTATAGGGAGCTCCAAGTTCACCAACAATGGTTTGAGAAAAAAAGCCCAAAAAACATCAAGGATTGCAATCTGGTACATCACCCTGGTAGGGCCATTAAAAATCCGCGCTTCCGAATTTGAAAAAATGGGGTTGGCAATATGGAATTCTCTTTATTCATAGATGTCCAATGAATTCTACAGTAATTCTAATTAATATATATATATATATAACTATATATAATGTTGATGGGAAGTCATCTATACCGTTCCTTGAAGTACTCTTGGGGTCAGGACAATCTCCATTTTTGGTATGAATCCTGGGATGACATTTTGCATGGCTCCGCTTTCAGTGGCTTTGGTGATCAAACTTGGCAATGGAAAATAACTTGATAGTAAACTCATCTATAGATGGATATCACTTGGGGATTTCACATTGCAAGCTCTGGTTACCAGGGTAAACGTCAACTGCCATGTCAGATTTGTTCATCTTTCCTCCAACAATTATACTTGATGGCTGTTTGACAATGGTCCCGATTGTCGCGGTAGGGATTGGCCCAGTTCTTGGGGGGTACCGGGTCCCCAGCTCCCCAGGTCCCACCTTTCTCAACCTCTTGGCCATGCAGATGGCCTTCCCTTGGCCGCCGGCAGCAGGTCGTTCCTGGCAGACTTTGTCCAGGAATTCCTCGAAGAGCTGTCGCCCTTCCTGGCTGCACTCCACCTCCAGGTCCCGCCATCGCGCCCGGGAGCCCGTACCTGGTACCGATGGTGAAACTTGGTGCGGAGAAAATGACCAACATGAGGGATAGACAGACCCAACTGCAAGCGTCAGAGGTGTCTTATCAGACATTTCAAGCTAGCTTCCCAAACCCGAAGGAGTTTTCAGTATGAGTTACCCAGAGGAGTCTTCAACAGTAGAGTCACTAGAACCTGTAAGAAGCAACTCCCATCTTCACAAGGAAAAGTGTTTCAAACTTGAAAACATCTTTCAAACTTGGAAACATCGTCCCAGTTTGTTTTCGTTGTTCCGCTGAAATGGATCAAACTACTGCCATCCGTCTAATCCGGGGTATCCGCCAGGGTACCCAAGGTGCTCAGCGTCATAGACTGTGCCCCGGCACGTTCCAAGCGTGGCCAGAGTTCGGTCTTCAGATGTCGGCAAACCAGGTCCAGTTGCACCTGTTTTCAGCTAGGAGTATGCTAGTGCCATGTAGTGCCCCTGTGAACCGTGGGACTTACCAACAAGACTGAGTGGTTTTAGGAATCAAAAATTGGGATTTAGATGTGATGTTTGTTGGCGAAGTTGGTTGATAACTCATATTTCACTAGGCTTGCGGCAGGTATATCATGGTATATCTATATATGGCCATATATGGCAATAGAATGGCGTGTAAAAATCAGCAAACATAACTGTGGGGGCATCACCTTGTAAGATGGCAAATATGATATCAGCCTTCGTGCTGGAAATCCTCCAAAGATTCAGCCAAGAATTGATCCAGAAACACCTCAAGAAAATATGATCAAGAGATCACCAGAGGGGAAAGAAACGTTGAGAACACCAAATTAGCACCTCATTCGGTCAATGCGGTGTGGCGAGACCCAGAGACTGAAATGAATCTGAGACATGGCCAACTAATTTGCCGAACTGATAGCCATGAACTGGATCGAATGCTTGGTTGAAGGGAACGTTTGCAGTAAGCCCTGTACTATTTGAATGGAACGACCCACAGCCTCCTATAAGTGTTTAATCAATTCAACCCCGTGAATAAAGGTTTCCATTCATTGACAGATCATCACAAGTAGTACAGTAATCCAACAACAACCGAACCCTTCCAACAACCACCGCCACCCTGCTTGGGTGACCTGTGTCCAAAAATTGGGTGCCCCAAAATGCAATAGTCTACCATCATCGTGCTCCTTCCAATATTAATTCTGGGATTTACCCAACTTCTGGGTTTGTCCAATACATGATGGCTAATCAAATCCCTATGTTTGACGATTAATTGTTGGTTCCTGAAAAAAAAAACATATGCAAAGTGATAATTGATTTCCTTTTCTTGACGGTAACATTCCTGTTTTTGGATGCTTCATTCGATCTTCACAGTGGTCTTTTCATTGCAGTTCCATTGGTGGGTTATGTTTCATCATAGTTGTAGGCGCCCCATATCCCAACTTATCAACTTTTGGAGGTCAGAATCCCGTAGTGATCATGAAAATAACCCCAGTCCTGCACCCCAAGAACAGTCCAAACCCAATCTTTTCAGTTTTGAGATCCCCTTTATAGCACCATGTTTGCTGGTTAAATCACCATCAATCACCATTTGTTTCTTGCTTGATTTACCATCAATAATCACCATGGATGAAATCTATCCATCCATACCATCGTTGCTGAAATCACCATATTTAATCACCATTGCTGGTGAAAAATCACCATCCATCCATCCCTTCCCATCCACTCCAACACCACTCCAACAGCGCCAAGTCGCCATCTGCTGCGAGATCTCCAGAAAGACCGTGACGTGTTTCACGCCGTTGGGAAATTGGCGCACCAGGCACTCCTCGCTCAAGCGCTGCTCGGCCTCGTGGAGCTCCTTCTCCCAGCAGGCCCTGGAACCGGCGATGAAAAGAACGGGGGAAGCACCGGGGAAGCATGGAAAATATGGAAAATATCCGAAAAAGGCCATGAAAAGGATGGCTCAACTGCTAAACCATCGAGAAAATGTTTTTTGAGGTTTCTACACGGCAAGAATTGGGAATGTCCACAACCAAAACTATGAATACCGTCTTCAGGAAGCGAATTGGGTATCTAACCAGCCACAAAGTTGTTGAAATGGAAGAAATCATGCGGGAGACGTAATGGGAGGTAGATGTGCATCACATGTAGTAAGTGATTTATAACCCATTTAAAATCCATGTGTAAGTGGAGATATGTATATATTATATAATACGATATAATATAATATAATATGGTATAATATAATACAATATAATATAATATAATATAAGATAATACAATATAGTATAATATAATATTATATAATATTATATTATATTATATCATATTATATCATATTACATTATATTATATTGTATTATATTGTATTATATTATATTGTATTATATTGTATTATATCGTATTATATTGTATTGTATTATATTGTATTATACTATACTATACTATACTATATTATACTATACTATACTATATTATATTTTACTATATTATATTATATCATATTATATTTTATTATACTATACTATATAATATAATATTATATTAATTATGTTATAATATACTATGTTATATTATATTGCACTTTACTATATTCTAATATATTATACTTTACTTTACAATATTATTTTATATCATAGTATACTATATTATATTATACGATATTCTATTATACCATACTATACTATATAATAGTATATTGTATTGTATTATATTATACTATATTATATCATGATATACTAATTATATTATACTATACCATATTATACCATATTATATTATACTATACTATATTATACTTTACTATACTATATTATATCATATCATATTATATTACATTATATTCTATATCATATATATATACATACATATACATATATATATACATACATATACATATACATATGCATATACATATACATATACAGATACATATACATATACACTTACATATATGTATAGGAACTGGATATGACATCAGGTATGATATCGCTGCCCACTTACTCACTGGGATGCACCCAGAAGAATAGGGGTTCGCCAACACGAATTGGTACGTAACCAGTCAAAATGAAAGATGGGCCGATTTGGACAGCGAAAAGATGGGAGTAGAATAGAACCATTCAATCCTGGATCCGATTCACAGCTTGAGGCTGCGTGCGTGGTATGGTTCACCTTTCGACACAAAATCACCAAAGGGTGGAGACTAGGGCTACACCCGCTACACCGCCGAAGGTCCGAAGAAGTTTGACATCGCTCGGCTATGGGTCAAAGTTGAAGACCCAAACCACAAATGTTGATCAATGTTTCTATTTAAGCGTCTGTACAATTTGGGGTATAAGAATCTCCCATATGGGTATAATAATGAGTCAAACGAGAGGAACCCACAAAATGGGATAATTAAATACAAGAAACGACAAGTCCATCTGGGGGTCCCAGTGCTTGAATAGTTGATACATACCAGCATACCTACACATTAACTTCTGTTCGTATATGAACCCTGCAAAAACTGATTGCTGGTTTCCACCCATGCCAAAACAAAACCTTCGTCAATTTCCGTCATCATCCCAGGTAGAATTGAAAATGTTCCACAAATATTGGATGATATAAAAATTGGATGATATCCATTTCGCTTGTCATCCCAGGTGTTGAGAACGAAATCATAAGTGGATCTTCAGTCTGAAGTTGATCAAAGATGCCAAGTCATGTAGGTCCCACAGCTTGACACGGACTCATAACGCCAACCAGGTCTCGGGCTACCCCTGTCGAAATGGGATCATCCTAGAACTCAGTGATTTACCATCAAAATCATCTACTACTGACGTCAATTGTTTTTTTGCTGGTGAAAATCCCACTTGCTCAATATCCATGTCTGTCCTATTTTAAAGGGTCAAATACCCCCTTTTTCATGCTTCAATCCTAATTGTTCATGAGGTTCAATCACCCCATGTATCATGGTTGAAATCACCATTTTTCAAGGATCAATCCATGATCCATCCCCATCTCACCACTCGACCCCCGAGGGTTACCCCATCGCGCCACTCCTGGACTCCGCAGGATGTGCCTTGGGCAAAGTGGCACGGATGTCCTGCAAAATGCATTTTGCGAACTGGAAAGATCCACCATTTTTAATGGGTAAATCAACTATTTCTATGGCAATTCTCAATAGCTATGTTAAACTACCTGAGGGTAACATGAGAATATCTGGTTGGCGGTTGACCTACCCCTCTGAAAAATGATGGAGTTCGTCAGTTGGGATGATGACATTCCCAACTGAATGGAAAGTCATAAAATTCCATGGTTCCAAACCACCAACCAGATATCGTTGAAATATAGGAATTGATCCATGAAAAACAACCAAACATCTGGTTTAAACATCCATAATTGGGATTTAACCAGCTAGTTTATGGGGGGTACATATGGATCGAGCAGTGGGAAATTTTCGCGAATGATCAGTGGGATTCAATGAGCTAATCTGACAAATCGACAATTAGCCATGAAACAGTGATTAGTGACAAATCCGAAACAGGACTTTTTCACCAACAAAAATATGGATCTGGTTTATAACCAACCATCCGACCAGGATCTTCTGGGCATTTTTCCGGGAAAACAATGGGATAACCAACATGTCGGGTCAGAGTCGGGGCCCCAGTTTCATGGGGTGTAAAAAAAAACTCTACATCATGGACCATGGTGATTGGGAAAATGATGAAAAACAGTTGATGGAATGGGGTACAGTACCCTTTTACAGACAACCCCAGATTGAGTTCTTACTTGCGTTCCACAATTGTTATGAACTGCACTATTGAATGTTGACATTCAAAAGTACGTGTCTTAATGTGTTCATCCAAAGGTTATAATAACGAGGATCCACCATCGAAAAGCCTTTTTGGGTGTTAGGAATCATGGAAAGTTGTAAATTGGGACATCACCAGCAAATCTTTGTATCAACCAGATTTAGTCAAGAAAGTTTACAGTAATCACCAAGAATCAGAACAGAGATAAGATAGCTACCAAATACTTAACCAACGAAAACACTGCCATAGCACATAAATACTAAAGACAAGAAGTGTCTAAAGTATATAGTTGGTGAGTTTCCGTTGTAAATCACGAGGGTTGATGATCGGTTGATGCCAGGGTTCTTTGGGGTATCCCCAGTGGGAATGATCTATATTACTTGGTAATATATATATATATATATATATATCATAATCATACAGGTATGTGTATATATATATAGATATACTCACATGTATGTATATATATATAACTACAACTATACATAATTAGAACTATATATATGTATATATAATTATCCATAGTAATCCCATAGTCATCCTATGATAATTATCCAGATTTTACCACATTTGCCACAACTGGCCACTGCCCAAAACCCCGGCAGCTTCGAGGTCCTTGATTCTTCGCAGCATCCGGGCTCGTTTCCTACAGGAAATCGAGAGAAAATTTATGGGAAATCTAAGGAGATGATGAAAATCTTGAGGATCACCCACAATTTCCGAAACAAAAACTTCAGATATTGTCTCTTTTGGTTACATTCAATTGCTGCGTTTGGTAAAGACAATGGCTTCAATCGCTCGTTTCAAATATTTGGATGGCCAATTCGCCAGTTGCCACATGTTCAACAATCCATCCAACAATCCATCCTATATACATATATACATATATACATATATACATATATACATATATACATATATACATATATACATATATACATATATACATATATACATATATACATATATACATATATACATATATACA
>Ga0126342_10006975_pt1 | contig 20132 bp, 17 predicted proteins | sample Cyp1metagenome_FD_92528 | JGI IMG/M metagenome (GOLD analysis project Ga0126342, IMG submission 92528) | Coral microbial communities from Lord Howe Island, Old Settlement Bay, Australia - Cyphastrea 1 metagenome | ecosystem: Host-associated > Invertebrates > Cnidaria > Coral ...
AATCTTATACGGACACCGGATGAGTTGGGACTTGTGCAGGGGGGGTCCGACGCATGATGAGATAGGACTTGGCCACACCGGGGTATCTTTCACAAGTCCTAAGTCACTCGCTTGAAATATAATAGGAATTAATAGGATATAATAGGCATATATCGGCCATGGACATCTATTGTTAAACCACCATTTTTTCACGGTAAAACCATGGTAAGACCCCAGCAATCTCCAAGGCCCAGGGCAACCTGGCTGGCATCAGCGGCCTCCTCACCATGCCGCAGGCCGGATGACAAACCATTGACTGGAGATATAGAAAATGGGGGTACCCCCAAATCATCCATTTATAGCTGGATTTTCCATTATAACATGGGTCATTAAATGTCCCCATTGAACATCACCCAACCATTAGGTATATGGTCTATAATGGCTACTATAAGGTGATGTCCAATATTCCCAACCCCTGTTATAAACAATCCAGCTATTGGGTGTACCCCCATTTTAGTGGAAACTCCCATATCACCAATGTTTAACCATATTATATGACCATCTAAATTGGATACACCTTGGGGATATCATGCAGATATGTCACCAGACAGTCACCAACTTGAACATCTCAAAGACAATATGGCTTGTGTTTGTTTTAGATATAATCGGGATATAATGGGGCTATAGAATGAGACCATCTGAAAGAAATTTCATGTCATGATTATATCGGTCGATTTGCTCCAGCCATTTTTTATGTGCGTGATATCCGCAAGCAGGGTAAAGTACCTGGGGTGTTGGGAACAACCCCGTGATTGCGAAGTGAACGGATGCAAACCCAATCATACTCGAACGGTCATATCCGAATCATATCCACATATTTCCACTACAGTACAAAGACTAAGATGATTCATTTTAATTCATTTTAAGTAAAAATAGGAGGTTCGTAGGCCTGTGTGACTAGGATGCTCAGAGGGTAAATATCTGGGCCTATACTATTCAGTACTTCTATAGCTGATAATGGCCTTGTGGTCATGGGCCAAAATTTGGTGCACCTAGACCTTCCAAAGTTCAATAATTTCTGTACTTTTGGGCTTTTGGCCGCAAATGACCGCAAAAAGCCGCAAATGCCGCAAATAGTTCAAATTGGACCAATCGTTCAGAAACACACTTGAACAAGGTTAAATTGCCAGAATGAAGCTGACTTGACGTATCTTGGCATGCTAGATGGGAGTTTCTGCATGTTGACAAACAAAGTGGACCTGCTTAACGAAAGGTAAGAAAAAACAAACCTGCCTGATGGTGAAGTTTGGTGAAGAACATGACAAGCAACTAAGGCGCTCAAAGTAATAGACGTTGAAGCAAACTGATTTTTTCCTGAATTAAAAAAAAAACCTCAGAAGGCCCATGTTTTGCGCAAGAAATGTCCCCAGGAAATTCCAAAACTGCTTTGAATTCAACAAACATGCCGACGCAAAAGTACGCAAATCGGGATTTCTTAACTGCTGCAAATTTGGGGAAGCACTGGCATTATATCACCAGCAATTCCAATGGCTGAATTGTGAGGGACCCATTGCGGCAAATATTTTTTTCACAACCCGTGCCACACCAAAGGTGGCAGTCAGAACTGCTGTAAAGAGTTCACTTTTTGTTGAAAGCGTTTACATTTAAGATTAAACGTTTCAATCGGCCCAAAAGTGCAGAAATTTCAATCGTACAGAATTTTCTGTACTTTGGCCGGTCCAGGCAGAGTATTATCATCAGAAATCATCAGACATGATCAGATATCATCAGACATCATCAGACATTATCAGATATCGTCGGACATCATCAGACATGGCCAGATATCATCAGATATCATCAGACATGATCAGATATCATCAGACATCATCAGACATGATCAGATATCACCAGACATCATCAGACATGATCAGATATCATCGGACATCATCAGACATGATCAGATATCACCAGACATCATCAGACATGATCAGATATCATCAGATATCATCAGACATGATCAGATATCATCGGACATCATCAGACATGATCAGATATCATCAGACATCATCAGACATGATCAGATATCATCGGACATCATCAGACATGATCAGATATCATCGGACATCATCAGACATGATCAGATATCATCGGACATCATGAAACATGATCAGATATCATCGGACATCATCAGACATGATCAGATATCATCAGACATCATCAAACATGATCAGATATCATCGGACATCATCAGACATGTTCAGATATCATCGGACATCATCAGACATGATCAAATATCATCGGACATCATCAGACATGATCAGATATCACCAGACATCATCAGACATGATCAAATATCATCGGACATCATCAGACATGATCAGATATCACCAGACATCATCAGACATGATCAAATATCATCGGACATCATCAAACATGATCAGATATCATCGGACATCATCAGACATGTTCAGATATCATCGGACATCATCAGACATGATCAAATATCATCGGACATCATCAGGCATGATCAGATATCACCAGACATCATCAGACATGATAGATATCGGACATCATCAGAACATGATCAGATATCATCGGACATCATCAGACATGATCAGATATCATCAGACATCATCAGACATGATCGATATTATCGGACATCATCAGACATGATCAGATATCATCAGACATCATCAGACATGATCAGATATCATCAGATATCATCAGAACATGATCAGATATCATCAGACATCATCAGACATGATCAGATATCATCAGACATCATCAGACATGATCAGATATCATCAGACATCATCAGACAGGATAGATATCATCAGACATCATCAGACATGATCAGATATCATCGGACATCATCAGAACATGATCAGATATCATCAGACATCATCAGACATGATCAGATATCATCAGACATCATCAGACATGATCAGATATCATCGGACATCATCAGACATGATCAGATATCATCAGACATCATCAGACATGATCAAATATCATCGGACATCATCAGAACATGATCAGATATCACCAGACATCATCAGAACATGTCAGTTTGCTCGATATCTGCTGAACCATGTGGTCCATAGGGACATGAAACCCATCACAATGACTACGTCGCGCAACATCAAGGGGACCCCTTGATGACGCCATCGATTCGCCATGACGAAATTGGGTCATTTTCAGGACACTTAGCTGCCGTTTATTCTGAAAAAATGGTGGTTCATCTTAAGAGCATAATTAACTGGTCATATGTGTCCTTAATTGGCTCATCCTTATGCCGTAGTCGAGCCATCTCAAGTGCCAGGACCAGGCAGTGCTGTGTGATTTAGCTCGCTCCTTGATGTTGTGACTCGGCAGAGACTGAAGCTTGGGATCAAAAGCCTCTTGTAGCTTGGTGAAGAAACCACAGAAATAGAAGTGAATAGAATTCATATAGCAATGTTGTGCAATGTTAATCTACCTGGTCCCTGGATGTAATCATTTGTAATCAGCGCAGCATATTTATATATTTTTATGATATAAACATCTATAAAACATCCCCAGTCATGATAGCTTTATGGCCGCCATGGCTTTCCCACAGCCCTTTTCGTTGCCAGGAAGGACTTGGCTTCGGATCTCAACTTAGACGCCACTGGGCGCACGAAAAACGCTGTGGCTTTCATGGGGATAGCCTCAAATCATCACTTAAATTTAGATGTAGATTGTAGATTTGTAACTCTATGAATTACATCGACAATCCAGATTACAATCTACATTATCACTGCACATCATATATTTTTCGATGGCATTACAACTAGTTTACATGAGAAATAAGTAGGATGATGTTGGGGCTGGGAACCCCCAAAACCAAACCCGAAACATATCAATGGTTACTGGACTCGTACCCTGGTTGTCATGTCTTAGAATCCACTCCGTCAGGTGGTCACGGCGGTAGCCGATTGGTTGGTTAAAAACCCAAGAAACTGCTGCTGCTACTGGAGCTGAAGATGATTAGAATTCCATCATATTTTCCATAGTTTTCTTTGTAGAATGATATATATATATATTATTATTATTATTATATCACTATCATTCTAAACTATTCATGTTCCTCTACTGGGATGTTTTTTTCTCCATTTTGATGGCCCCTACTCGGCAAATAGTAAATCCGAGTATGGTGAGCTTCCTGGACACATGTTTGACCTTTGCGCGGATACAAGAGATCCTGGATCTTTAAATATCCAACCTCCAACACATCCCTGTGATTCTGACGATCAAAAATGAGACAATTGTGACAGTTTCCCAAGTGCCAAGTGATTTTTGAATCCCCAAATTTGTCACGAGTTTATATCGTGGGGAACCAACCACTCACCCCTTTAGACGAAGATCCCCCAAGATGGTACCGAGCACTGACAATCGCCAGGCGTGTTCCGCCTTTCTTCCCTTGCTGAAGGAGCGAAACGCGTTTGGTGATGGGAATGGCACTGATGGCACTGGGTACCCGTCATCAACTGAGGCATTGAGGAAACTGCATCCCCAAATTGGGGAAGCTGGATATCAACATTACCAAAATCTGAGGATTCCATCGTCTTCGACTTTGACCTATACCAACATATACGCATGCATTGGGGTGTTAAAACTCTTCTGGAACCATCCAGACATACCGGCTTCATTGTAGATTTCCAATCGGGCCCTGAGCAGTTGGAAATGGGATTACGAGCCACTCAAGAACTCTCCCTTGTGAGGAGTTGCACCACGACCCCTAGTTGGCCGTGTCCTTTTCTAGCTTTCTTGACCTTGTTCATGATTTCATGTAAACTTCCCGACTTGTCACATGCTACGCTATTGGCCTTTACTTGTGCGTGTGCTCTGCAGCTGGGAATCGCATGCCAAATCATGCCAAATCCTTAGGAATACCGCATGCAAAAGTGTGTCATCAAACTAAAGAATGGCCACAGAAGATTCACAAAGGTAAAAGCCACGGCATTTCTAAAGTAGCCGGCTCACAGATTGCTGACCGTGGATGGCTGTCCCTGAAACAATTCATTCCACGCAGCTTTCCCAGACGTCTTGGCTGCAACCGACAAGTGATAGAACATCCCGAACTGAAGAAATTGGTTCAACAGTTCATGTGGCGAAAGCTGCTGGGGCCATGTAAACCAAGTGCATTCTTGGCACAGTCTCTAAGGTCATGGAAGAAAAACATGAAAGTGTCACGCAGATGGAAATTTCAAAACCCAAATTTTGTCAACAGAAATATCAAAATCGATGCGGCGCAACAGCGCCACGAACATTTTCAAGAAGGCAGAATGCAGTTCGTGCCATAGCTGTCTGAGGGTCGTGCACCGAGTAGTTTGAAGCCCTATTGAATATAGTTATTCGATCTTATTAGGTGTTTCTCCAGTCACTGGGGTCCAAAATCATTGCCTTCCCCTTAAAAGTAACCAACCAACCAGTTTAGGCGGCCTTAGTGACCCTGTCCATGTCGCGACAGGAACTTTTAGTCACCAGCAAGTACGAGGATTTTGTTGTCAGTTTCCCCAGGGGTTGATCTGGTGATATCTGGTGGCCGTCGTCCAAAAGAATCTATACATTTATCTGGGTAAATTTGATCACGACCTCACTGTTCTCCCTCACTGGAATCATGGTTAGTAAGGGAAATCATCCCCAAATGGCCTTATTTCATCTTATTTCAGGTTAGTGAATTATTATAATTTACCCAGATTTATTGGACATGTTCGAAGTAAATGGAGGTCTTCAACATTTTTTCAATGGGAAAATCCTTTTTCAATCTTTTTCACTACAGCTGGGGGATTTTCATGGAGATTTTCCAGCCATGGTTCACTGAGTACCGGAAGATATAAATCTATTGATCTGATGGCGGTGACAAAATCCTCAAAATCCATTGGAGGTTGCCGAAGAACCAGCGTGGAAGTCATGGCGGAAGAAGTGGCTGCAAGTGAATGCAAGCACCCTCTGGTAAACTAACATAACTATGGAAAATCACCATTTTCAATGGGAAAATCCACTGTAAATGGCCATTTTCAATAGCTATGTTAGATTGCCAGAGGGTAGCTGCAAGTCAAAATTTAAGGGCGAAGAATCGTTGCATTTTGTTCTTGCGTATTACTTCGTATGAGTTCGTCCAACCTTTGGGTCATGAATCTCTGAATTTCGCAACATCTCCCTGTCATGGCGTTTTTATAGCCAATACATGCCAATACTGCATGAACATATTTCTATTTAAGAGATGCCGACCAAAAATAAACTATGTTCAAAGAAACTATGTTAGTCTCAAAGAAACTCATATTTCATATCATATTTCATTCATATTGCCCCTTTCTTAGCCGAGAAACCTCGGTTTTTGAGGCAACAGCTCTGGAGTTCACTGAGCTGCTGCTCATGGACTTCGGAGGCCTCATCTCTGAGTTCGGGGGCCCATCGGATGCCCTGGGATGGCCATGGGATGCCATGGGATGGGTGTAGTTTTAATGGCTCTGAAAAAAAAAGCTGGATAAATGAGAGTGACCGGCAACCAACGACCTCAACATACATGATGATTAGTAAGGGAAATCATCACAAAAAATGTCAATTTCCAAATTAGGAATCAGTTGACCATTTGCCCAGGTGAAACATCTTGGAAATTTGGGGATGGGTTGGTTCTTTGTTTTCCGGCGGGAATGCACATCCATGAATCACCGGCTAGTTTGATGTGAAAACCACCAGGATTTCCAGACCATAGCCATTTGCAATTGTTGTACGTTGGACTTCTTGTGGAAGTTCTTACCTACCTAGCCTTGGCGGTACAGCCAGGAAACTCAGAATGATGCTCATTTATGGGACATAGGGTGGAGAAAAATTCCAGTTGGCAACGAGATATTCAGATATATTCAGATATATTCAGATATATTCAGATATATTCAAGAGTTTACCATTTGGATCGGAAAGGAATCAGGATTGAGACCAGATGAGTTCCTTTTAACATTGCCGGGACTTCGAAGAAAACATATTGGGGGTCATTGATTGGTTGGTGTTTGGGATTCTCAAGCCTCTGTCCCCAACTGGTCCTTGGCTGTCCCGTTCTTGGCATTTATTGACAGCCCTTGATTGATCACTATGTTTGTGGAAGTCTAATGTTGTGCTGCAAAGTTGAAGATTACATGCTGTTTCTGCTGGTTCAATACACACAACATATTTGTCATTCTTCAAATTCGTAGCTTAGGGACGTTTAGGGTGTTTTGCTTGTGTGTAGACACGAACTACTACAAGCCAATCTTCGTAAAATTCCTACTCTTGCTGGGGCCTATCTTCATAGATTTCACAGGGATTCCACACCCCCTGACACGGTGACACGGTGACCCCTCCAAGAAGGGCTTGTTACTAACCACCAACAATAAACCATCCCCCAGTCATCATGTTTATAGGTGGTATGTTTACCATTCCCAAACGGGTGATTTATGGCATTGTTTTAACATGTTTTAACCACATTCTGGTTGGTGGTTTGGAACATGTTTTTATTTTTCCATTCAGTTGGGAACAATAATCCCAACTGACTTTCATATTTTACAGAGGGTTGAAACCACCAACCAGCATTAACCAGGCTACTGTTTTAAGGCTTGCTATCTATTGTTGGGTTCACCGCATTTTCGGGGGCGCCCAGGACGCGTGAGATCTGCTCCAAGATCCCTGAGCCCGGGGCTCCTGGTGCTGGTGTCACCACCACCAAATGGTGATATTCGCCAGCAAAAATGGGGTATAGGGGGTATCAACAACAAAACGTAGAACAAAAATGAACCAAGAAATCTCTCAGATTTTTTGGTTTGGCAAATTCATCCTACCTGGAATGATGGTCCTGTTTGGTGAAGATTTGGCCATACTATTGCAGGCGGATCCTCACAATCAGGTTTGTTATATCCCTTTCCGTGGGCAACACTGTTGATTGATGATTGTGGCACATTGTGGCTATTCAGCAGCAACATTGGTAACATTGCCTAACTAATATATATATATAATATTAACAAACAGAATAAATAATAAATAATAAAGCATAATAATAGTAATAATAATAATGGTGACAATAATAAATAAATAAACAAATACATACATAAATAAATGAATAAACACATATATATATATATATACATATATTATCCCGGCAAGAGACCCCAAACAGTGTGGGGGGGGAGTAAAAGGAGAACGTATTATCATGTCGATGATGATGTTACTGTCGATGATGATGTTGAAGATGATGGTGATGTCGATGATGATGATGATGATGATCATGATGATGATGATCATGATGACGATGATGAGGATGATGATGATAATGATGGTGGTGATGATGATGATAATGATTGTGATGGTGATGTTGTTGTTGTTGATGATGATGATGATGATGAAGAGGAGGATGAGGATGAGGATGAGGATGATGATGATGATGATGTTGTTGATGATGGTGATGGTGATGTTGTTGTTGATGATGATGATGATGATGAGACGATGAGACGATGAGACGATGGGACGATGAGACGATGAGACGATGAGACGATGAGATGATGAGACGATGAGACGATGAGACGATGAGACGATGAGACGATGAGACGATGAGACGATGAGACGATGAGACGATGATGAGAATATTATGATGTGGATGTTGAGGAGGAGGAGGAAGATGATGATTATGTTGAGGAGGATAATGTTGAGGAGGAAGACCGATCCCAAAACCGGGAAGCACACCTTGTGCGAGCCTGCGCAGTCGAAAAGCACATGGACATGTCACAAGAGGCATCGTGCGCGGAAATTTAGGGGAAAATGCCGTACGCGTATCCCGCGGCAAGCATTTTGTGCGAGCCTGCGCAGTCGATATGGACATGTCACAAGAGGCATTTTGCGCGGAAATTTACAGGGAAAATGCCGTACGCTTCCGATACCAACTCGATTGAACACCGGGCCTTAACTGTTGCCGCAAGAACTCCTCAATGTGGCCACACTGTTTGGGGAATAATAAAAATAAAAAAATAGCAATATTATACATATGAATATATATAATAATATAAAAAATAATAGTAGTAGTATTATAACAATAACAAAAACAATAAATAAATAAATAAATAAATAAATATATAAATATATATATATAATTATATATATATATAGTAATCAAAGAAAAGAAATAGCAAATATTCATCAATAACAACATTTTTTAAAATAATAACAATAGTGATAATAATATATTTAATAATTTATATAGCAAGAGTTTTAAAATAGAATAATTATAATATAGATTTTTTAATTTTACAGAATATATTTATCATATACTGTGTTTATCATATACTATATTTTTCATATACTATATGTATCATATACTATGATTATATTATACTATATATATATATATCACAATAATAATAATGATAATAATAATAATGATAATAGTAATAATATATATATATATTCTGAAATATCGGTTAGGGTTGGAAGACTCCCATAGCAAAGCTTCCACTGTCTCCCAACGCTCGGGGACTCATGACTTGCTTCATGTGGCATTGGTATGGGAAATCGTGCTAGATACACCAGCACTTGTTGGTGAAGTTCCGACTAGATTTTTGCATCAATGATCTGTACAATCCATGTAAAAAAGTAACCATACATAAACATATCATGGATCATCATGGATCCATAAACATACCGTTGGGATCGGATGGGTGGTGGTTGGTTTCGTATGGTCAGGCGGCAGTTGGACCCTGCTCGAGAGCAGCGCTTTAGCAAGTGCAACACGTGACTGGTCGGCAGGGCGCATGGTCACATTGGTTACCCACGGTTCCTGGTTGCCCTTGGAGAACCAGGAAGTCAATTTTCCACTCTCTCTCTCTCTGTATATATATATATATGTATTAGTATATTATAAAATATTATAAATATGTGTGTATATACACATTATATTTATATATGTATATATATATATATATGTATATATATATATACTCATAAAAAAAAATGGAACAAACGTAGTACCGTACACCATAGAACCCATTGAACCGAGTACTTTTCACTCAGATTTCTGGAAGTTTTTTTCCACTGTATTTTTGGATGCTCTCCATTTGCGTGGCTCTTCATAGTTTTGCAGCCTCATGAAACGAGAAGAACACCAAGTTCCTCAGGTGCTTCAACAACTTCAAGGAGATACATCAGCTAATCTTAGCAGGCGGACGGTGGCAGAGATTGGTACCTGGTGGCAGCTTTTCGCCACAGAAATGCACAAGGTTCTTGGAACCAAAGTGTCTATACTAGGGATTATTGGGCTACATTCCATATCATTACACCACATTCACATTAGCCTAAAATCCACTGGTTTTCAGTTTTTCATAACCTTATGTAATTTTCCAGAATCTTCCCCTTTTAGAGTTTAGATGGCTATTTCGGTGTATACCGCATTTTGAGACACACCCATCTTGGTTGTTTCAAATCGCCATGTGATTCCCAGGACGAAAAGATTCCTGACCGACCAAGTGGAGCTAATGAATACGTGAATCACTACTTGAATGTGCATCTCAGTTAGTAAGTGGTTTGTAATCCGTATTTCACTGGGGATATTCCATGTATATCTAGGGTATAATATGAGTACTACCAACTTACTCAATTGGGATGCACCCCCCAGTAGGGTGGTATGAAGGAAAGGGGCCCGTCCCCAAGATCATGTTACTGTAATTTCAAGAATGTGAATGATCTTGGTTGGTTTCAATTTTTTTAAATCAACTTTTGAAGCATATTTCGGATGATGATCCCCATTGAGCATTTTTTAAAGGGGGTTGACACCACAAACCAGTTTTGATCTGATTTAGGCATTTTTGGTATTCCCCATTGGTCCTAAAAATAGTCAGGTCAGGGGCAAACTTACCGGAACTGCGGCAAGTTGACGAGCAGCCTCAAGGCACCGCGTCCGTTTATTTCAGGGGGTCTGTGAGTCTGGATCCATTTCTTCAAGGGTTCTAAGATCTTATATAGATGATATTACCGAATATTACAATATTACCCGGTAATCACACGTGGCAATGGACAATTTTGTATAAATGGAGGTTTCTAGCTGGGAAAATAATATTATAAATGGTCAAATCCATTGCCGCGTGTGATTACTGGAGGGTAGATGATTTTTTTTCGGATTCCAATGGGATTCCAATATACTCTAATATATGTGAGCCGCTACAAACAGTTCATCATCATTCCTCACCCCTTGGTGGAATGTATTGGTTCCATTCAGGAATTGGGGTCCCACTCGTGGGGGATATTTCATATTATATAATAGGGGCATGGGATTAAAGTCTCGTATCAGGAATTGAGCCATGAAACTAGCAGAGTTGAGTTTTTCAGCGTCGTATTCAGAGCCATGTTGAATTTTGGATGATTTTGGATGTGCTTGCCTCAACATTATTGTGATGCATGATACCCTCTGGTAAATTAACATAGACCCTGAAAATAGCCTAGTTTTAATGGAAACTAATCTTCCAACCCCTATCTGCCAGGGTCTATGTTAATTTACCAGAGGGTAGATGCCCCAGTGGGTTTTCACCCAGAATTGACCGGAAAGGGGAAATCCTTTTGCTGGTTCTGGACAGATGTGGGACATAGCTGGGTGATGGCAGTGTCCAAGAAATCCGGTTTCTGCACTTCAGTTGTTGTGTCCTCCCTCATGTTCATTGTTTCCATATGTTTCCATCCTTGTTCTGGGCGGAATGACAATCCCAACATGACTGGGCTTCGAGCTCCCTGGGGTTGCTATGGCCAAACTCAAGTGGCAGAGATACCCAGCGGGCAGGCCTTTCTTCAGCGCAGTGAGCGACTTGCGGCTTGAGGCTTGGGACCTTGCACGGCCATGTCTCGGGTGGAATCAGGTCACATGAGGCTCGGAAACTTCAAGATACCATCCATCGGAGATGAACACTTATTAACATCATTATTATATATTATTATCATTATCAACTTCCCCATTAAAAAAAATGCTCCCAGAAACAAGGAATTCTTGCAGGTGTTCAATACTAGGAGAGAGGCTTTGCTGTAGTTCCTCTTGTGATGGGATGATGATCAGCGGTTGGCCAATCGAAAAAGCGGTGGCTGAAGGTACAACCGTCAACCAGTGAAAACTGAGTACAGTAATTATGTCACCATCATTTTATCATACTATCTGGGACCCCCAGCTAGACTCAGACGTTTTCATTCATGATTCAACATATTATAGATGGTGATCATTATAAGTCTGTCTAAAGATAGGGAGCTCATCAATTTTCGCCATCAAACATTGTTTTTTGGGGAATGTACCCCATGTCTCGATCGATCCATTTATATAGCAGTTATATACAGTTTGCTGAAACATTGTCGAGATATGTTGAGATATAGGCCTTTGGCGCAGTGTTTATGTTTGGCCAATGGCATCGATGGATGCAACATCATTTACCATGCAAGGAGAGAAAGATAGACCACCAACTGGGTGTTTCTGGCTTTATACAGGGTACGGACATTTGGATATGTATACGACCAAGAAAAAACGATCTTAATCCGAAAGTCATGAACACAACCATGACAATCATTTGGGGGGTGCCTTATTTTTGGACAAACCAATTCTTGGCCAGTGAGAATTTCAAGATGCAAAGAACTACTATTACCCTCTGGTAAACTAACATAACTATGGAAAATCGCCATTTTTAATGGGAAAATCCACTATAAATGGCCATTTTCAATAGCTATGTTAAATTACCAGAGGGTATCATGAAAAGTACTCCGCAAAGCTACATGAAGTGCATGTGTTTTAAGCGGAGCCTTTGGAGCAAAAAACATCGATAACTTTGGTCGTGGCCAAAAAAAACACAGGGGCATAGCTTAAGATGTTCAAAGCTGTGGCGACAGTCGCTTTCAGCAAGTGGGATTACCGATGGAGCATGTGCCACAGCACATCCTGACCAGTCAGGGTTGACACATCGAGCTCATAAGTGTCAACCTGGGAACCAGTTGGTGAATTGGTAAACCACCCCAGAACTTAACATTTCAGGATGGTCACCAGGGGAGATTCTCCATCGAAGCGGCGTGCTGGAAAGGACGCGTCGGAGCAAAAGATCTCCACGCGGTGATTCAGTGGCTGCCAAATGCAGACACAAAAAGTTGGGTGATCTATGGTGATCTGTGATACCGGCCGTAGGTCCATTGTGGAAGGAGCCAAGGAACCAGTCATGACGGTAGGTATCCTTACATAATATTCCGTAGATGTGATGAAGACACTACTAAACAACACTAAACGCGCATAAATACAATGGTTTGTTGGTCTTCAGAAAGCTCCCGTAAATAGTGAAACTAGATACAACACAAGTTTGTTGGATTTCTTACTGCAGATCCGGAAGCGACCTCCACGGTCATCCCATGTCATCCCAAAAATCGGGGTCCGATGTTTGCGATCGCAACGGCTCAGCAGGGTGAAGGAAATGCTTCATGGATGCTCCACATCTCCAATGAATCTGCTCAGAGGCTAAGCAGATCTAAGCAGTATGAAGCACTTAAATCAGTTGCTGATAGGCTTAGCTCCCAAGTTTCAGGGATATCCTAGTCCAAATTTCAGACACAAGTATATATCCGTGATCCTTGTAAGATCGTCTACAGGCAAAAGTTTTCCCAAAAACAACCTGCCAACGCTTCGAACAATGGCATGGATTTGCATCAAAACTGTTCGAAGATCTAGGAGTGGTCTCGCATCGCTCCTGAGAAATCAAAACGCTCAAAGAGTTGGCCTTAATGGGATTGAAAAAATGATGGTATTCACCAGCAACAAATGGGGTGTAACACCAACAATAAGGGAATCTTCATAGAATATGGAATATATTACTATATATACTAATGCGATGAACATCAACCCATAGGCCCCCCATCGAAGGCTGGGCCCAGCTGATTTGTTTTCGCCACCAGACTTCGTAGCAGTTCTGTGGCCGCTGGCCTTTGGCCTTCACGCCATGGCGATGTGTCGGACCCTCGAGCGATTCAATTTTTTGAGCCACCTGAGGATCCCTCAGGACTGTCGATCGATGTGTCGATGTGTCCAAAAGAGTGGACCGATGTGGATCGCAAAGTTGGATGTGGTTCCGGTTCTTTTTAGGGGTCGGAATTTGTTGGTTCAGTTCCGTTCAAGTTGTTGATTGAAACCTACCCAGCTTGGGGCATGTTCATTTATTTTTGCAGATGCATAGGTCAAACTATGGGCTCCTACACCCCAGTGAGGCAGGAGATGCCAGGGACTTGCCAAGCCGACCTGGCGCCATAGGGCTGATGATGATCTGGATCTGGTGGCTTAACCCCATGGCATGGCGCCAGGCAGTACACTGGGCCGCCTGCGATGGTCGGTAGGTGCGGGGCGGAAACCATGGGAATTTGGGAGGTTTTTTAATAAGTTTGAGCCATACTCCATCAGATATAATAAGTTTGAGCCATACTCCCAAATCTCCAGACTGGAAAATTGATTTAATCCTCTAGAAATGGATGCACATCGAGGATTTTCGATCCTCAAAATGGATCACGGTGAGCTCTGAGAACTACACAGTAAGTGCACGATTTTCGTTTCAGTGAATCATTGTGCTGCACAGACCCAGGGACGTCTTGTTTCTGCTTTGGCTATCTTTTTAATCCTAAGTGCAGCTGTTGGTCGTGAAGTTAGCACGACTATACTCTATGAAGTTCAACCAGCTTGGAAGAAAAAAACCACGCGTTTCATGGGAAGCCCCCATAGATTTCGTCACAAAATTCCCTTCGACCATAACCCATTCAACTGAACATAGTAACATTAGCCATCAACTCCTTCACCTCTTGATCGTCCTCATCTCATTGGAGTCAGACGTCATTTTTCTGTCTTCTGGTCCTCCTCATTACAAGTATCAAAATAGTGATGATGATGATGATGATGGCATAATATATCATGATATATCATGATGTGTAATGCTCATCATAATCGCATTCAGTTATATTTGAATAGTTGTATATATATATATATGTAAACACATGTATTTTATAAGTTTATACATAATAGTATACATCAAAATCAGAATCAAGATTATCCCCCCATCCTCATAGACACTGATCTCTTCCGACAGTCGCCAGTTACCCCAGTATGCCTGCTGTGTCCCTGGCGCTCGGGGCCAAGCGGATGTTGCCTGCCCAAAAGAAGAACGAAGGTCTTGAATTTTCAGAGGTTCTTGGACCACATTCAACATCATTCAACTATGTACAGTACTTGGACAATACTTGGACCATGTTTGACCTCATAAAATTCAAGATGATGCTTTGCACCAAAATTCTAAAAACATCTACCATCTGGTTATTTTTAATAGGTAAACCATCTATAAATGGGCCATCTATACCATGGCTATGTTGAATAACCAGATGGTAGAACAAATCCCAAGTCCATTCTCCATGGAGTTTGTGTGAGCCATGATGCGTCCCTGCCAAGCTAGTCCGGGTTGGGGTTGCATGGTCGACCGGACCGGTTGTCTCTCGTAGCCTCCGATTTTCTTGGCAAGTTCCCATCTTTTGGCAAGTTGGATGTAATTGATTGCAACTCTTTTTATACCATATTGATTTGCATACGTATGGCCACGTCATGCCACGTCTATGTATATATATATATGTGCATTATGTGCATGTATATTATATAATATCATATATATATGTATGTAATGTGTGTATATATATATACACACACGTCTGTATGTGTATATACGTATATGTGTGTATGTGTAAGTATTTTCAGGTGTATGTACATATTTTCACTCGGCACCGTTGCTGTCCGAGGCCATTTCCAACTGCTTGCTTGGAGGTGGGACAGCCAGGGCGACTGGGTCATGGGTCATCGGGTAAAAGATGGTAGATACCCTCTGGTAAACATACAAAAAACTATGGAAAATCACCATTTATACGAGGTAAATCATCTATTATTATTCTATGGGCCATTTTCAATAGCAAAGCGTTAAATTGCCAGAGGGTATCTCCATATTCCATACTTTGAGCTCATCCGATTGGAGTATTTGACCTACCTTAGGAATCATCATTTCCCCTATATATATATAATAGAATATATATAATATATAATATGATTAAATTATAGTCCCACATACTCCCATTATACCACGTACCTGTTTTAATGGTTAAGTCATCATTTTTGGACGGCAACCATGATAGTTTTGCAACCGTTGGAGGGTCAAATCCGGGACACGAATCTTCGATGAACATCCCATCTGCCAACTATTTTGGTGTTCACTGGGCTACCAGGGTTTTAACCAATTGCCATCTATATATATATATATATGTATAATATATATATATGCAGTACATATGTGTATATATATATACAGTATATATATATATATGCATAATATACATGCATTTATTATATATATATACGTATCAATAGTTTTTAAAACTGTGCTTTGGGTTTGAACGCGAGGCCGCCAGATCATATAGCCCGGCAGCTCAGTTTCACCATGTATTTATAGCTGGGAAATCCCATGGCCATCTGCACCATTCCCAGTCGACTGGGTGGTAAACATGGCATTGTTTTTCCCACATGGTTGTGACTATAAATAATGGGATAATTCCTCCATTTATAATGTATTTTCCCATATTTTCCCATATTTTCCAAAGTCATGGGTGGTTTATGAAATCGGAGAATCATGGGACACTAAACTTTTAACAACTATCAGTGTGGGATGATAAATAACTTAAGCCATGGAGCTGATTACCAGAAGGGTATGATGAATAAATATATACTACAGTAATATAATATGTATAATATATATATATTATAAATACCCTCTGAATCCGTCTAAGGGTCATCTTCCATGGTCTCAGCTCAAAATTTGGGCTGTCTTTTCACAAGTAAAATGATGTAAACATAAAGTGTGAGCATGACCATGATCTCATCAAAATGGAAAATATGTACAGTAAGTTCCATCATACATCTTACATCATCTTAAACCATTGTATCATTTAAGAATCTAAAACTTTGGAACATATATCAATGCCAGACCCAGTCTTGAGAAACAAGTCCATGTGCATTCGTTTACAACGATGGACATATTATTCTGTCTGCCGACTGTACAAACGTTGCCGAGACGGTGATATCCCCTTCATATTGTTCTGTTGCCCGAAGGAGTTTCGCCTAATTCTGGCCCGTGAACCAGCCAATTTTCGCAGCGAAACGTTGTTTTGGTTGTCTCAATCCGCATTTTGCTGTGTAAACCTGAATTTACATACTGTATCACACTGTATCACAATTACCCTCTGGTTATGACTAACATAGCCATGGTATGCCATGGTTTTTCGATGGCCCATAGAAATAGATGGTTTACCTATTAATAGCATGGTGATGTTCCATGGCGAACTGTTAGTCATAACCAGATGGTAAGATCTTGGTGTATGGATCATGTCATCAAAATCCAGCATCTTCGTGGTGTGAACACGAGGCCCAGCAATGGCCACTCCTATCTCTACTGGATGCCATGTGCGACGCCCAGGAAATGGATCTGGGTTGGCTAACCGATGATCTTCCAGTGTTGGGATTCAGCGTGGTAAGATCTGGTTCTGGAAATTTCAGTTACACAAATCATGACGATTCGACACATTTTTGGGGTTCATTTCCCCACTGTGGGACATATTTTTTCGAATAGCTATGACCTCAATGGATCCACCATGACCGGGGGAATCTACTGGGAATCTGTGGTAAAATTGCTCTTCATGACCCTTCGCGAAAGCAAATCCATGAATAGTCCAATCTGTTTTTGATGGATGTATCTATATAATATAATATAATATAATATAATATAATAGTATATAATATAATATCATATCATATAATATCATATAATATCATATAATATATATAATCTAATATAATATAACATAATACATTATATTATGTTATAATATAATAATGTATATGTGTATGTATGTGCGACACGATAGAACCAACTTACGATTGTCTTCAGGTAGATAACATTGGAGATGGCGGACCAGATGTTCAGTGGTGATATGAACGACCTAGACATATGGTCAACAAATACAACTAGCAGCTAGCCAGATCTAGATTGAGTAGAGGATAAAGGATATGCAATCAACACATGTTGGTTTCAGTCGTTCTTTTGGAGTTACTATGTTTTCGATCATACCCATGACTGGGATTGTGATTCATACCTCTTGTGTGTGTGTGTGTGTGCTGAAACCATCAAACAGCCAAGGAACAGCTTCATATTGGGATAATTGTTTGGGTGAAACCAACAAGGCAAATACATGTAAATCCATGTAAATACACATAAATACATACATGTAAATACTATGATGTTTGGCATGCGGCATGAAACACGATGGATCATTGTTACCATACCTGCAATAGCCTCTTGACTTTGGCTCAAATCAAAACCATCCCATAGACACCACATATAGACTTTGTATGCACGGGTAGAATTGCTAGCCTTTGCTGTACATAGTTTGGGGATCATGGATTATTATAAACCCACTGGGAACTCCCACGATAACCAACCTTTTTTTTTCAATGTGTCCGGAAGATTTTCCAAGCAAAATCTCGCAAAAAAATCCGGGATGTTCCAAGATTCATCCCGAAGGTTTTACCTCCACTCAATGGAGCTTTGAATTTCAGCAGCCAGGTGCAAACCGTCCAAACTTTACCTGTGAGACAGTCTTCTGCTGCCAGTCTCGGTGGCAGGGTCTGGGCCGCAGCGGCAATGGGCCGGAGAAACATATGGATCTCACCTAGGCATGGATATTTCAACAACATGGGGTGTCACAATTGATTATAGCAGGTCAGTTGGTCAGTAGCTACAAGAACTAGGATTTCTGTTGGAGATATGTGTAGTCAAGTAGTCGGATATAGTCGATATAGTCACATAGGGTTCTGAACCAACATGTAGCTCCGGGGCCCCTTCCTGCTACGAGGTCACGGGGCCAACCACGCCCATCCACACCCCTGGACGTGGCGGGAAAGCAGCACGGGGCACCCAAAAAACTTATCTGAGACCTGCAGTCCCTGTGCCGGGATAAAGTTTCAAGCTGGCTACTGGTTTCATAATCCATTGGATGACCATCTATCACTTATCATGCCAAAGATTCTCAGTAATGATTGTGAGCAGGTAAAATGACCGCCATTATACCGCCATTTCTATACCAACTACCCTCTGGTAAACTAACACAGCTATGGAAAATCACCATCTTTAATGGGCAAATCAACTATAAATGGGCCATTTTCAATAGCAAACTATTAAATTACCAGAGGGTAAATCACCATTAATCACCATTATTATATTATATAACCATTAATCACTATTAATCATTAATCACTATTAACCATGAATCATTATTAACCATTATTAACCATTAATGGAGATATCCCAATAGACCCCATGATAACCAACCATTTGCTGAATTCACCCCAAGCGGTGTAGCCAGATGTACCACCGTCCTGTTGACGACTAAGGCGACTGCGGCGACGGTGCCGCCCCCTGCGCCACTGCTGGCAGCACAGGTGCGACCTTTGGAGAAGACAGGAACTGGGTTAGTTTCAGCAACAAGATGTTATACATAGACAGTGTATATAGAAATATATGTATATAGAAATATATGATTATATATACATATACATTTATACTTGGGATATAAAGGGACAATCATGGAATTTAAAACCAACAAGATGACATTTGGCTACTTGCAAAAGGGGTATATACTGTATATACCCAGTTTATGGGAACTTGAATGCGGAAAGTGATGATTCATTAGTGGATTCTGGGGTGCGCTATTCTCAGACAAAGGCATTTTTTGGTGGAAAACCTTGCTTTCCTCTAAATATGCCCAACAAAATCAATCCATTGACTATAGTGACTATGGTTTTTGTATGTTTTGGTCCAAAAATGTAAGGTGTACCTGAACATGGCAAGTTTACTGAAAGAACAACATAATAAATACATGATCCGTTGGAATGGGAGGTACCACATGTTCAGAGGAATAAAAAAATTACTTTACTTCGTGTGATCCCCACCATGACATTTATACATTTTCTTACTGGCAAATCTTCTGGCATTCTATCTGACATATCTTCTGACATTCTATTTGGCATTCTATCTGGC
>Ga0126342_10006976_pt1 | contig 20127 bp, 4 predicted proteins | sample Cyp1metagenome_FD_92528 | JGI IMG/M metagenome (GOLD analysis project Ga0126342, IMG submission 92528) | Coral microbial communities from Lord Howe Island, Old Settlement Bay, Australia - Cyphastrea 1 metagenome | ecosystem: Host-associated > Invertebrates > Cnidaria > Coral ...
AATAAGTGTGTATTATGTCAAATCTTGTCATATATCTGTATACAATTATCTGACATTACATACATTACTATATATTACTATAACGATCTACTATATACATATTAATGAAATTGTCATTATACAAATTATTATTATGAATATATCTGTAATTATCTGCATCTAACACTTACTGCTACGCATCACTTGGCAAAAAGCGCCGGCAAAGGCGCTGCGGAGCCTTTGAGGGCAGGCTACAACTTTTTCTCGGGCGCGCTCCCCCTGCCGTTTGCTGGGGTCGGCGGATTATTATTCCCCACATCACTGTGTGGGGTTCTTGTTTTTCGCTTGTATATATATAATTATATTGTGATAGTTTATGATATTTTGAGATGAGGTAAGGTGGAAATGCGGACAGAGGATGGGGTCGAAAGAAGATATGCACCGCAGTTCTCCAGCCCTAAGAGGTGTCATTTGTAATATCCGCATGGTAGCAGGGACAAGAGCAAGACTCAGTTGGAGCAGGACTGGTAATGTCCATCAGAGACGCTGAGAACAACCATGAACAGATTGTTGATCACTGTTGATCATTATTGCAACATTATTGCAGCATTGTGATCACAGAAACGCCCACAGCCATTGCAGCATGCAGGTAGCTCGACTCCACAGACGTCGCAGCAGACGAGGGAAGAAGCACTTCGATGATGATGATGAAATTGAGGAAATCGAGGAAATCGAGTAGGGCCACAAATTTGGATGAGGGAAGGGGTGAGAAGAGTGCATTGAAGAATCCAGAGTTTTGATCCTGAATTATACATCTTGTTTGATCTTAATCCAAGTCCAAACGGTTTGTACGAGAGAGCCAAGTCGTGCCCCGTTCACGCCACTTGATCAAAATATCCCAAGCCTCAACCAGATCCCTTTTTTTGTGCAGAAAGAGATGCCAAGGCTTTCCACATTTCGTTTGGAATCTTCAATTACCATTGAAGAAATGTTTTTCCAAGAGCACCAAGTGCAGGGTCAGCACACGTTATGAACGACAAGTTGGTGGAAGCCGATTGGGTTTCAGATGTGAAAGCGCGGCATTCTGAAGTCCATATTTCTACAGAAGATGTGCCTACAGATTTACGATTACAATATGCAGTAGCTGCTAGTAGCTTCTGATCCCGCATGACAACACAACTTCCTTCCTGCGTCTTCAGCTTGATGGATTTGATGGCCTGGGTAAGGCCCATCAAAGGTCCAACATCCCAAGGGGAATGACATGGAAATGACATGGAAATGACATGGAAATGACATGGTAATGACTACTTATGTTGTTCACGGATTGCTGAACGTAGTGAAGGAGTACTCACCACATCTCACCACTGACCTCCCAGCTCTCCATCACATATTTCCCTCTGATGGAATCACTCGATACTTCAAAGCCGCTGCAAATCCTGTAAGTCGTTATAGAAGGCCTGCAGCCATTGACTTCTCACAACCCCGCGAAGCGGGGACTCCACAAAATGCCAATTCTCGTAACTACCAGAACCCAGCTGTGCTGGCGCTGCAGTTGTGGTGACTAGAACTCATTCATGATTTGATTTGTTTTATGCTGGAACTTGTTTTGATGCCTCATGGTATTGTCGTTTGTGATTTCCAAGCCTCGTTTATTGCCTCACTTCGATGAACAAGCAGCTGCTGACTTCCTGGCATAGCTGGCCCAGCCTGTCTCACAGAGCCTTTAGCGGCTCTATTCTTTCCCTCTGGAGAGCATGAGGTTGAAGAGACTTTTCTTGGCCTCACAGCTCAGTACAGAAAATCGAGTGTCTCTTGATGGCAGATATGTTTTGGCGACGTTCAACAGTAATTTGTTTTGATTATATGTTTGATATTGTTCGATTATATATTTGAAATTACTTGAATATGTTTGAATCAAACTGAATATACTTTAAATATCCAATACTCTACGTTTGAGAAGGCACGCAAGATACTAGGAAGTTAGATGCCTGTATCCTTTACAAAGCCGGACGAAACAACACTGGACAACCGCCATTCTTCTATGCTTTCTTGCGAAACCAATACTGAGTTCCCCTGAGCATGCGTACACATCCACAATACAGACATGATACGATGCAACCCATCCAGTGAGAGGTTACTCTTTTCCTACTGGATGGCAATTTCTGAATTATCTTGTGCAGGAAAAATTGCTGAAGATGATCTGCGAATGCGAGCTTTGCCTTTCGACACCACTGAACAGAAGGACTGGACAGTTTTGAAGTAAACGTCACTTGCGAAAAATACATGGTTTATGTCATGTTTAAGTCTTTATATTTTATCATTAGCACCATTCGTTCAGAGATATTCATAGATTTTCATAGATATTCATCGATCGGATCAGAGCTGGGGCAGTCACGAGGCTGTTCGACGGATGCCAAACATCTCCTGGACCTGCTTGGGACCCAGCAAATTGCAGGGACAATGTAAATACATCATAGTTAAATATAGTTAATTACCATCTGGTTATTAAACATAGCCATGGAAAATCACCATTTTTAATAGGTAAACCATCTATTTCTATGGGCCATTTCCCATGGCTATGTTGAATAACCAGAGGGTAAATATATGTAGTTAAATCATATGATTATATGATATCCAGGTATAGTATCCCGGTATCCCACGTTTCTTCTTGACTGTGAGTTTTGGTTCCGATTTGGTCTCCAAGCCAACAGTTGATTCATGACATGATTGTCTATGACATGAACGTTGAGCACCTCCGATGCCCCGAAAAGACGGGAACTGAGGCCACTCCCCTGACGGTGGCTTTCCGCCGGACGTGATCCTCAGTGTGTTGGGAACTCGTGGATGACTGTTGTGAACGCCAGAGCGATGAACGGACGCTTGTGATGTCAGGGCGGCAATGTAGAATTGGATGGGTTGGATGTGGGTTGTTATTGAATTTTTAATTACATATGCCCTTTGATTTGAGTTTTGATTCGTGCCATTGCTCTTCAGATGCCAAGGTCTTTAGTCTTCAGCACTGCCCTGAGAGTCACGCTGCATTTAGCAGCATCACATTGTAGTGCTGGCTTCGGAACAGAGGCCAGTACGAAACGGCCTGACTGATCTGCTGAGCATTGCTGAGCATTGCTGAGCATTGCTGAGCAGATTCACATTCTGAATCTGCAGAATCCCAGTGTAGCATGAGCAGTATACCCTCTGGTAATTTAACATAACTATGAAAAATCACCATTTTTAATGGGTAAACCATCTATAAATGGGCTATGTTCAATAGCTATGTTAGTTTATCAGAGGGTATTACATCACTATGCCCCTGCGCTGTCATGGGATCCTCAGGTCCAGACAGGCCGTTCGATCCGCCCCTGTCTCTTGAGCCAATTCCCATCCAGGCTGGACTGAAGTGATACATGCGTTGCATCATGCGTTACATCATGCAACAGAGATGACATCTGAAATTATATCCGAGTTTTGAAATAGTTGACATGTTCCATGACAGTTATATATGATTAAACAGAATTAAACATGATTGAACAGGTTATTGCAATTCGCAAATTAATGAACAGATATAGAAAGCTGCGAGCTCTCAGATTGCTTTTAATCTACCTGACATTTCGATCCATTCGGAATGTTGATCCAGAAAAGGTCTTGCCTACTTTGGATGCAGCGCAGACATCCACACCCCTTGTCATGGTCGGCACGGGGCTTGGACACTAGCATTTTTAAGACCCTAGCCGCAAGTTGCTACACATTGCCAGCATTTTGCAACACTTTCCATGTTGCCACGAGTTGCCACGAGTTGAACAAGTGGCGATGTTTTTTTTTCACCTTGGTTTCTCAGTCCCAGTTATCAACTCCAAGTTATTCCAACTTCCAACAGTGTCCAAGGATCAAGTCACCTGACAGCTGACATCAAGATGGCAGGCCATGGGTGTCAATCTAAGATACTCCAAGAATCTGGGATGATATCAGCCCTCTCCACAAGGCCGTGTGCCCATCGATGTGCAACCTCTTTGTCGCATGGAGCATTGTCCGAAACTTTGCCAGCTCACAAGATCAGGTGTAAGTCTTCAATGCTAAGAGTCCATTACTGTATCATATGTATTAATTATATTATATATCAGAATGTTGACATATTTTCACATTGTGTCTCTTTCCCGTGCAGAAACCTCATCCTTATTCATCCTTATCATCCATGTTCGAAGGGTCTTGATGTGCCTCAAAGTTACACTCAAACTATCTCAAGCTCTTTAGGCTATGATGTGGAGTTCATCAACGGCTCCGTCGCAACTGAATTTGGATACATCCGAAGTCAGGAGAGATACAGCTGATGCATCTCTGAAGCCCCCATGCTGAAACACAAGTAGAGAATCTTGTGCAAATGGCAAAGCTCTGCTCTAGTAGCAGCTTGATGCTCAAGAACATCACAAGACCACTGACCACCAGAACATCAAACACATCAAAAGCTAGGAAAGTTAAAACCCTTACCAGAAAACTGATTTCAGCTGCGATTCTGTGCGTGCATGGAGGATGAAGGCTTGATTTCTTGTCCACTGCCGCAGGCACCGGGAAGAGTAAAATGAAGTCACTCCCCCATACTGCCCCGAAACTGGAGGAACAGGCCATCCTTATTTCGACATCTTTGCACCAGTTGCAGATCAAGAAACTACAACATACTACAACTATCTGCCAAGCCATCTGCCATCTTGCCATTGGGATGGGAACGGCATGGAAGAACCTCTGACCATCCTCTGACCATCAAAGGTGGGGCGTCTTTGGTCTGGCCTGAGTGGCCGCAGCAAATGCCAGCTGAAAGTATCGCTTGACTCTTAGAACACTTTGGGATTATTTATGATTATTTGGCAAAATTTGTAGTGTGTATCACTGTGTATCCGTCCCAGGCAGTTGCATGTCTTGTTCTGCAAGAAAACATCGGCATGTCGCATCAAATGACCGCAGTCCTGGCGGAGCAAGGTTGAACGGCGGGGTGCACTGGTCAGAACCGCCAATTGCCTGTATCTCAGACTTGGAAAGCTCCCATAGGTAGAAATCGATCACCAGAGTGAGGTTGGCCATGGTTGGTAAGTTGATTTCACTCAGATGAACATGTTATATCATTTTATCATATTTTATCATGAGCTTTGAAAATTGCACATGCTTCAGGCCATGGATGTGATTGCCGCACCGACGCTCTTTGATGCCACTCCTACTCGAGTCAGTGTGGAACTTAGGCCGAAAGGGTGGAAAGGGTTGGAATTGCCAAAGTGATGTGGAAGACACACACCAGCAGTGCAGAAAAATATGCGGCAAGGTATTGCAGACTTTTATCGGATAGAAAATGCATGTGTATGCTGTATGCATATGTCCTTATAAGGCAACCTTTGCAGTCCGCAAGAAAAATAGCAAACTGAGGTGCTGACTCTGGCACCGACATGTTCTGCGAGAAGCGCACAGTTCTGGACATCATCGGCAGTGCTACCCCAAGATGAATCAAGGCAAACTGAGGTGAAAAGCTGTTGGTGTATCTATGTGTATCTCAATATGGCTCGATGACCAAATATGACCAAAGTTGGTGCAACACGATAGTGATGCAGAAATTGGTGATGGTGAAGTATGGAAGCCCCTTTGTGCTCTATCCCATGATATCCCATGATATTCCATGATATTCCATCGAAATGAGCCATTTTTTGGGAATCTGATGGAATCTGTTGCCTCAGGTCACTTCAATCACGCAATTGGCAACGACACGATCTCTCCGAGATGTTGGCTCGGCGAGCACGAGGTTCACCATGCATCACCATGCTGATGGCCCATGGGGCCCCAGGGGGGCCCCAGGGGGGCCCCAGGGCCCATGGCAGGGCTCCGTCATCTCCGTCATGCACAACGTCACCAAGTGCTCATTTCATTCCGGGCCTCGGATCAGGCAGGACAGAATGTTGGGGCCCCAGAGCCAGATCTCCAGAGATTGGGTTGATTCGGTGGTGAAGAGATGCTGACTCCGACATCTTTAGCTAATCATGTTTTGTAGCACTTCACATATCAAACTCCTCTGTCACTCTGTCACTTTCCGAGTTTTAAAGGACTCAACGAAGTGTTATTTCACTTGCACAGTTAATTGGTGAGTCTTACATTTTTTGCTGTACAACTCGTGATCCTAAGCAGCTGCTTCAGCCAGTTTGCAACTGCTTAGGACATTTGATTCCGTGGCTCTTGGCAATGGTCTTTTCGGAGTATCCCTTACGGGGTTGGAGTCTCAAGAGCGGCGATCCCGACATCCTTTGTCCAAGTCAATACCAACCCCTCACACTCAGCGACAATACTTGGTGATCTTGGTGATATTGCTATATGGATCAATACCTATTAATACCATTTTTAATGGGATGAACATCCATAAATCCCAGCTATTTTGATGTGAACAAAAAAGGGGTACTATTGGTTTTGACACACTGCCAAATGATCTAAAAATGTACACAATTATATTATATATAGATATATTATACATAAGGTTTGGGCTCTGGGAGTGTGCGGGTCCCCACCCGTGCCTCCTCAGTTGAACCTTAGGGGGCGCCACCTTTGCATGGTACGGTGGGCCCTCGCGTTGTGTTGGGCCGTCGGATTTCTGGCAGATAGGCATTACACTGATCAGCAGGCGAAAGGAACCAGCCTGGCATCGAGCTGCGAGGCGGAAGAGGAGCTTGGTGAGGGCCAAGATAGGCTGGTTGGCAAATTTGCCTCTGGGGAAGCGAAGAAAGAAAAGCTGTGGGATCTTGCTAGGTCAACTTGTGAAGCATCACAGTTGGAATTGGTGGGAAATCCCACGAGCGATCAGATCAGTGTTTACAATGACCTGGTATTGCCGGGAATGTCAGACGCAGAATGGCCCCAAATTGGACCATTGCAGGCTGTGCCACAAGCACTGGGAAAAAGTTTGGGTTCCATCACGGAAGAAATCCAGGAGCAAGTCTCGATCTTATGTCAAGGAGAACAAAGAAGAGAGCGAGAGCGCAGATCAGTGGCAAGTTTTCCCACAGAAGGCCCCTTGGGTCACTTCCACCCCATCGCGTTCGACCTCATACAGAATGGATGTCATGCAAGAATCATGCGAAAAGGAACTGACACCAAGCTTCCAGACAGTTCCGGAGCAACAGCCGTCGCTTGCCGAGACATCAGATACTCCCATGACAACGGAAGAGACAAAACTGCTGGAGCACCTACGTGGGTTGCATGGTATGGGAATCGATTTGACAGAGGGAATGGCTTTGCAACTGGAGAAGCTTCAAACAAAAGAGGCGAAACAAGCTGCAGGCAAAACCCTGTCACATGGACATTTGAACAAACTCAACAAAGTTCGAGCCCAAGTCAAAACAGCTGCCAAGAAGGTGGAAGACTTGGATGGCGAGTGGAACAAGTTTGTGCAAAATATCGTCCAGAAGATCCAGCAACATGCGCTGATGTACCAAACATGTCGCTCGGACATGTTAGAGGTATTCAACAATCGACTGGCAGAACTTCAGGCCATCAAGAAAGAGGTTGGGTTGGCATCCAGGAGTCTGTTAGAACAGTCGGGGGAAATTGTATCAGTGCCAGAGATTCCACATGTTGCAGATCAGATGCAGCAAATGCAAGACATACTCAGTCACGTCAGTCAGGTGACTGGCTTGGTAGATCTGACTGCCGAGATGGAGGAGGACACCATCGAGGTGGAGGACGACAATGTGCCTTCCAATCTCAGGAAAGGATCACCGAAAGTCGCCAAATTTCGAGGTGCAGTATCGCCAACGAAGGTTGCAAATCAGCATCTCAAGCAAAAAGCAGAAAAGAAGGAAAGGGAGGACAAGTGAATGGAGAACAACCTGCAATTGGGGATGTGCAGGAATTTGTTTCAGATCAGTCGCAATGTCCAAAACTTGTCGTTCAAGCCTTTCAAGATGCTTTGAATCGGATGTTTGCTCAGCCTTTCACGTGGACTCGAGAACCATCAAGTGAAGATGAGCACAACCCTCTAGACAAGCTTGGAAAAAATGTCTGCATTTTTGGAAGTCCGTGTTCTGAGTTTGAGCCCCTGCGTTGCAGTGTTGGATCCTTAGCACAGGACAGAAGTTGCCATTTAGGTCAGCTGAATGCAGATGAAGGTCCAGATAAATCCAAGTGTTGTCTTAGCGCCCGTTCCCCAACTGCTAGCAAACGGGTCACTTTTGCTAAGCAGTTGGATGTGATTTGCCTTTCCGGTGAAGATGCTGTGTCAGTTTGCATCAATGAAGTTTGTAGGGATGCTCTTCTGCGATGTTTTTGGCATTTGCATGGACAGATCATGGATTGGCATGAAGTGAAATGTTGTTTACGAAAGGTAGGCTCTATGAATCATGGCTTGGATATGCATGGTGGAGCCGATTTGTTTTCATGTCAGGGAAATGGTGTGGAGTGTGGCAGCCCTTGGCCAGCCCTTCCTCAAAATGTTTTCCCAAATGAAGAACGTAGAATTGAACCGCAAGATGCCTGGTGGACCGATTTGCAGACCAGTATCCAGCAGTTGCATCATGCAGGTACCAGAAAAGTGGTTGAAACGTGGTATGTCTCCAAAAATCGAATCCATGTTTCTTTGCAGTCTCGAGAAGTGAGAATGTATGATAGCATGACTCTCGATGCCTTTGTCCAAGCGTGTAGAAATGCTTGGTATGACTTGGACAATGGTAGAGAAGTGAATTGCCAAGTGGTGAGGCCGAAGCCACCAGGCAAACCGAGCACAGTTGCACATGTCATTGTTGTGCAAGGGGAAAGTCAAGGTTTCCAAACTGCACTTTACTATGGGACCACATTGCCCGTCTTGCGTAGATTGAGAGGAGTGTTGTACCCAGTTGGCACAAATGTGGAAGGTTTCTTTCATGCGGCTCATCACCCTGAAGCATGTGTTGGCAGAGCACTTGTTTGTTGTCTTCGGCATGCGGGCATGAATGAAGACGATTTCTTGGCAGGACCAGAACTTTTGGATGTTCAGCCGGCAGTTTTGCTTACTGGTAGTGTGAGAAGACTGGACGATGATGATGAACCTTCCGAAGCGTCTATTGATGATGAGACAGATATCTCCACGGTTGTGCCAAGCGATGACATTGAATCCGAACCAGATGAAATGTTGCTCATGTCAACTGCGCCTATATCCTTTCAAATGGATGTGGAGGATCCCTATCCATGGGAAGTTGAGGGTTGGTTGGAGATTGAGGATCAAGAGCTCCAACATGAGGATGTGCAGGCGCCCATCGCCTTTGGAATGCAGCATTTGGAATTCCTTCAAGATGAAATTGAACAAATAGCACGTGTAAGTGAGGATGATGACAGGCCTTGGTTAGCAGTGACTTTTGGCCTTGGACTCATCGACTTAGGCAGACGTGATATCGAGTTCAACCCAGACCATTTGGATTTGTTGCTGGAAGATATTCTGCATGTTTGGAGGGATCATGCTGCCTATGGAAATTTGCTGGTGTTCAATGTGCACCCACAACCCTTGGATGTCATTGGTCCCAGAGCCATTGCGCTTCTTGTTGTTGTTGACATGCCTGAGTCTATGGATGACTCTATACGTCATGTGCTTGTGGTTGAGCAGGCTGCGCCAGATGTTCATGTGCGCTCTCAGCCGTATGCTGCACGATTGGTTAGTGCAACCACTGACAGAGTCATCTTAGCTCACTTGAATCTGCATCAACATTGTCCACCACATGCTTTACGTCCATGCCATGTGAGACTTGGTGAAATGCACATGGAACCAAATGTTTGGTATGAGTATGAACATGGAACGTTGTGCAGAACTTGGATTGGAAGAGTACACTCACAGGTTGTTGAAGCCGAAAACACCATTCAGCGAGTGGAACCATTCTTTCTGCAGGTGCAAACCCTTTTGGATCACAGAGGTTCGAGGCAGAGCATTACATGTCGTGTTCATGGAATCTCTCCGGCAAATTTTCCACTCGGCCATCGGGAAATTATTATTGACTCTGATTGGATCTATGACCTGGAATGGATTGACCAAATGCGATCATTGTGGCCGTTTGACATGGAAACTGCAGGATTTTTCTTTGTTCAATCTGCCACTTCGGACATGCTGGATGAAGAGAATGTGGTTTTTCACTTCATTGCACGTTTTGGGTCCCACCAGGGTGTTCCAATCCTTGTCAATCAGCAGATTGTGGCGGCCGAAGGCATGGTGAAGGAAATTCAAAATGCCAATGAGTACTGGGCTATTGCTGTCCCAGAAGGAGAAGCAGGGGTCAATGTTGTTGAAGTCCTGAACAATCCTCCATTTTGGTTTGCATATGCCAGATCGCAAAATGCCTATCCACATTGGGCCGTGAATGGAGTTCGTTTGATTGATGTTCGACAACATTGGCAAGGTGGCGATCTGCTGAGAGCTAGAATTCTTGTGTGGAGGCCGGAGCATGTTCTGCAGATCTTAATTGGCACGGCACAAGAGATCTTTGAACAGCCGGTTGAACATACGTCATTCTTGCAATTGCACAGCAAGAAAAAGAACATCATGGCTTCTGATGAAGTTCAGATGATCGATGCCGGGTTTGTGGAGGTATGCAAGACGCTACGACAGCAGTGTTGTAGTATGTCACTTGAAGAAAATGAGGTGACTTTGATTGGAACAGATCTTGATGATGGTGGGCAGTCATATCAGCATGAAACAAAGCCAGGGTTTGTGCTGGATTGGCATAGAAATCCCCAGGATGGTTTCGGTTTTTTGCAGCAGATTGCCCAAGATGGCGCTTGTCAAGCGCACAGACGTCCAAATGATGGCGTGGAAGCTTGCATTACACAGGGTTCTGCCAACGACAGTGAATGGACTTGGATCCGAGCACGAAGCCAGACGCATCACACCTCGACGACCAATCAGGAGTGTGATTCCCAAGATCACATGGTGCTGATGGATGGTCGGAATTGGAAGGACACAGACAAAGGTTCAAGCGCCATTTTACGGACTGGGTGTGAGGGTAACTTGGATCACACACCAGTACCAGGCGTCCGTCATGAAAATGACATGAGCTGCAAGGAGGGTAACTCGGATCTCCTTGAGCACATGACAGATGGATACCATTTCGATCCAGAAGTGAGTTATGAAATCCAACAAATCAACAGGGCCTTGGCATGTCTTCGTGCTCCTGGATGGGTGGGCTTTAATAGATGCAGGGTCGAAATTCCTCATTTGCATCCGTTTGCGCAAATTGCGCTTCAGAACGCATCGATGTCCATGGGAGAGGAAGGCACTTGGCATGTTTTCACTGATGGATCTTGTCGTAAAAGACAGGGAGCTTGGTCGTTTGTTGTGATTGAAGAAAGCATAGCACATGGCATCAGGCAGTTCTGCTATGTGGGATTTGCTGGTGGGTTGATCAATGACCATTTGAGCCCATGTGAAGTGAATTCAATGAATGCTGAAGCCACTGCTTTGATAGGAGTTGCGGAATTTTTGTTGTCACAGCCACATTTGCAGCGGAAGATTATTCATTGCCATTATGATGCGTTGTCTGTGGGGCAGGGCACTTTTGGCAGCTTCAACTGTTGCACACGAGGTGGCGTGCAAGAAAAACGACAGTTTGCAGCTCGAATCATGATTTCTTTGGTTCAGCATAGTGCTGATTTGTGTGCTGGCTTTCATGTACATGCACACGAAGGAAATCCATGGAATGAGATGGCTGATAGTATAGCTGGGGCAATTTGCGAAGGCTGGAAGCCACCATGTGAGGCCATTCTCCGCAGTGAATGTCTGTTGCAACAAAGGCTTCGAGAATGGGCATGGATGCAGATTAATCCCGGCAAAGAGATCCCTTCTTTGGAGCAAACATTGCGGAATGACCAGCCAGATCCAAATAAGGGTGACATTGATTCGACTTTGAGGCCGAAAATGTTGAGAGACTTGGGTGAGAAATGGTCAACAAATTTGAAAATTGCCACAGCCAATGTTTGCACACTGGAACAACAATCAGGACTTATCGGTGGACAAGTCAGTCAGAAAACGGTGGAACTTTTGCATCAAATGCAACAAGCAGGTATCCATATTTTGGCTGTACAAGAATCAAGAGCACGAAAATCCAGACATGTCACTTATGGTCCTTTTGATTGTTTCATCTCAGCTGGAGAACATGGGCAAGCAGGAGTGGAATTGTGGATGGACACTCAAGCATTGCAAAATATTTGTAACTGTGAGATCCAGATCGACAAAGATGTTTGTCTGGAGTTCCAATCCGCGGATGCTTGCAGTTAGTTGCAATTTTGGAGGGCTTCATTTGGAAATTCTGGTAGGGTATGCACCTCAAGCAGGTCGTCCTGCAGAGGAAATCCTTGCGTGGTGGAAAGATGTGGCTGATGTATTTGGGAAAATTCCTCGAGAAGGGCATGTTCTTTTCATGGGTGATTTCAATTGCAAAATCGGCAGTGTTCCTAGCAATGGCATTGGAGAGCATGCTGCTGACTTTGAGGATTTGGGGGGAGAGAGTTTTCGTTTGCTTTGTGAGCAATGGAATCTCATAGTACCCTCCACATGGTCTGAATTCCACCAGGGCACGACATGTACCTATCAAGGACCAAAAGGAGCAAAGTCACGAATTGACTACATTGCAGTGGATCAAAGATGTCGTGAAGGCATCGCAAAATCATATGTGGACATCGACATTGATTTGCTGAATGAGGACAGAGATCACCATGTGCTCATTTTGGAATTGACATTGGAATTCACTGTCAAAGGACATCAGGGATTTCTCAAAAAAGGTCTATATGATCGGGCTGCTGTTAGGGCAAGTAAAGACAACGGCTATGACTTGCTGAGTTACATGCCGGAGCAGCACTGGAATTTAGATGTCAATGAGCACTGGTGCAATATGCGCAATTTCATGCAGAAAGAAGCGGCATATTGGTTCCCGAAGCAGAAAAGACATCAGCGCCAGCTTTATTTCAATCAGGAAACCTGGGATCTTGTTTGCATTCGCAAAGACTTGAGACAACAGCACCGGCAGTTTCAGCGAGATTATGAAAAAGGGCTGTTGGCCATGTGTTTCAAAGTGTGGTGCAAACCAGAGGAAGTCAGGCAACATCTGCAGCAGTGGACATTTTGTCGTCATCTAGTTTTGCAACAGGATGCCTTAGTCTTTGAAGCCAGAAGTGCAGTTGATCGAGCGTTTCGCACCAAAAAGAAGATAGCCTGGAAAGCTTGGATTCAGTCTCAGCTTCAGGCCAAAATTGAGGGTGCTCAAACTGCCCAGGGATCAGACTTGTACAAGATCCTTAAGCCAAAACAGATGATTCAAAAGAGCAAGGGAAAGAGTTGCCGACATTTGCCAGGGTTGAAAGACGGTGAAGGTGCTTGGAAGCGATCGAGGCTTGACATTGCGGTGGCATGGCAAAAGCAATTCGGGGCAATTGAAAATTCTGAGGTAGTTTCCTTTGAGCAGTTGATGATGAAGTCTCAGCCAAGGTGTTTGCAGGTGGATCTTCGTCAACTGTTGCAGATACCCACGCTGTATGATGTTGAGGGGGCCATCCGAGCCCTCAACAGTGCTAAAGCCCCTGGGGTAGACAACCTCGGAACTGAGCTTTATCAAATGAATGTTGAACAAGCTGCTAAAAGAATTTTCCCCATACATTTGAAAACGGCATTGCGCCGGCAAAATGTACCAGAGCTCACAGGAGGTTGGTTGCTGCCACTGCACAAAAAAGGTAGCGCGGCATGCATGGGAAACTACCGTGCAATTTTGCTTGAACCTACTATTGCCAGAATGTTGTCCCGAGCATGGAGACCAAGACTTGTGCAAGGTTTGGAACGTGTTGCTCAACCACTACAGTATGGGGGGCGCAAGGGAATCGGCATTGAGGCTTTACACTTGCAAGTCAAACTTTGGCAATCGACTGCGAGATGTTTGAAGCAATCATTGGGGCTTATTTTCATTGACATCCGAGCTGCTTTTTACTCTGTGGTTAAACCGATGATCGCAAACACCGGGGGAACTGTGAAAGAGTTTTGCCAGATCTTCCAGAAACTCCGTTTGCCTGAGTCGGTTTTCCAGGACTTTTTGTCCAACATTAGCAGCGGTGATTTTGTCAGAAAAGCGACCCAGTCGGATCTCGTCGCAGATGGAGTCTCAGCAACATTGAGCCATACGTGGTTCATTATCCCTCAGGGGAACGCTGTTATGGCCCCGGCGACCGGCTCCAGGCCGGGAGACCCTAGTGCAGATGTGCTGTTCTCCTTTGCGCTCACTCACATACTCCAGGTTGTGCGACAAAGAGCCACCGAGGCTGGATTGGAACTCACTGAGCCTACTAGTTTTGGTAGGGTGAATAGGCACTTGTCCTGGGTGGATGATATCGCCCTGATGGTGACAGGAAGTGCTGCCAGCCTTGTCTCCAAAGTCACACAGTTGTTAGCCATTGTCACCGACACCTTGGCAGAGCATGCAATGCGTCTCTCATGTGGCCCAGGAAAAACTGCTGTTATGTTGGAATTCAGAGGCCCAAAAGCAGTGAGAGAACGGCAAAAGGTGGAGGTGGAAGGAAACAACACTCTCCCTCTTCTCAGCGAGCATTGGGGAAAGCTTGACATCCCAATTGTTGCGCACTACAAGCACTTGGGAGGGCACATTGTTCGAGGTGGATCGAAGTTGCCTGAAATGAAAGTCAGAGTCGCAGCCACTCTCCAAAATTTGATCCCTTTGAAGCGTGTGTTGTCAGACAAACAAATTCCTCTTTCCAAAAGGCAAATGTTGTTGAGAAGCATGGGAATGTCCATTCTTACACTCCATGCTGGGACTTTGTGGGACTTGACGCAAGGAGAGTATCAGGCTTGGCAAGCTGCAGTCTTCAGAACCTATCAAGTCCTGCAAGCTCGAAACAAGAATGGGGACGTGATTCATCAAGACCTTTTTGCCTTGGCCAAAGATGCCAACTCAGCCATGCCGCTTGAATTGTTGTATTTGCAGAGAATCCGTTTGTTTATCCATTTGCTCCAAAACTTTGATGATTTTTTAGTTGCTGCGGTATTACAAAACCATCATGTTGCACAAAAGGAGTCCTGGATTTACGGTTTGCAAAAAGCAATTCTCTGGTGGCAGTCGCAATTGGGGCATGAAACTATTCCTGAAGAATTGGTCGAAGTAGATAAGTTGGAGTGCTGGCATCATTTCAGAGATGCTGCACGAGAACTCAAGAGGTTGTTGAAAAAAGCCGAAAAGAGTCACCTTATCAGGCTTGACACATACTGTCAGCTGAAACAGCATGCTGAGGAGCAGAACACCTTGCTTGAAGAAATGGGATGGGTGTGTACTCAGGACGTTGCTGGGGATGATGAGGAATGCAAAGAATTTACGTGCCAAGTTTGCCACACCGCTTTCACGACAGCAGCAGCTGTTGCAGTGCATCAGCAGAAGGTGCATGGACAGCGGATGGCTGTACGTCGCTTCGTCAAAGATGGAGTCTGTCGATGTTGTGGAAAGAATTTTCATACTAGACCGAGGCTCATGCGACATTTGCAATGGAGCACCGATGCCTGTTGGATTTTTCATTTCCGCAATTTCCTGCCGATGAGCATTGAGGAAACTGAGATGTTTGATCAACAAGACATTGGGTCAGGTCAAGCAGTGCATCAGAAAGGGTTGCGAGGAGCAGAGTCCGGCAGAGCGTGGTGTTGGGCTACCGAGCAAGACATGACATCGGTTTTGCAAATTTGTGATGACGCAGGTGGGTGCAGCAAAGAGGCACCAACACAGGAGGAGATTCGAAAGTGGCAGTGTTGGGGTTGCCTTCCGCCTGGCAAAGGAGGAAGACCCAAAACTGAAAGAAGAAACAAAGATTTCACAGTACCAAATGTTATGCGTGACACATCCAGCATGGAGGACACATGGTGGAGGCAGGCTTCAGCATGGGAACCAGACTTTGATTGGATTCCCAGACCGCTAGCCACAAACAGCAAGTTCTTCTTGATCGTATTTTCAGGGCATCGTCGAGAAGGAGATATTGCAAGTTGGATACATTGGAACACCAACATCCAACCAGTGTGTATCGATGTTGCCATTCATGAGACGCATGGCAATGCGTTGCAGTTAGACACCTGGGTCCAACTGATACGCAGCCGCCGAGTGGTTGGTGCACACCTTGGTCCCCCTTGCGAGACTTATAGTGCTGCAAGATGGATACCATGCGATGATTCTCCATTTCCACGGCCGTTGAGAACAAGTGAAGATCCCTGGGGATGTGGGTGGCGAACAGTACGTGAAGTTTGGCAGTGCCATATCGGCACCATTCTCATGTTGACTGCTCTGAAGATCCTATTGTGGGTCTATGCTTACGGGGGATCTGCGACATTAGAACATCCAAAGGGTGCAGAAGCAGGAACAGAAAAGTGGTCGATTTGGCAGAGTGCTTTTTTGAAGCAATTGCTGCAAGCGGCAGATGTGCAATTGATCACATTTCTGCAAGGACCATTAGGACAAAAATTTCCAAAACCCACAACATTGTTGGCTGCACGTCTTCCGGATCTAGCCAGTCAGCTATACTCCAGCTATGATCCTTCCTGGAAAGCAAGCGAGTGGTTGGGTGGGAAAGTTGGCAAGACGTGGAGAACCACCAGAGCAAAGGTCTATCCTCGAAAACTTTGCAGGGTGCTGGCAATGGCACACATGAGGCATGCAGAGCTCCAGGTGTGTGATGGAGAAGAAACTCTGCCGCTGAAAGTGCAGGAGGTCATCAATGCTTTATCTAAGGTTCACGATCCTTACGACCTTGAGGCCACTGGCACCAGCATGTGTGCCGATTTTTCCAGGGTTGCTCAACGGGCCCCATAAAGTAGACACTTCAAATGAAAGTGAACCGAAGTTTGGGTCGCCCATGTTCATTTTCACCAGAGACTGATCCCTTCGCCACAGCGGCTTTTGGAAGGGGTCTCATGCAAGCAGGCGTTGATCTTTCGACACAGACACAGTGAAATAAAATATTATACATATTAATATATATATATATATATAATAGTGTGAGATGAGTGTTTGTCATAGAAAGTCTTTCACCTCACGTGCCGAGGCCTGTCCTGAAGGATCCAATGAGTCCGAAACCGCCTGTCATGGTCTTTGCTGGGCTTCTCAGAGTATGGAAACGAGTTGTTGATATTTTCCATATCAAACTTATAGTATTTGAATGTGTATTAGATAATATGTAATATTTCTCAGAGTATGGATCATATTACATAGTATTACATTCCCGTATTTTGACATCAAACTTATCAACACAAACAATTACGGGAATGTAATACTATGTAATACTATGTAATATACTATGTAATATACTATGTAATAAATTAATGTCGCATACCTTAAGTTAATGCAGCAATGCAAACACCATTTCAAGTTGCGCTTTTTCATATTGGTGATTCATTGAATCAGGTGGCAGATCCTCCGGTCATCAACTACATCAGACCAACGGTTGTCTTCCAGGAGCCAGGCCGTCGCCTTTACGTTCAGAGCCCAGAGATCGATGGAACGATGATTGAAAAATGTGTGATTTTTCGTGAATGATTAGTCTATGCTTGGCACATGGCAAGTCCATGGAAGGTTGCACCTGGCTGATTTTTTCTGTATGGCAGGTGAATTCACTTGAATCAGTGGTTTGCTTTGTTCCACAAACACTGCTCATAGATGTCATAGTCTCTTTGGATATCTTTGGATCTTATTTGTTGCATTTTGCGCATTTCTTGCCCTTCACGCTCTATTCCCAACAATTTCCAACACGCATTTCTTGAAGCAAGGTCTATGGATCCCACTTTCCGCCAGACACTGGTGGTGATTGTGCCTTCTTCAGAGATGGTACAGCAGGCATCAGATACCCTATTTCCATCTATTTCCATCTATTTCCTCCGATGGTTGAATTTGTTGGGACGGCCTTGTACAAGGTCGGTTGGACTTTGCTAAAGAACTCCCGCATCTTGCACATAACATGCGCCGCTCGTAGCAAGCGGATTACCGCATTCATTTTGAGCCAGGCCGAGACCGAGTGGTGGTTGGGATCTTGGAAACTGATTCAATTCTTGGGTTCGGCAAGTTTCAAGGGGCAATATCAATGGGGAGAAACTTGAGCGCAAGAAAGCCGATGGTGCAGAAAGAATTGAGGCAGCTGCAACTGAAATGCCCAGTTTCTGATTTTTCCTTTCTCCCGTCTTCTGAGGTTCCCTCTGTGAACCTCAACAGCAGCCTGGTCATTTGTCCCTTACCAGAGGCTTTGACAGGTGGTAAGTATCAGTTGCTGCCTCAGTTGCAGCCCAGCAGTAGCATGAACTTCCGGACACTGGAAGAGTGTTCGATCATGAGTACAACAGGATAACAGGCTGCCCCAGTACAATCGAAAGAAGCAATGCCTCTTTGGATGGAACCACGTCCTTGAGGCTGATGATTCGCTTCAAGGTGGAACAGTCATGCCAAACGATCAACACATGCAGCATCGTCATCATCTTGCCAACCTTTGCTCCAGAAATTCATTTCCAAAGCAAGATACATGTGATTCATAGTTTATTTATTTTACATTATTTTACTTGTTCGCAAATCGGAATGTTCTCCCAACCAATTTTCCTGGTAGACGTTTGCAGAGGGGCAACTTCCTGGCAAGTACTCTCAAGCATCTGATATAAATATATATAATTATATATAAATATATAAAAATCCTTTCTGATCCTGTATGAACTTGGCAAGACTGGAAACTGGTAGTGATGTGAACTTCCAAACATCGTGGTCTACGGAGCTGACGTTGGTTCAGGGCGGAGTGGTGGCTCAACCGCATGTGGATCAGAAGCCAGTCTTTGAGGTGCGACATTTGGAAATCGAGATTTCTAGCGTAAAGTCCACTTTTAATCACTTTTACATACTTTAAAGATTTTCAAAGCTTTCAAATGCTTTCAATAGCTTTCAATGTTCTTCTCAATTGGAAATTGCACCACATTTCAAGGCTCGTTACCAAATCCAAGTTTCTAACCTCTCCAATTCACCTCTTGAACAGACTCCGCCTAGTTCGACCAACCTTAGCACCCCCAGCTCCCAGATATTCGAAATCCTTTATGTGCTTGTCATGTGCTTGTATGGTTTAAAACAGCTGTTGCTGTTGCGCTTCGCATTTTGTGTTTGGGACGACACTGTTGCCATATTGGAACTTCAACTGATCAGGTTTTGGATCCTCTTCATGTCTCGCAGTCGGAGACCAAGCATCCCAGCATCCGTTGGATGGACCATTATGGACCTGGCTGGCACCGAGGTTCCGCCCGAGCGTGGTTGGCCCGCGACGTCCAGTACGGGAAACCCAGCAGACAAAATCCTGAAGCGATCACCAAACCGAGTTGTCGCGTTGTCGTCATCTTCAAAGACTTCCTTTGGGAGTTGCAGGTGTTGCAGTCTTGAATATCTTGGATTATCTTGGCATCCTCAGTTCTGAGTTTCTGCCCGAAAGCTCATGACGCGTACTGCCACCATGAGGTCCAAGTAATCCTCGATGGCGTTTCAGCGCCACTACAGGAACTGGAAACGTCTGGATCCTTCGAAAGTGAGGCCGAACCTACGAACCATTCTTGAATAGTGCAGAGTGCATGTTGTGTTGCACTTTCTGTGTTGCACCCTCTTGTAGCATTTTGACATATTTTGACCTTATTTTGTACCCGTCCCTTTTCACCAAGCAGTAGAATCTGAAGCACTATATGTCAAAATAATTCATATAATATATGTCAAAATAATTTCAGAATCATCAGCATTTTGATCAGTGCATCCCAGTGACTGTTGAATTCCATCAGCGACGAGGCCATTTACTGCATGTGGTTTGTTTACGCCAGCGAGTCCCAGACCCAAGGACTGGCTGAGTTCCCTGGGTCGATTTGGTCGATCTGACATGATCTGACAAGCTTGACGTCAAACTATTATATAGATTTATATTATAAACATAGAATTAAAATGAATTTAACACAAACTTTATAAAATATAATATAATATGATATAATATAATATAATATGATATATTATAATATGATATAATATAATATGATATATTACAATATAATATAATATGATATATTATAATATGATATAATATAATATGATATATTATAATATAATATAATATAATAAAATATGATATGATATATGATAA
>Ga0126342_10006977_pt1 | contig 20125 bp, 14 predicted proteins | sample Cyp1metagenome_FD_92528 | JGI IMG/M metagenome (GOLD analysis project Ga0126342, IMG submission 92528) | Coral microbial communities from Lord Howe Island, Old Settlement Bay, Australia - Cyphastrea 1 metagenome | ecosystem: Host-associated > Invertebrates > Cnidaria > Coral ...
GATGTCAAAGTAGATGGCTCAGAATCTTGAGTTGCGCCATCTATGTCAAATGCAAAATGCGGGGGATAGATGGCTCAACTTCCATTCAAAACAGGTCAGTTGCGCCATGTATGTCCCTAAAAATGACATATTTTTTGCAACAGATGTTATTTTCATCATGTTTTGTCCAATAAATGCACAAGAGATGTGTGTTCCAACAAAACAAAAAGGTAAGCACAACGCAAAAATAAAACCAAAGGGACCCAACCTAAAGTTACTCCACCAGCTGCATTTTGGTGAGCACTTTTCATGACCCATGTCTGAAAAATGACATCATAGGGATCTGACTTACTCACAACTTATGATAGACACCTTTTGAAAAATAAATCTAAAAATAGTTCAGGTCCAAGCCCATTGATTTAATTTTTGAGCACACCATACAGGGATATGTGATTCACGCAGGAAAGTCAGCTGGAAACGATGAACAACTAGCTACCAGTATCTACCAGTCAAGCACAATGACAACATAGGGAAGCTGTGTAAAACAATGCAGGGGAGACACCTTCCGTGGGTCTCCTCGATTTGAGGTGGTTGAAGTTGAAGCCCAGGAACAATGGTGAGTTTTGTGCTGTCAAAGTGTACAATGACAGCACAAATTCTGTATGTTTGCGGTTGTGGACATGTATTGGCATGCGTTCAAGCATGTGCCAATGAATGCCCTCAAGTATCATCAAAGGTATGTGAAAGAAATTACCATACTGACCCCATAATACTTAATGGAAACGGCACCAAAAAATGGAATAGATCCAGCAGTAAACTCTGGTTTTGTTTGGGACGGTATTCAATATGACCCAGGAAGGGAAGCAGTTGTACGTTCATTCCACTTAGAAGTAATCAACAAAATGGGTTATAAATGGCTATAATGCATGCTTTTTCATTGTAATTCCAATCAAACATCAATCATCTGTTGTTGACCAACAAAGAGTTTATATACCTATATATACGTATATATTTATATACGTATATCTGTGTGTGTATGTACTATTCAATTTACATATACTGTATATGTATTCGAAACAAAACTAACAAAGCATTTTACAGCACCTTTAAATGAGCCTAAGCAACAAACATTGGGGGTTGACATGGATTGACATGGATTGACACATGGATTCAACCAGCTAAACATATGCCATTCCAGTATGCTCCAAGCACCAGCTCCTGGCGAATATCCAGGCACAACTCATGTGCGATGGAAATCAGTTGAGTCTCGGGACCTCGCGTCGAAAGATTCGAAAGTCGGACGTTTCACCAAGTTTCACCAAGGCCAACGAAGAAAAATGGGAGAAGTTCAACATTTAAAAACTGGTAATCCAAATGGTCAATCTTAGGATATCTGGGATTATCTGAACCATTCTGAACCCACGTTTCGCCCTCAAAGCTAGGATTATTTGTTGTTGCCTTGATTCTATCTTAGGTATTGCCTGAAGATGTGAGATTTGGCCTCAAGTAAGGATCCAAACATCTTCAGCAGCACTAATTAGTGGCTTTGGAAGCAACGAAAAAGGTGTGGCCGGACCGACGATAAAACATGGGTGAGGATTGACACCTTATTCGTTGCTGGTCTCAACCCCCCTGACAAATCTGGGTCATTGAAAACCATCGGGTAAGGCCAGCAATGACAGACAACAGGAAACCCACCAGGATCAACTCCTCTGCGGATCTTGGAACCCTCTGGTTATGTCAAAATGGCTATTGAAAAGTTGTCATTTATGGTTGATTTACCTAGAGGTTCCGTAGTGTTTTGTACATTTATGGTTGATTTACCTAGCAAAAATATGTCAACATGCTGACTTTTCCCTCGTTTTTTCAACGTTTTTTTTGGGGTCCCCATGGGTCCCCACCCCCGGCCACCCATCTCACCTTGCCGCAGGGAGAGGGCGGAGCCAATGCTGAGCTCCTGCAGCAGTTCTTCGGCACTTCCCGGCGGCCAGGTGGCAATGGGAAGCTCGAACTCCTGCTGGGCCAATAGTGGACATAGTGGTATATCACCATTGAAAGATTTATATCCACATCCTGATATCATAGATTTTTAGAAAATCCCCATTGTTCAATGGGAAAATGGCTGGGGATGGCCATGAAATCCATGGAAAATTGGAAAATCACCACTTTCAATGGATTTTCAAGAAATCATCAACTCAACATTGATGATTGTCCATTGCCATCGTAAATGGCCAGAGAGTAGTAAATCTCAGATGACATTTGAACAGCTCCAGTTGTTGGAGGAGACTTGTTTAATTTAAGATCATCTATGGTATATATTTGTGTTTATTGATTGACCGGAGGGGAAGCACGGCTTTTCAAAATCAAATTTGATAAAATTGTTCTTAACAAGAGAAAACAACGAGAAGTCATTTTGCTGCGCTTCTTTATCTTATCTCGACTCGGTAGCTATCTCGAGTAGAGTACAAATCATACATGTCTCCACACATTTCCTCCAGAAACATCAGGCTTTTGAGGGGTCAACCACCATGCTTTTGAGGGCCCAAGAGATGCTTTAACCCTCTTCAGTAAGCTTTCCGTAGCGTGGCCAATCTAAGAAACCCTGCAAAAATTGGATTTTTGCCGGACAGGCTGCGGTCAGGTCAACGTATCCCCATCGAAATGGCAAAAAGTCGGTTGATCCAGTTTGCACTGGATACTTTCAATAAAATATCCCATAGGATATCACCAGTTTATCACCAGTTTCAGTGGTGACTCTGGTGACCTCCTGATGATCAGTGAAATCCCCATATTGTATACGTCCCCATGTTAGTTTCAGTTTGTTGGCCCTTCATCCATGTTTCTAAAGGTGAAATCCCCGTGGAAATTGCTGCTCAAAGCACCCGGCCTGAAGGCACAGCAAGAGCTCTCTGAGGTCCTCAATGGATTGGTTTCGTTGGGGTTTTTGGCAGGAAGCCATGTTTCTTTAAACAACAAATACTGGTTGGTGGTTGACCTACCCCTCTGAAAAATATGAGTTAGTCAATGGGAAGGATGACATCCCATATAGAACATGGAAAATAAAATTCATGTTCCAAACCACCAGCCAGAATATATCTCATTAACCATTATTAACCACTATTAACCATCATTAACCACCATTGTGATAATGCTAGTAATAGTGAATAGCTGTAGGAGAACTCTGAGAACTCAACGGATTTAATGTTGCGAGATTTCGATTGGAGATGTTTACCATCAAAATGAGTTGTTATCACAAATGCTCAATGAACACCTACTACAACCTACTATAATATAATATAGTGGAAGATTCAATGGATTGGTGTTTGAACCAACGGCTTAACTTCCAAACTGATGGAACTCATACAATTATATTTGTTTTAAAAACAATAAGGTTCACTAGGTGTTGATCGATTGATTGCCATACATTTATATTTAATTGTAGAATTGTAGAGATGTTTTCCAGAAAACTACGTTTGCTTAAGAGTGAATATAGTTTGTTCCTTCGAGTGTTCACTTCATCCAGGGAAATACCATGTAAAAGCAGGTCAATATGTTGTAGGGATGTTTGTGTTGACAAGCAAATATTGAAGGACACAATTGGGAGTCAGTGCGGCAAATGTGGTGGATGGATATATTGTGGAAACATATTTTTTGGAAAAATGATAGAACATTCACGTGGGACGCCTGATTGTTGGTGAATAGTGGTAATTTCATGCGTTTTGTGAATGTCCAATGATCTTCGTTTTGAGGGTTTGACCTCTGTACTGCCTTTAGATATCCATCCCTCAGGTACACTTCCCAAAATCAACAGAGCACATACCATACAAGTCGGCTAGTTTGATGTTTCGACACATGGTGGAAATCGAAGAAAAACCGCACAAGACCACATCCCAACAGAAGGCAAAACATAGGGATCCCAAGACATGGCTATCCCTAGCATCCTTGTCCTCATTCACCAATGTTTGCGCAGAAATCTGCCAAAACAGGTGGCTCAAATGGGCCATGGGAATTACACGCTTCCTGGATGTTCCTGGTAAGTAGCTGGGATATATGTTTAAATCAATATATCAAATTATATCCCAAATACAATCCATATTCTAACTATAGTTCTATCACTAACTCCATGTCCCATCGAATGGACCCTGTGCCGAAGGTCCTTGAAATCTGCGGCCTGAGGTGCGGTTTGATAACCCTTTGGATGGGCCATGAGGGTAGCTCAAAGGTTTGTGACCCTTCTTGGTAAACCATAATGAACCCCGGTTGGGCATGTTCAGCTGTTAAGTTTTGGCTGAGGAAAGCAACCGCGAACGTCTATTTTTGGGCTGCTTAGATTGGAGAATGCCATCAGCAAGCCAATCTAAGAATGGATCATCGAAGGGTATATTGGGCTCAACCACCCTTGCCAACCAGCTGGCCCTCGATGTGGTTAGGGTGCACTATCCACTGGCCCAGGGTCACCCTGAGATTTCAGGTCGGGTAGCGTGAAGCATGATCATGATTTACCCAAAGCAACAATTGAACCAGGCTTTACTTCCAAATTGGGAATTTCACATTATCACACCAGGAAGATCTCTTCCTTCAGGTTGGGATCAAGGCTTGCCAATTTGGATTGAAAAGCCAACTGATTGGCCACTGAGAGTGCACTTGAATCCATGCGTTTGGAACTACGGAATTTCAAATTGCATCATTGATCAAACCATTAAGTGAGAGAGAACATATTCCCTAACTCTAATTATAAATTAATTCTATAACTATAGTTATAAATCTTTCACCATTATAATGGATAATTTTATAGCAAATGTTGGTGATCAGCATCGTGGGTCATATGCTCTTCCAGGGTTGTGACATTCTCATTCCAATCCATCGAAACCAACTTGGAGGTGCGGTTCCACTTATAAATGGATACACAACCATAGCTATAGGGGCTATATCCCAACTAATGGGCTTTATAACCATGGTAATAAGCCCAAATGTAACATCAACTGCACCCCCCAAGTGGGTTATATATATATGTTCAAATTGTGTCCATTAAACCCCATTAACTTCCATTAAAACATGTTTTTCCATTCAAGTTTGGTAACCATTATACAGTATCCCATTGTGATTCCATCAATAATGTACCATTATTATCTTTGTTAAACCATACATACATGATTACATGACAAACACGTAACACAAACATATATTATATGGTTTAATAGTATGTTTTATCATCAATAATGAATAACAATAAAACCATAGATATATAATCCATATTAAACCATATCAAACCATGGATATTCCAATGGATTTGATGGGTAAACCATATAAAACTACGAATTCCTCCTGCAGACAACACCCAAAACACGCTGTCTCCAAGCGGCGCTCCAGCTGCGACACAGCGCATCTTGCGCCGGATGCGCCCAGCCCGGCAGGCGAAGCGACGCGGCCGGCTCCACGGCGCCTGGCGAAGCCGGTGGCTTGGATGAAACTAATGGATGGAGATTTTTACAAACAATGGTTAATAGTGGTTAATGATGGTTAATGATGGTTAATGATGGTTAATGATGGTTAATGATGGTTAATGATTGTTAATGATGGTTAATGATGGTTAATGATGGTTAATGATGGTTAATAATAATCACAGTTTAAACAACAAATACTGGTTGGTAGTTTGAAGCCCTCTGAAAAATATGATTTCGTCAATAGGAAGGATTATCCCACATATTATGGAAAATAAAGAATGTTTGAAACCACCAACCAGTTATAATCTCGTGTGTTTGATATAAAAAAAATCATTGGACAATGTTTCATATAATTAATGATTATTATTGTCATAATAGTTATAATTGTAGTTGTCATGTTTCATATAATATCAATGTCCTATAACCCTCTGGTAAACGTACAAAAAAAACTATGGAAAATCAGTGTTTTTTTTTTTGGGGGGGGGGGTAAATCAACTGTTTCTATGGCCATTTTCAATAGCTATGTTAGTTTACCAGAGGGTCACCTGATACAATGATAGGGATTTTATGGCACAATAGGGACTAATAGATGATATTGGGATATGATACGAGAATGATATAACCTGAAATATCGTGATATAATGGTGATAATGTTTTATGTATCATCATGTTTCATCTGATATCAATGTCCCATTATCCCATCATATCATCCCATTGTACCCTCTGGTAAACTAACATAGCTATGGAAAATCACTATTTTTAATGGGTAAACTCACTATAAATGGCCATTTTCAATAGCTTTTTGTATGTTTACCAGAGGGTAAACCTCCATTTTCCTATGGTTTTCCTATGGTTTTCATAGAATGTTAGCCATTACCAGAGGGTATTGTTGTTGGTTACAGCCCCGTTACCATAGCCCCGTTACGGGCGCCTCGGAAGGTGGGCAGCTGCAGCAGCATCTGCAGCAGCTGCGGAGCATTGGGATCTTCGCCCAGCACCGCGCGGTGCACGTCCTCGCGCAGCAAGTCCAGGTCCTGCGAAGGCGAGGTCCGCGAACCATTTCTGCCACGGAAGATCCATATGAATATATACTATGAATGTAATGAAAAATATAACTAGAAATATAAATACAAATATATATATATATACATTTATTTATTTATTATGAATATATCTAGTCTATATACATATATATATATGTATGTGTGTGTGCGTGAATCCATATTAATTATCCTCATCCACTGATGCTGCTATCTCTATATGATATGCATTTAAAGTATGCACATGTAATACAATCAACATTTCTAGCTTCATATTTGGGATGTTCTGATTCAGCCAACTAACTCCGAATAACTATGGATATTATCAATCAGCCAAGAACTAGGGACACTTAAAAGAACCGGTCTGGCTGAATTTCAATAACTCACTGACTAAAAAATAATAAACATAGTGCCATTGGGGGATCATTCCCCATATGTAAAACATCATTCCAGTGAAGTCACCGTGAGGTCATTCTGCTTCGTACAGAAATTATAGGATATCAAGTTCCACGAACATATCTACTAAACTCTAATAAACATCTATTTGAATCATGGATTTCAATTCCATGAATTTTCATTTAACATCATTGGAATGTTGCCATATAGAAACTATTCCCTTGAAATTTCCTTATTCCAACAAAACTATTTGACATTGGATATTTCATTGACAATTCAAACGCCTATTTCATCCATAAATCAATGGGTTGGTTTAAGGGAAAAATTATGGGAAACACCCATATTTCATCATATTTCATAGGAAAATCTATGGTTTCCTGTAGGTTTTCCCTTACGCCAACCCATTGAATTTCTACAAAACGTCGAACCGTTCGACAGGCCCAGCGAGCTGTAAACGGCGCCTGCACGGATTCTAAGCGGTCCAGTGCCCTGTGGATCAGGTGCCTGGGATCCAGAATTTCTTTAAGGACGCCGAAAACAAAATAGTGTTATATGATTTAAAAAGTTTTAAAAAAAATGGGACATTCTTATTTAGGTGGCTGCTATATTATCTATATTATCTGGTTGGTGGTTGACCTACCCCTCTGAAAAATATGAGTTCGTCAATGGGAAGGATTATCCCATACATTATGGAAAATAAAATTCATGTTCCAAACCACCAACCAGAAATAGTGTTATCTGATTCATATCATAATTAGGGGAAAATAAAAGGGAAAAATAATAGGATATCAATTTTTGAAGGACACCTCAACAGAATGACCCAAACTACCCTCCGATTTAGTGAAACATGTGGGATATTGGGATAATGGCTGCTTAATGGCAGTTTCAGATGGTTTTTATATGGTTAAAAAAAACGATTGGATAATAATATTGGATATTAATGTAATCATTATTATTTTTTAACCAATAAAAATATTATTATGAGGGTATATCATTATGTCATTAATGGCGTAAAAAATGTAAGAATGACATAATGGATATACCCTCCGGTAATCAAGCGCGGCTGGCCGGGAAATCGTTCACAACTGGAGGTTTTAGGGGGAAATCATCTATCAATGGTGGATTGTCTTTTTGCGATGTTTGATTGCCTCTCTCTGGTTATGACTAACATAGCCATGGAATAGATGGCCCGTTGAAATAGATGGTTTACCTGGGTTTACCTATTAAAAATGGTGGATCTTTCCATGGCTATGTTAAATAACCAAATGGTAACGGGAAAACCTGAAAATATGGTCATTTTCATCCACCAATCATCCGACCGATCATCATATCACAATCCATCCCAGCCACCTCAAAAAAAAACTCATCCGATTTCATCACACATCCCAAAGCAAATCCAGCATCACCATATCATATCCCATATCATATCCCAAACCCTTACGTGTATGTCACCTATTTCGTGGTGATGATGATATGATGAGAATGTCGCCCTTTACTTTGTGAATGAGAAACATCAGGCAATGTCAACCATATACAAAATCATCTATTTCATCTATATTGTGGCTGACATTGCCCAAGAAAAGAATTTTGGATTACCATCTGGTTATTTCACATAGCCATGGAAAATCACCATTTTTAATAGGTAAACCAAGGTAAACCATCTATAAATGGGCCATTCTCCATGGCTATGTTAGTCATAACCAGAGGGTATATGATCACCATAAATCCATCGATTTTGTGTATGTCACCCCACCCGACCGGGCCCCGTTTTATTCTCCAAGCTACGCTTGAAGGTCACCCTCCTCGCGGTGCAAAATGGGCTCATCCTGAACGGCGTTTGCCGCGTTTGCTGAACTGTCGTGGCGACAAGTCATTGGTTGCCCTCCAGTACACTAAGAGTTTGCAGTGGAGAAATCACCATTTTTAGTGGGTAAATCAACTACAAGTGGGTGGATGTTCAATAGCTAGGGTGAATTACCAAAGGGTAATACTGGTTTGTTGAATTTACTGTGCATGCGGTAATACATGGTCAATCAATATTAGTTGGTTGTGTGCCATCTTCTATGGCTGCTTTGGGAAATGCACTGAAATCCAATCACCATGATATTGAACACCTGCATTGCATGGTCCCAAATATGTGATTTCATCCCTTGCTAAACCACGGTTTCAGAGGGGGTATTTGGATATTAGAGAAAGGGATTACAAACCATAGTAATAGTTACTTTAATCATCTTTAATCTATATTGGTGGCTGCTATATTATCTATATCAGGCCTGACAGAAACGGTAGCCACAAATGCTACAGTATATTATTTAGTGTGTGAGGATAACCTTACACATCTGATTCATCTGATGGGCCGCCCCACCATTTCTCCATGTCCCAGAACAAATGCATTACACCAACCTGAGCATGCCCAAGTCTTAATTTCATGTTGCTGAAATACTCCTATCACCCTTGTTCCGTGGCTTTATCTGACCGTTATTTCTGCGGACATTGTTTAAATGTCCCTCTCTTCCTATTGCTCAGCGAAATGCTAATTGTCATTGCATACGTCCCAAATCAAAACAAATGTGAGTAGAATATCGCATCTTCCTGATCATAGCTCAGAGTTCACTCAACATCACTCAACATACCCGGCCTGGTAAACATACAAAAAGCTATTGAACATGGCAATTGAAATAGTGGATCTACCCATTAAAAATGGTGATGCTCCATAGTTGCGTTAGTTTACCAGATGGTAATCAAAGTATTAGCCTTTTGCTCAGCATGGTTCTATCCATTTTTGATGCTCACAAAGGTGGTGCATTCATCCCGATCACATAATCTTTACCCATCCCTTAGCCATCATCCAATTCAAATATCAGATGTTCCCCGATGGCTAAACCTTTGCCCACCAGCCCACCATTCACCAGGGTTTTACCCTGGTAAAGCCCTCCATCCATCCCACCCATCAGTTGCCAAAATGCTACATATGTCATTGAATCATTGTCATTTGCCCTCTGGTACACATACAAAAAACTATGGAAATATCCACCATTTGTAGCTGGGAAAATCAAATGGAAATCACCATGTTTGATGGGAAAATCAACTATTTCTATGGCCATGTTCAATAACTATGTTAGTTTACCAGAGGGTAGTTCTTTAAAACCCCATGTTTGCTGGTCTTTTAAGTGGTTCTACTCCACTTTTGGCTGCTGATAGCTATAACGCATTCAAAGAACATCTAAGAACAATCTCCCCCAAACTTTTGGTGGCCAAAAACGGTCAAATCTGGTCAAATGATCCATCCCCCTGTCATAAATCACCCATCCATCCCTCAATTATCCCGTAGAAGTATCACTTTTGTCCCAACCCTTTGGTGGGTGAAAATTGTTATATATATAATATTAGTTGTGTGTGTGTGTACTCATATATCATAGAACCCCGTTGAAGATGCATCCCAATTTGCCAACAGCCTTTTTAAACGACAATACAATACATTGCACATAATTATCCCAAGTTTTCCTGGACACAGATACCAAAAAAAAAAGAACCGATGGCAGCGCCGCAGCTGGCTGGAGCGATGTCGAGGGGAAGGCGCCAGCGGCGTTGGACGCGGATGTGGGGGTTGTCCAGGGTGTATTCAGCTTCTCGGAAATGCCCTGGTACCCAGCCCCACTGCATGATGCCATCATCATTTCAGTGAAAAATGACAAAGCTCGCTCGACAATTCAGGAATCGAGTGCGCGTTTCGATGCAGCATCCTCGACCATGGCTTTGGCAAAGCGAGAATCCGCAATGGCCATCCCATGGAATCCCTACTGGATTCAAATCCCTATGAAATTCCGAGATAAAACACCATTGAGTTACCATTGAATCACCATGAAACACCATGAAATCCCTCTGAAATCCGTCTTCAATCCCACTAAACCACCAAAAATCACTATTCGGAATTGCTTGAATTACCATTCATTCAACACCTTTTTTTACAGAAATCCATATGAAAACCATCGAAAGCCCATGGTTTTCACCAAGGCACCAACTCGTCTTTCACCCGCTCTGCCAAGCGATGCATCTCCGGAAGCTGCAGAAGCTCAGGGCTGCTGGGGCGCTGCTCAGGCACCTGGAAGATTTTTCCGGCACCGCTGGCAGGAAAATCACCAAAATCCCCGAAGTAAATGGATGTTCCATGGGAATTTCAGGATCCTAGTAAGTGAATATCCCAGCAAAATATGGCCAAACATAATTATGGTACTAACGTACCTCCATTTTAGGATCCTGGAATTCCCATTGAGAGGTTTTCAATACAAAAATATGTGGAAAAATATAGAAAGATATGGGAAAATATAGGAAAAATCCTCGAACTCAACTGGGAGATTTATGGAGATATCCAATTGTCATCATTGATTGCCGGAAGGTCATGCGGTTGAATGGGTGGTTGGAGTGGATAACGACGGCATGTATATCTGGCTAAATTCTAATAATTGGGGTCCAAAAAATCAAGGATTGCCCATTGCGAGAAACATGTTAGAAGTAAATACTCCACAACCCAGTGTGACCATTGGAATAATTAAAAAGCATAATAACAAATTGCTATAGTTATGGTCATACTGATTGTTTCAGCAACGTAATGGATATCACTATTGTGAATACGGTTCAACTATAAAAGCTTATAATGTTAGTAAAACAATAATTAACCACCCATGTCTTGATGTATAATAACCATTTATGGATATTTATGGTACAAAAAGGGTATGGTCGATCCTCTTGCTTTACTAATATCACCATGATTACCCTCTGGTTATATGTCAAAATAGCTAATGAAAATGGCCCATTTATAGTGGATTTACCAATTGAATATGGTGATGATGGTGCATGATATGGTGATGTCATGGGAATATCATTGTTTACCCTCTGGTTATGTCAAAATAGCTATGGAAAATTGCCATATATATATATAGTATATAGCTGATTTACCTATTAAAAATGGTGATTTTCCAGAGTTATGTCTGGTAAACATACAACAAACTATGGAAAATCACAATTTTTAATGGGAAAATCCACTATAAATTGCCATTTTCCATAGCTATGTTAGTTTACCAAAGGGCATGGTGTAACCCCAATGACTTGTCACCGTGGCACTGGCGTCAAAAGCTTGGTCAACACCGAGCAAAGATCCTGGCAGACTTCGTCGTCCTGGTCGCCGAAACTACCAAGCCAGTGGGGTTACCATTGGGGATTTTGCCAGGAAAAATAGGGAATTCATTGGAAATTGATGGGGAAAAATAGGGAATTCATTGGAAATTGATGGGGAAAAATAGGGATTTCATTGGAATTTGATGGAATCATTATGTGTATATATATATATATATATGTGTGTGTGTGTGTACCCCGGCGATCACATCAGATTGCAGTCCACACTGTTGAGGTGATTATCTATTTATTTTTTGTCAGGGCTTTGTGATCATGCTAAGAACCACCACAAGTTTGGATATAACTCTTGCAGCATTACCTACCCTAGGTAAGGCCTATGTGAGGTCTATGTAAGAGAATATCCCTACACCAGCTGAAAACCGAACATGAGCCTTCACATTGCGACCCCTGAGACTGAGGCAGAGGGCAATCATGATGCTGGTCGGTGTGAAATTGGTAACTTAAGTGAATCATCTGGAGAATTTTTGGCTGTTTTCAATCCACACCAAACATATTCATGTGTCAACTGGGATCATCCTAGGTAGGATATGACAAATGTACATATATATATGATACGTATACATATATATATCTTTACAGTCTTTACATGTCAATGTATAAAATATCTAACACATTCTACTAGTATCTTAGAAGCCAACCGCCCAACTACCTCTGAACAATGCATGAAACCAACATCCCCCGCAGCATGTGGCAGCCCGCACCACGAGGGCGTTTTCATCCCACTTGGCCCGTGGCCCTGTGGCCCAGAGTTTCTTATAAGATACGGACCCGGCTGATGGTGCAAGAATCAAACGCCCCGGCACCATATTACGCAACATTGAACTAATCTATAGCACAAGTTCAGTCATGTGTCCACTAGTTGCATGCAACCGGTAAACTAATATCCAATTAATTCATAGGGCTCAACTACAAAATTTACACAGGGATTCTTCCACTGCTAGGTTGACTACCAGAGGTAACTTTACCGCCCCACCCCAACTGACAGATTGGCAAATGCTACGTGGAACGACCTTGGCATAAGTTCTCGCAACCATTTTCCTGGCATGGAACATCATTATGCCAAGTCTTAGATGCTCAACAAAAAAAGGAAGTTCTTAGTTGGGATATCCACTAGCGTACTATGGCCAAAGGTTAAGCTTACATATCTTATCAATATTCCAATTGTTCGTGGGCTATGTGTGTTACCAGTCTATATCTTTGCTGATGTCCCCGTTTTGGTTGAAAGATATTCCAGTCTTGTATTACTTATGGTTGCTTCGAATATCATTTCCCTACCAATTCAAGTGCGAGTTTACTCACATATCCCAAATGTTGAGGAATGATCAATCCCATTCAATCCCCATATTCGCATATAAATATACATATATATTATACTTAAAACCCAGGTCTTGCACTTTTTGCTGATGGTTTTCTCAGTTGTTCTCTGTATTTTATACATGTTGCATGGGTTTTCCCATCTTTGTTCAACCATCAGCCAGGAGTGGATGCCACGAAACATGGCAACTTTTAAATCAAAACCCGCAGAAGCTCTCAGCGGCCCAAACCTCAGAGCGCTGGTGACTGGATCATGAAACAGCCCCTGGAAGCAGAAAATCTGATTTATGCATAAAAATATACGCATATATATATATATGTATGTATGTGTGTCTGTATTAGTGTATATGCATATTAATGTCTGTGTATATATATATATATATATACTATCATTATATATCGTATGTGTCTGTTGTTTACCTATATATATAATATTATAATATAGATGAAGCAAACATGTATACGTATACAGGTTGGGAATGGTTGGGATATACCTAATATACCTGTACCCCAGCTGTTTGCTACCCATCTGCCAAGTGCCAACTTTTGGGGCGTCACGGGAAAGTGTCCATTGCCAGAGAATGGAATTACCACATGGTAAACGATAGTAGGGATCCATCATCCATTACAAAAACTCTTGGTTGATGGCATATCATGACATATCCTGACTATCTCCTAATACTATCCTATACTATTCCCATGTTTCTTGGTTTGATACTGCCAATTCAATATCCCAGAAGACAGAAAAAAGCAAATAGTTCTCTATTGTTTCTGATTCAATATCTGTCGTTGCTTAAATCACGCTTTTGTTTGTTAAATCCCTAGCCGTCCAGTCCAGGTTGATATACCGTTCAAGTTTTGTGTGCTTTAAAAATCCACATGTCCAATCAGGTTCCCAGCATACCCATTGTATCCATCCAGTCAGTTATATCCCCCTTTTCTATCCAATTCTACCTCCATGTCACTTCCAAAACAGAAACCTCATGAACTGGTTGATGTCAACCACAACTTCTAAATGTGGCAAACCTGACTGTAAAAAAATACAACTGGTTGGTCGGTTCAACCCCTCTGAAAAATATTAGTCAGTTGGGATTCTGATTCCCAATATATGGAAAAATAAAAATGTTCCAAACCACCAACCAGACAATTATTACCATCCCTGAAATAAATGGAGGTTTCTAGCTGGGAAAATCATCTATTTCTATGGGCCATCTATACCATGGCTATGTTAAATAACCAGAGGGTAATTACCAAAAATGAGTGTTATAAACTATCCCCAAAATGGTAGGTCTATCATTGGATTTGTCATAAACCTCATGAAATGGTTGGTTTCGACCACCATTGTCCCACTTGGTGCTGACTGCATCACCATTAAGTCACCATGTTCAACTTATATCCCATAATTCATTTTCCTTTATATATATATATAAATGGTGTTTTAAAAAAGAGTTTCCAATTATATAAACCACTACTTGGGATCTATTTCCCATGAATCTATAACAATTACCCTTTGGTAATTTAACATAGCTATAGAAAATCACAATATTTAATAGGTAAATCAGCTATATATGGCAATTTCTAAATTACCAGAGGGTAACAATGATATTCCCATGACATCACCATATCATGCACCGCGCCTTGAGGCTACGCAGCCTACGCGGCCTGGTACAGGGACTTGGTCTTGGCATACAAGGCCCGGCCCTGCGCCGTCTTTCCTCCCACCTCAGACGCGTCTGGCCCTGTTGATCCCATTATTGATCCCATGAGCATAGAACATGAGCATAGAAAATGTTCAGATGGGGGCAAGACCTTACTGGCGCTAAACGTAGGGAATGGATGGGAATGGATGGGAATGGGGGTTGCTGGGATTATTATTGATAGTTATTGTGGATCATTCCCTCATTGCCTACTAAGCACAAGTAGCACAAGTAAGAGAAACATCCATGTTTTCTTTGTGCATAGAATCTTCAAATCATTGAATGCCCATGAGAAACATCCCTCATTCTGTACAAAGCCACTAAATGATCTAAGTTCTAAATGCGCTTAAGTTCACAATTCAGCACCTTTTTCAAAGCTCCATTAGATAAATCGACTTGGGATTCACAGCGGTCTAGGGCAAGTCATTGAGGATCAACATATGCATCCACATCCGTGGTGGAGGTGATCATTGTGACAAAAAAAATAGCATATCTAGTCCCTATTAGATGGTCAAATCCCCATCGCATAATGATTCATAAACACGTGAATATCCATAATATATCATAATTCCCCGATGATTTTTTGCACTATTCGCCTTCTTTTGACTGGTGAAATCTCAGCATTTTCACAACTCTATCGAAAGTTGCGCCGCGGCGCTGGGCAGAATCCCTTGATGCCAAGCTCCTTGCGCGCCTGTTGGAATGCCTTCCTGAGCCGACAGGCCAGCGAAGCCACGTTTGGACGCGTGGCTAAGGCGTTTGGTGAACTATAGTTGTTCTTTATTTGTTGATGAAGCTGACTAATTCACTTACCTGAAAGTAGCTGGTCATTGTGATTCATCATTTGCTTTATTTGGAATTATGATTGAGCATAGGTACTGACTGATAATGGTTAATCATGATTGGATATATAAATATAGATATAGTGGCTCATAATGGTTTATAGTTTACAATGCCATCCCCGATCACATTAAATTCCTCCACATTTCCGGGCCCGAAAATAAGGAAACCCAATAATGTGTAACCAGGGTCTTGTTTTTGAAGGATCTAATATTTCCATAGTTTCAAGTGGAAGGGTTGGTTTAAGGGTTTCAAAATGGGTCCACAATATCCAGGAAAATTACGGTTGCATATATCATATAACTATATAATAAACTATTAGGTGCCCGACCCCGCGTCGGGCCGTGTACGAAATAGCAATGCATTTGGGTCAAAATTGCGCTCTCGTGGTAGTCTCCTGAGGATTTGCTCGTTTCAGAGTTGAAAAATCACTTAATGTTAAGTAAAGCAACAGTAAACCACCCATATTTTGATGGTTTATACCACCCATGTATGGTGAATTTGGGAATGATTTATATCTTGATTTACAAACTTTGCCCGCGATTTCCCAAAACATTGACCTGCGAACAAAACTTCAGTCAATATATAAATTAGTCAATATATAAAACTTTGCAGGTCAACATTTTACAAACTTCAGTCAATAAAACATTGACCTGCGAACATAGCTCAATGTTCAGCTTCAGCGCAACATCCCTTAACATCACTTTGTGGTGCTTTTAACAACTCCGCAGGGTATATGGTCCGAGGTTGACACGCGACATATACCCTCCGGTGATTTCACGGTTCTGTTGAATAGGTAAATCATGGTAAATTATATGCATAATTTATATACATAATCTACAGTAAATTAAAAATGGTACTGTTTTCCATACCTATGTTACCCTCTGGTAATTTAACATAGCTATTGAAAATCACCATTTTCAATGGGTAAATCCACTATAAATGGCCATTTTCAATAGCTACGTTAGATTAATACCAGAGGGTAAATAGCAAGAGGGTAGGAATCAATCAATACATGTTTGATCTGGATGCTCTCGAATCATTGCACCCAACACCCCAATCATCTTGGGAAATCTGCGTCCCAGCAAGGGAAAACACACAGGGCCCATTGTCATTAGGGGCCGGGGTTCCGACTTCCGACTATCTCCCGATCTCCCCGATTATCGGTTTAATGTCATGTAACCCCATCTCCCCGATCACATCAAACACCAGTTTTTTTTGGACCCAATCTTTATTCTACATGTATAGATCTAATGCATTCAGCTAGGGTTTTGTTCGGGGTGGCCTGTCTATGATATAGGGGAGGGGGATTATATATAACTGGATATATTCCATGCTGGTCCAAAAAATGGGCGTATAATGTTGCCCTCTCAACCTGTAAAAATTATTGAATACCACCAACAAACAACACGGGTCAATAAGCAAACATGGAAACATGGGGTACTCCAAATTTAAATCCCATTGAATTTTACGGGTATGGTAGCTTTGGCCGAACCCAAGTTGCTTCCAATTAGTGATTGATGAGGAGAGCCCCACTCCATACGGGAATCAGGGTCTTTCTTAATGAATCTTAGGGTCCGACAATCAAACGAAAAAACATTAGGTTTTGATTGTGGAATTCAACCTACTGCAGCACCCTTATGTGTTTGTCCAAAAACATAAAACGCACCACGATAATGGAAAACATCCAGAGAAGGAAATGATGATGTCCGTTTTCAATTGTGCAAATTAATGTTGGTTTTCTTTTGCGAATCCTCTTCCTATTCCTCCTCTTTGATTGCTGTTCTGGTTGTTGGTTCATTTTCCTCTTCCTCCTGGTTTTCGTCTTCCTGAAGCAGAGTCAATTCGCGTTTGCTGTCAATTCAGCCCAGAATTGTTGCACAGAACTGGCGCCAAACACCGGCAAACTTCCCACGCTGCGTTGGCTAACCCCCCTTCCTTGTTCTCTTTCCCTTCTCTGTTCTTTTGGTTCCCAAGACTGATGGGGCCTGCGAGCAGGGTTTGAACCAGGTCTCAACTACCTATTACATGACATCATGCACATTCATGGGCCGTTTCCTATTTCATGGCTCCTCTTTCTTTCTTCCTTTATTTCCCTTTGTTAGATGGGGGTCGACAAAAATCCTTCAAAATCCAGTTGCTCTGGTTTTCGGAAGAAAGTTGCTGGTAGTTCGATTTTCATCCTCCTCGATACTTTCCGGGTTCCAACTGATGCATTTTGACAAGTTCTGGGTGAATACTTGGGAGGGAAGGCGGTGAAGGGACGTATGGGTCTGGCATGAGTAATTATGGCTGATACATGCTACCCCAGTTGTTTCAATCATGAGGTACATAATATTAAACCATGCCATGGCAATGCATGGTTTATGCTGTTCCAAAAGGTTGGTACAACCCCTGTCTCGGGTATGGCTCAAAATTATTGACACCCAAACATGGATAAAAATGGATGCTGTCAGATATAACAGCATGACATTGTTTTTTTTCGTGGCTTGAGATGTCTTCGGGATTCTTCAACAAATAAAACTTGGGGTCGTCCGGGTCGCTGCAGTTTCAGCAGGACAAGGAACGTCCAGCCGGAAATTTTGCCATACATCTTCTTGGCCGATGCATGCGCCTTCTTCGTCACCTCAGCTTGATGCTGAAACAACCAGCCCCTCCCGGTGGTGTTACTTGGTGTTCAAACCTCTTGGTGTTCAAACCTCTTGGTGTTCAAACCCCCATCAACTATGTATTAGTTATAATTATTTAGTCATGTTATATAGTTCAAAACCAACTTAGCAGCGGACCATGGGGCACCATTATGCACTGTTTTCAAGGTTGTTTACCAGAATTTGTTTAGACTATCTGCGTTTATTGCAAGTCATCCAGGACGTGAGCATGAGAAATTGAGCTCATCGACTTGGTGGTTTCTTGATATCTATGGGAATCAACAAGTGCAGCAGGGGTGCAAGCCCAAATAAATCCAATCCCTAAAAGGATGAATGGTTCCATTGAATGGTCAGGTCGGACTCGAACAAAGGGTACCAGTCCATGGGCCGCAACTTTCAAATTGCTTTGCAAAGGCAATCTTTGTTGGTGAATAACCTTAATGACCCACTAGGCCACTAGGCTGTTCATATAATTGGGGGGAAAAAACGTTTTAGTAGCCAACTATCACTATTTCAGAGGAACCTCCTAATAATCAATAATCAACTAGTGCTTGTTAACCTTGGGTTGGCACTATATGTTTGGTGATGTTAACCATCTGGCTGTGATATGTTGAGACAGCGCACCCCTATTCGAACTAGTTCACCTGGCAGAACTAGTTTGCTGCACCCCGACCTGACATCTTTGATGATCTTGCGATGATTCCCAACACGAATGGCAAGGTGGTGCCCTGACATAAATTGCTTTGTAAACCTCATTACTAATAGATTCATCTACAGCCCAAGTCTATCCAAGTGGTAAGCCCAAGAATAAACCATCCCATTATCCCATCAACCATGAGGGGGCAGCCAGGGGGCATATGCTATGAATGATCCCCAAGAGGGGTATACATGGTATACCACATCAAATGAGTTGGACACCACCTGCAACCAGCTGGCGATCTTTCCGCGCTTGTTCACCATCAAATCCTGGGATGCAATAGCTTTGTCAATGGGGGAAACAACCATCCCCATTCCATCGGAAAACCACCGGCATTCTCCCAAGAAACACATGGCATATCTTGGGGCCGTGCCATATTTTCGAACCAAACCATATCTATCCATATCTCTGATCATTTCTGCCAAAAACCATCGGGTTTTATCGAGCAAAACCTGCATCCGAGGGGGATATTGGCCCCTCCTTGACGACCAACACATGGAAAACGGGGATTGAACCACTACCCATGTTTGCCCCTGAAAGAAATCAGTGGGATCTTAGATTCATCAAAAAAAGTTAACACTACACTCATTCACCTACCAAACCCAGGTAAAAACCCTGTCAGCAATGTGTTGGAGTCTGCATTGCGATGCAACAATTGATGAACATTGAATGTCATATATATATATGTATAATATATATATATATACATATATATGCACATAAAACAATATAACATATGTATATATATATATATATATATATATATATGTCATGCAGGATATCTCAAAGCAACTTGGGGACACATGGGGATACAGTCTACAAACGTGGGAGAAGTATACAAGATGTGAACTTTTCTCAAGCGATGGTGCAACCCACC
>Ga0126342_10006978_pt1 | contig 20123 bp, 28 predicted proteins | sample Cyp1metagenome_FD_92528 | JGI IMG/M metagenome (GOLD analysis project Ga0126342, IMG submission 92528) | Coral microbial communities from Lord Howe Island, Old Settlement Bay, Australia - Cyphastrea 1 metagenome | ecosystem: Host-associated > Invertebrates > Cnidaria > Coral ...
AGTTCTAAATGTGGGGATTTCTTGAGTATACCATGTTTAACCAGAAATTGAAATCACTTAGCAATTCTGGTGATTTATCAGAAATGGTTTGGAAAACAGTTCTAAATGTGGGGATTTCTTGAGGATACCATGTTTAACCAGACATTGAAATCACTTCGCAAACACACAAATGGTGATGAAGCCATTCAACCATGATGGAAAACACACACTTTCATCACCGGTGATGAAATTCAACAGGCTTCAATCCCCATCATAACCCTCCAACTTATCTGATTCACCATCTTATGATATTCCGCCATGTTGCTTTTTGTTTTCCCTTGTATCCCACTAGCAACCAAAAAGATCGAATGCATTTACCTACATTCTATTTTTATCTATTTTTGAAAAATATATTCTATCTCTTTGGGGGTTACTACAGTTATTTCATCACCATGAAGCTATCCGTTAACCTCGTGAACGATTCACCAACTTTGCTGATAGTTTTTTTTTTCATGGTCATCTAACCAATAATCTGGAGATATCGGTGACTGGAACCATGGAATGGATTGTGACTTTTCCATTCAGTTGAGACTGGAATAATCATCCCAACTGACGAAATCCATCATTTTTCAGAGGGGTAGGTATACCACCAACCAGTTATAGGATAAGAATCAGAAACTTATGAAACAGTTTCAATGATATTTAAACCATGAATGCTGGTTTCAAACAACGAAATGAGGCGTGGTATGCACCAACCATTCTATGGGGAACTGATGAGATATGATGGGATGCAGCCAACATATCTGGTGTTGGGCTGTCGGTTTCATCTCAAGATTAAGAGATAGTGGGCAACAAGCCAACAAACATCATCAATTTCTACAATTTTTTCCACCAAAAAGCACCAGCAAATATCCAGCAGGTCCAGCTAGCCCTGCACTCCATCATACTCCATCTAGTAGGCTAACTTCCATGAATTTCCAATATATCCACCACATTCTAAGAATGGTACCATACCCATTATTTAGCCATGATCAAATGATATTACCATTAAGCGACGGTGAATACACAGATTTACTGTAAACTATAGATGTGGAAAATCCATGATCCACCATTTGTAGGTCACTCTTTCCACTATCCGAGTTCGGCTTTTTATTTTTTGGGGTTTAAACCATGCATAGGTGTCTTTTTCCCACTGGTTGGTTGATTGATAGAGGGAATGATGATAGATGGGATTAACCAGCTCCCGGCCCCTCTATTTTTACCCAAAGGACATTATTGTGGGAGTTTCCATGGTTTTCCACATCTTTTGGTATGTTTACCTGTACCTGTACGGCCCAAAATTTTCCACCTCTCTGTAGCTGAAGCGCAGGACAGTGATGGGCAGGAGATTGGCCGGGCTTGGGGCGATGAGGCCGGCAAGCTCTTCGAGGCGACGAGTTGTCAACGGCTGGCGACCGTACCATGGGTGAGTTGGGAAGAATGGTGATTTTCCATAGGAAAAAAACATGGGAAAGAACATCTATGAATGGAAATGTCATGCATTTTCATGCTATTTTCATGGGACATGATTTATAATATTCTACAATATCTAATTAAATGGTTATCCTCTTGATTATTTATCCAGTATCCTCCAACATTCTCCAGTATTCCCAGAAAGGACCAATTTTTTGTATATAATCACCAGAATCACAATATGAGTAGTAGCAGTTTTAGCAGCAACAGTAGCAGGAGGAGAAGTAAGGGCAAGTAGGAGTATCAGCACAGTTTGCTTGCTATGATGAGCCCTTTCCAAAGGGTACGGATCAGGCACCTTCCGTAAGCACTCACAAATCTATAGTACGGATCACCGCGGAGCGATCCATACCAGATTTTTGACTCGCACCCCAATATATCCCAATATTAACTATCATATCTTATCCATGTTTAATTATCATATATATACCAGCACCTCCAAGAGCATAGAAATTTCTACGCCAATCTCAAAAAAATACATTTTTGAGATTTTTCAACGCCAGTCCGGATATTTCTGCGCCAGTCCGGTCTTTTCTGCGCTAGTCCGGTTTTTTTTGTGCTTGGAGATTTTCTCCGGGTTTGGGGTTGGACCACTTCACCCTTGTGCAACAAATTACAAATTCCTCATGAGTCTCAGGCACGGGCGTTGGACACGAGCATGGAGAATCTCAATTCAATTCTCTTAAGGTTTATGGTTCCTTTCTTTATAGGTTCTAATTCAGTTCTCCACAGCTTCCTGCCTCCATAAGCGCCAGAGGGAAGTGAGGTACAAATCTAAAGTCCGGTGCACTGTAGTCTTGGGAGAAACCCGCCGGGAGTACCTGGCCAGCTGGCCAACAAATCCCTCGTCCATCTGGCAAGAGTCGCACAGTGGCGACTCTTGCCATTCAACTCGTGCAGCATCGAGCTGCATGAATCGGAACGTATGCACTAGCATATGGAATTTGGGATGCATTGGAAACCGAGGTTCAGCAAGTTCCAAGCTCAGATCAGCCAAACGGCGATATGCCCGGCAGGACGTCAGCCCGGAGTGAGCTAGTGGAGAAGCATCCGAGCTGTGAAGCCAAGCGCCTGATCTGTAAAGGTTGCGCATGGCACGGTTAATACTTTGGGCAACCAAGAGGATCAGCACCCAGCGCCTGTCCAGCACGACCATGTCTGCAAACGGCGGCTGCTGTAGAACATGTTCCAGGAATTCCTGCAGCAAGGTCAAAGGCATCTGGGAGATTTTGGCAACAGGGTTAACAACCAAAGGACACGCCTTGCAGAATGAAAAATGGAAGAAAAACATGTTGCAAAAGTATTTGCTTACGAAGCGTCGCAAAGAAGAGTCGTTGTTGCACCCTTCTGCCAGCAGCCTTCAGGCCAATCTAAGCTTGCGGTGTAGCCGCACGTTTCTTTTGACAATTTTGCCAATGGAGGTTTAACCCGTCTCAGTTGGCAGAAACTTCTCCAAGACTTGGTCAAGTTAGCAAATTTCTTCTCCACCCCGCTTCCATCCCACATTGGCAAGATCACGATGAAAGCTGAAGCAAGAAAGTACCTGCCGTGGCCCAGGTGCCAATTATGCCACAGGTCTGGCCGATGCAGCTTCTGAGGTAGATCGTAGGGGGTTGGCAACAGCTCCGTGAATGGTTCGACACGGTCCCATGGCACCGCTGCAGCGCCTGAATTTTCAGTCAACTCCCAGCGCGGGGCATTTCCACAGTCTGTGTATGGGTAGCCAGCCATTCCTGCCAGACAATAATGACAAATCCCGGCCCCACCTGTGGTGTGGCCCTTTTTGGGCGCTTTTCTGAAGTGTCTCACCAATCCAGCGGCCTCTATAAGCCATGGCCAATCGCCCTTCACGCTGATGGCGGCTAGGTAAAGGGTGGAGCCATCTGGAAATTTGAAGCCAGAAGTCAACAAGCGCTGAAAGCTCATGCCGATCAAGCGAGTTGCGTCCCTCAAAAATTCGTCGTCTTCTCCATAGACTTCCTTGAGAGCAGCCAGGGTCAGGAAACGTGTTGTTTCCGGATTCCCCAGAATATTCAATTTCTGGGCGGCTGCTTGCTCCCTTTGACTTCGCAGAACGCTTTTGCTCGTGCCAGCTCCCAAAACTGGCTGCCAATTCACGAGAAGTATCGGCATTTTCTTTTTGCCTATGTGGAGGAATGGAAATTATAGACGCAGAACCGTAGGAAAAAAAACACAGGGAACAAACATCAAAAAAGGATAATCAACGCAGTTCTTACAATAATAATAATGGCAATACATGTCGACCGTCCGAGGCACTCCGCCCCTCGTCTCCGTGGATTTTCACAGGCAAGAGTCGTGCTTCATCTTCATCAGAAATGTTTTGAAACACTTCATGGTCAGCTCCGAATTGCAGCTTGAAACGTCTCCAATACTCTTTGAGAACGGAGCGCTGGCAGCCAATGATTTTTCCGGGAGCAACAAATCCAAACGATTATTGGTGTAGAGGGCAGACAGAAAGGCCTCCGGCATAATCATGGGGTGCTTCTCAGCTTGGCCCAAGCTTCACATAGCTTATCTCCATAGACACTCGCAGGGCGGCATCTTTGAAAGCTGCGAAAACATCTCTCGCCTCAGAACTGTTTCGGTCAAGGCACCAAAAAGAAGCAGAAGACACGTGCAAGGTGAGAAGAAAAATCACCTCAACGCCAGCAAGCTTCTGAATGAGCGTCTCCAGCACGAGCTAAACGCTCCAGGGTAGCATCCTGTCGCACAATGCCAAGGGCACGGTCGTCCTCCAAAATGGCTGCAGCATGCTCCGCCACTTGCACAGCCGGAGCCTCGCACATGAACAGCTTGCATACCTGGAAAACTGAACCTACAGATAGATTGGTGGAACCCGATACGGGCCAAAAAAAAAGTTCGGAAAAAATCGCGTCAAGAAACTCCACGTGCAAGGCTGCGAGCAAGACTTTGCACTGTGGAGCTTGGCACTACAGCTGCTCGCGTTTTACGGCTCTTCGCAGCGCGCCGAGAAGCAGCACCTGGCAGCAAAATGTCCCATTTTTCCAAGCAGATGATTTTTGCGTGGTCAACACAGTTGCAGACAGGGACAGCCCCCATTGATTGCAGGCATTGCGGGCCAATTTTGCTGAAGCATCTCTGTCTCTGACTTTGTCCGCTCTGCCCTGGACACTTTCTGCGCGTCACGGAGCCGAGACTGGCAGCACCCAATCGCTACAAGTTGCAAATTGCAAGAGGTACTTTGGGGAAACTTCACGCTGCGGTCTTTAAGCTCCATGTTCCATATATAGTATATCTTCCAAAGCTGGAACAAAAATACGAACGCGCGCCCGCTTGTTCAGCGGGGAGGCGCTCACCCCTGGATTTGGTAAAAAGGCATCTCAGAAGTCACTCACTCGCCCTTTGGCTTCTTGCTCCCCTGCTTGGCTTTCGCCTTGGCCTTCGACTTGGCCTTGGGCGCCGTCTCTCCTTCCTCCAGCTCTGGCTCGTGGTCATCACCTTCTTCATCTCCAGGGGTATTTTTGCGCTTCCCCTGGTTCTTCTTCATCTCCTGGGACAAAAGCTTGAAGGTGTGCTCTTTCGCCAGAATCTCCACACACCTGCGGACAATAATGGTGGACGCCCACCAAAAGGGAAGGCTGCACACTGCACGCGGAGGAAACCTACTACGTAGAAACCACACTTGCGGCTGAGGCGCGGCTTTCGAGCGGCGTCCTTGGCCTTCTGGATCTGCTGCGACAACCTGGGAGTGGCTTATTATTTGGCTCCAGTGCGTATGAGCACTTTAACCCTCAAGATAGCCCAGGGATATCCAAACTTTTGTGAGGGAAAGATAGGTTACAAAGCGACGCAGTGGGGGCAAGCAGCGCATCTGAGCTGCCATCAGTCTCCAACGCATGCTGGCATTCGGCTAGCTCCAGAAATGATTTCTCTAAAGCTTCCAGCACTGCTTCGCATTCAGACACAAACCTGCTTTTTTTCAGCTGACCAGAACGAAAGTGAAAAACATGTCTCCTTATCCGCCTACAGGGAAGAAACTAATCTGCAAGAACCAAAAAATAGTGGATATACATGATGGGGCTATTATTTGCCGATTGGCAGGAATGATTCTTTTTAAAGCTTCCAGCACTGCCTCGCATGCAGACAGAAACCTGCTTTTCAGCTGACCAGAACGAAGGTGAAAAAACATGTCTCCTTATCCGCCTACAGGGAAGATATTAATCTGCAAGAACCAAAAAATAGTGGATATATATGATGGGGCTATTATTTGCCGATTGGCAGGAATGATTCTTTTTGAAGCTTCCAGCACTGCTTCGCATTCAGACAGGCACTTGCTTTTCAGCTGGCCAGAACGAAGGTGAAAACCTTTCCCCTTATCCGCCTATACAGGGAAGATACTACTCTGCAAGAACGAAGATGGTGGAAATAATCAATATTATGATTATTTTCCAGTACTGCTTCGGTTCAGAAACATACTTGAATCTTCAGCTGACCAGAACGAAGGTGAAAAAACCTTTCCATTATGCCTCATTATGCAAGCACTAAAATATGTTTGGTGGACATATATGATGGGGCTATCTGCCGATTGGAATTAACTGGGTGTCATGAGTATTCTCTCTACGACTTGGACAAGCAACTTCACTGCTCTCGGCAGCTTGCAGCTGTTCAAGGCAACAATCCAATTGGTCACGACAGTACCTCTTGCGTGAAGCGACTCGACGAACTTTTCCAAGGTGCCCGCAGCTTCTTTGGATGGCTCCACAGCGTTGGAGCCAGGAGGCAAGGCATCTGCTGCAACAGGCATTAACGCCTGCCGTGGCACATCTGGCATGGCCTAAGATGCATAAGGCAGAAAATCGACTGTGCGATCATGATTAGTCAGGGAAACCAAGTAAAGAAACGCTGTAGCGAGGCAAGTGACATCGCCAGGATCCATACCTTCCATCTTCTGGTAAGCCTCCAGCTCACTCTTCTTCACCTTGACAGTGTCGGCCGTTTGCACAAAGTACTCCTCCACGGATTCGTCGTAAACGAACTTCCTGCGAAATACAAAACAGCTGCGCCATGGCCAGATGAAAAGATGCAGGAAGTAAGTAAAGCTCTTAGTTCTCCTGCACAAGACACTCTTGAAGCGCAAACAGTAGGCCTTCACCTTGCTCACCAGCTGCCTCAAAAGACCAGGAAACTACAGATGTCAACATGGAACCCAAAACCCCAGGCCATAGGCAGCAAATATTTGGCACGGCAAGGAACTTTGAGTACCCAAGGTCTTTCTCCATGCGCTCCTCCGTATACCAGCCGCCCTCCAGTTCCTCTTCCTTCTGCGTTCGCATCTCCTTCAACTTCAGCATCTGGTTGGCAAATTCTGCCTGCTGGGCAAAGCGAAACAACAGGCCAACAAATCATATAAGACATTAAAAGACATGCATGTGTTTCAACCTCTGCCTTGTAGACAACCTGCCACATTTGGATGCCAAAATACATCGGAACATGAATCAAGCATCCTTGCCCGACCATTGATGGTAAGGAACCGAAACAACCATCAATCAGAAAATCATTCGGCTTTGCACTGCATGGTATTGTAACATGTTTTGGTCAAACCCGACCCTGACTTGTTTGCGGGTGGCCGCGTTGTCTTGAGTTCCGTATTGCTTCAAGGCCTTGAGCAGGGCCAGGCTTAGTTCCTCGCGGTTGCCCTTCTGCCATTGCTGGTATACATCTTCAGAAACATTCAAGACACCCTTGGTGCTCGGTGTACAGAGCCGTTTCAAGCGCAAATAGAGCGCATGCTGCGACAATTCCTTCGCGCAAATTTGGCAGTAAATGCAGGACCCAAACCAAAGCAGTCAAATCAAAACTGCTTACATCTGCTTAGAAACAGTTTAGTGACAAGAAAATTTGAATCTGCTCGTGCATCCTTCTTCTCCAGGTCGTAAAACTCGTGCAAATCCGCCGTGTCACCTGTCTCGGCCCCGTGCTTGTCCGGGCCTTCAGCCACGGCAGTTGCTCTATCCGTAGAGGATCCTGCGACAGTTGGTGCATCCTTCTCGGAGGACTCAGCTCCAGCCAAAGCAGTTGGGGCAGCTTTCTGTCCCTTGTGGGTCGGCACCTGACCATCCCCTTGGCGAGCAAGCAGCTCAGCATACTTTTGCTGGAGTTCATGCAATTGACGCTGGACATCCTCTGTGGTGGGTGTCGCCCTGGGTGTCGCCATGGGTGTGGTGGGTGTCGCCATGGGTGTGGTGGGTGTCTCCATGGTGGGTTTTGCGGCTTCTCCAGCAGGCTTTTCTCTCGATTTTGCTTCTTCCATCTCGATATCAGAATCACTGTCCACCTGCAAAGAATCTGCCTCACAAGGCGCATTTTTAACTTTGAAGAAGAAAAAGGCATTAAGACGGGGGCTATTGCTGCAGTCTACAGTTGAAGCCATTTTGCACCATGATTACTATGATCATCTCATCTTCTTTGGAACCCTATTCTGATGAAGGCCGAACACAAAACGTGCAGAGATGAATTTCTAGGCGCGCAGCAGGTGTTGCAGCAGCACGCGTTGCAAACGCAGACGGCGGCACAGAGATGGCAACAGGTGAGAGAGAGGCCCGTGGCTGCAGGACCTGCAGGGTAGCACGGCTGGTTTCAAACAGGGTCCCCGTCCTTTAGCCTGAAAAAATCTCACAATTTTCGCCCAAGGCAAGGCAAAAGGTTACGCCAAGCAACTGGATCAGGAGGCGCCGCCGTCGGCGCAGCGGCTTCAGCGCGAGCAGGTGTGGCAACAGGCTTCGGCCCCTCTGCTTCGCTCACGGCTTTGTTCACCTGGGTCTGAGTCTGGCGGGCCGTGCTTCCTGGCTGGGACTTATGAACTCTTCGGCGTTTTCTGAGTGCAGAGCCGAAGCATGCAAATCATCCAAAAGCATCTGCTCGTGCTCCTCTTCCTTGACAAAGAGCCATCGTTCCTCAACAAGCAACTCCGGCCCCAACATCTGAAACCGTGGATGAAATTCGATGCCTTTGAAAAGAGAATGCGCACTACAGAGTGGCAAAGCAGATTAGCAAAGTAAACACCTGCGGGAAATTGCTGTCCCCGAAGACATTGCAGTCACATTTACCGCAGGACATATTAAAGTTGATAATATGATGATAATCTGACCGCAAAAATTCAAACAGAAATGGCAGCAGCCGTCCAAGAGGTGTCAACAAATAAGGAGCAGACAATGGCGTGCAAATCGCCTTTCATCTGGTGATCAGAAATTTTCTTCTCAGTCTCCTGCCGGGAAAAATCAACAGGGAACTGTTTAAAGGCGACGCAAGGCTCACAAGACAATAACAACAAGCTGGCCTCCAGCAGTGCTTGGAGCTGCTGCTCATCCAAGTCTGCTGTCTCCGACAGAAGGCCGCGCTTTGCCGCCACCACATCAGCTGCAGGCAAAGCCATGCTGTCAACGACCTGGGCAGCACCCCGTAGAACTTCGCTGCAGCTCCAAGTGCGGCTAGGCCACTTCCCAGCCATTCAAACAAGGACTTTTGAGACACTCCGGCTGCAAAAGTGCACGAATTCAAGTTCCAGGGTGCTGCAATCGGTAAATTTGGAAGCGACCACCCAAAGAGACAGCAGCTGCAATCACCCATTATGCAAAAAATGTCTGCAGAACAACGATGGCAGGAATCAAAAATATCACAAAAAACCAAAATACCTGTTCCAACTCCGGGGTTTCTCGCGGCAAGATTCTCGCGCCAAGTTCGTCTTTTCTCGCGGTTCTATCGCCGATTCTCGCCCCAAGTCCGATACTGTATTTTCTCCGGTATTTTTCCCCTATCAGAGAAATTCAAGATTCTTCTACTTTCTCCGGATTTTCTTGTTCATTCTCCGGTGTTTTCTGTATTTTCTCCGGTGTCAGTTTGTCGGAAAACATGTCCTTCATATTGTGGCTTTAGGGAAACAAAAAACTCGGAGATTCAGCCCACATGGAGGTTGGAAAGGCAGCTTTCCACCTTTCCGACACGCGGAGGTGCTTCGACCCCCTCAAGTAGACGCAGACCGAAAGGAGATCAGCTTCAGGCCACGTGTCACCAACTTCTGCGGCTTGGAAAAGCTGCGGGGCATCTTCAGGTTCTGCTACCGGAGGGCGCGCCACATCCTGGCAGAAATCTTGGAAGCACCGCAGCACGCGAAGTCCAAAAGGTACAGGATAAGACCTCAGCACCACAGTCCTATCCCAAAGTAGGTGACATCCATGCTTGACGGCCTAGCACTCCGAGAGCTGAGCATTGCACTGAGTCCCTTTCAAGAACTTTGTGCCACTGTAGGTCGTCCGGCCATTCTTGGTGCCTTTGTGCGTTGTTCTTACAACGCAAGACTCCCTTTGCGCCTTTCGCAACTTCCCACGGTCCAGCTTTCCGATCTGCCACGTGTTGCTCCAGCAGATATGCCGTTTCCTCAGAAAGAGGCAGCTTCAGCTACTGACTGAATTGACAAAAGCAGCGGCGAGGGCAACTAACTATATTCAAGGCTCGGCGTGAGGGCAGAATAATGTCTTGCCCACCACGCAGCCCACCAACTGCGCATGGCTGAAATCAGCAGGAACTGCTCCCAGCGCGGGTAAACCTTGAGGCGCGAATTGCGCGGCTGCTCTATTGCCCAGCAGCCATGCAATGCCCAGCAAAGAAGTGCCAAAAGAATTGAGCGCGATGCAAGTTGGTTTCCAGCCTGAACATGGCAGAGTCACAGTTGCACCATGCGAAACTATAATAAAAAGGTTGCAAAGGGCCCGCAAAAGATACTATCAGATACTAATAGTTGCCGCCAAAGGACCCGCACGTACCTTTTTGAGAGGTCTCCCCATGGTGTCACATCTGTGCGCCCGCTGGTGAAGACATTCATCGCTGAAAAGCTCGAACATACAAGTGCTATCCAGCACATGAAGTTTCCAAATTCTGCATTCATCACTGTCCACACAGCGAGCCTGATTTTTGATTATTGAATTGAAGAAAGAAAACCTTTATCATTTTCGGGGGACACACCAGCAACATTTGCCACCAAAGGACGCTAATCCTTCTGCAGTGAGAAGGTCGAAGGCTCGAGTAGCTACCCTTTTGCCATGACGGCGGCCCATGCGGACATCCATTTGAGCTGTGCTAATCTGGGCGTAGTACATGGATTTTCCCAGCTTCCCATCTCCACAAAAGATTTCCACCATTCGGAACGGGCGGTGGACCAGCGGCATCATGCCCGCATTAAAAAATGTCAAGATGACAATGAAGACGAAAGCCTGCAAGGAAGCCAGCAGAGACTTGGATCAGGCGGCGGGCTACTTGCAAAAGACATCCTTTAGGGGCCTGCCGGAAACCAGACAGACATTTCAGTCACCAAAACTAAGCAACGCCTTCGGGCAACCGACTGACAGCAGCAAGCACACCAGCTTGTCCAAGTCTTCCTCCGATGGAACTGCCCGCGTCGGCATGGCTGCACTATACAAGCGAAGAAAAAATCGAAAATGTTTGAAAGCATGGCATGTACATGTGCTTTTGCCTGCATGTCCATCTATCATGCCTATAGAAGTTGCAATGAGCTTGCATCTCTTGAGCCTTTGTGGAAGCAGCTGGCAGAAATTGGCACCAGCCACACTTGCTCAGAGCTACCTTAGTACACAAACAGGCTGGCCGCACGGCTGCGTCCTGGATTCAAAGCGCCCGGCAGCACCGCAGCAGGACAAGGCCTAACATCTGCAGGCAGCGACGGAGTAGAAGGCCCAGCAGCACAGATAGAAGTGGCCGCAAACTTGCGCTTCACCATGTGGCCTGCCAAGCAGCAAATGAAATGCAGGAGGCCATGCGAAAAGAAACACAAGCCGGGGGCGATCTGAGAGTGCAAGGTCTGGCTGCACTGTTTTTCTCCGAAGCTATCATCGAAGATCTTAACTTAAAAAAAGAATCCGTTGCTAGGCCCGGCTCTCAGGTGTCATTGCTGTCCCGCCGACGGCGGCGGCGATCGCGGCTTCTCTTGCGGTCGCTGCCACGTCGCACACGATCATGGTCACGTCGCTCGGGGCGCACAGAAGCTGCAGGAGCACTAGCAGCAGTGCGCGGCGTGTGCAGCGCATCTTCATGGCCTCTGTTAACAATAAATTAATATATGTTGAACGCAAGAAACAAAGGAAATAAATGTCCGATCCTTGCACATAGAACTAATTTTCTACCTTACAAGTTTCATCCCAGGAACTGGCAGCAGTGGAAGAAGCAGCATATCCATGATCATGGTCACGACGAGGAGGAGGCGGTGGCATTGGCTCTGGCTCCACAGGCACGGATTCCTGCAAAAACACAAAATGTTATAGTTGGTCCGCGAATCATCAGATCCTAACACGGCACCTGCAAGGAAGACAACCCTGTCCTGGCTCGAAGAGGATTCATCACGAGGCAAGGCAGCTGCTGGAGGAGGCGCTGCAGGTGGGGGCCCAGGAGTGCCTGGCAGCGATCCAAGGACTGTTCCCGAAGGCAGCCAAAGCCACGCGCTTACCCAACTTCCTGCCGGTGGGCGTTGCTTTGGTCGAATCCCAGTCGATGATGGAGTTGCTGACACTGCGCCCAAGGGAGGCGGCGCCGAAGAAGCTGATCCTTTTGTGACGGGCTCCGGTGGGCGCATGGATCCTTTGCCTGGAGGGGGGCCAGGGCCAGGTGCCTTCGCACCTTCAGGGTTTTTGCCATGCTTGCCGTCACCCTTGCCTCCTTTGCACATGCTCTCGCCTTTCTCGCCTTTCTCCCCCTTGGGGTTTGCCTTGCCGTCGCCCTTTCCGTCACCTTTGGCCGTCGGGTTCACGTAGGGGATGGGGCCTTTGCCGCCCTTCCAGGAGAGGTAGGAATTAATGGCTTCCCGCTCCCAATCCTGAAGACGGTCATCAGACATTGCTACAAGGGAAATTGAGCCGGAAAATGCTGCAGACAACACAATCAACCATGCAGTCCTCGTACTTAAGAAGCATCTACTAATGCAGCAACAGGTAAAGTACACAAGCCCCAGCCTCATAGGACACGAAGAAATCTGATCCAGCAGCAGCAGCAGCAGAAGCGAAGGTATGCCATGCGCCTGCCCAAATTAAAAAGCTGCGCGCTTGACAAGAAACAGCAGTGCTGAATTGGAGAGGAGACCACCCTTTTTCCCATCTGCACGATGCAGTGTCAATGGCCATTGCCAAGTTTGCCCCACATAGAAAGATTGGCTGGGTTGGCAGTTCCAACCCCAGAATGCAAAATAGACAAGCTAGTCCAGCAGCAGCTGATTCAAGCATACTGCTGGCTGTACTGCTGCACAGCAGCTTCCGCACTCAGCCGCAGCTTCCTCTCCAAAGTTGCCGCTTCCCTGGTCTGCCACCACTGAGAATCTATGCCTTGCTGTGCCAAGGTGGTCGCATATTCAGCAGCAGAAAAAATGGCGACGGCGATGTTCTTCGCTGTGAAATAGCAAATTTGAGTCCAAGAAGCGCCCCTTTTGACTTTCACTCCGACAGCTGCGCGGTTCCAATACACAGAGGTCTGCACAAAGGGGCCAAAGTTGCCTTTGTGCAAAGTTTCCGACTGACGATCGTAAGGCTTGCTGGCATTGAATTTCACCAGCAAGGAAGTCATCTGCAGCACCCAAGCAGGCTCTGGCTGCACGTTCTCCTCTGCCTGCGGCCTGGGCGTCGGGCCGCGCTTGGCCTTGGCCTTGACAGCTGTTGGGCGGATCTGCGGAGGCTGCGGAGGGGCAGGTGCAGAAGGCTCACGGGCAGGCGCAGGAGGTTGATGGGCAGGGGGAGCTGCAGATGGTGCTGGACCCGCTGCAGGATGGCCTTGAGCAGTCTTGCCCCGGACTCGTAGCTTCTTGGCAGGTGGCTCAGATGCTTCGGCGCCTGGAACTTCAGCCGAACCAGCTGCAGGCTCACGGACGATATCTCCAATTTTGCGTGGACGGCCCTTTGGCTTCGGTTCCTTCTTTGCTTTGGCTTTGGCCTTTGTCGCTGCGTTCTTCACCTTGGCTTTTTCCTTCTGTTCCTGGGCTTTCTCCTGCTCGTCCGCTCTCATCTGCAATTGCTGTCGGCGAAGGTCACCTTCATCTATCTCAAGAGATTGCAAATCATCTTGGACAGACTCCAACGCTACCAGCAAATCCTTGGCCACCGGGTCTTTGCCAACCGCCGTTGCCTCACCAGTCTTCAGGGTGTGTCCTTCAGGGGGGCCATCTTCTGCCGCTTCCAGACTGTCTTGGGCAGCAACAACATCAGGTCCAACACCTTCAGGAGCTTGTGGCTCATAAAGCAGCGTCTCTGGCTCTTCTGCCTCTTCCACTTTCGGGAAGATCTGCTCCTTGACCGGCACCTGCTAACAAAGAACGAAAGTTTGTCACCATGCTTGCGGTCAAGCAAAAAAAAAGTGCTTGGCAAAAAGATCACCGTGCCACGCCTCCATTTGTGGAAGCTCAAGCGTGGGTGCAGTGTCTGCAGGAGATCCGGTTCGCTCAGGCGAAGGTCCTGCAGTGGCAGCAGCCACCATCGCAGCTTCCTCAGCAGCTTGCTTGCGCACGCTCAACCTCAAGATGGAAGGCAGTGTCAAGAAGACAAAGATGCTAAGGCACCATTTCAGATATTTAAGGAGCACCACTCTACAAAAATACAGCAAAGAAGCATCTGCAGCAAATGGTTTCGGCGCAATGCCAGATTGACCAATGCTTCCTGCGGTAGCTCAGCATCTGGTCTCGCAGCCTTCTCCGGCAAAGAAGTAAAGCGACCAGGCACTCCCGAAGAAATGGCAGCTTTCTCCACGGTTGGCACAGCGGCTGGCGAAGGAGTAGACGAAACTGACGAAACTGCAGATTTGTCTACCGAAGCCGGCGCCGCCTTTGGAGACGGAGTCGAAGATTTGGAATCCTGCGGGCAGCCAATAACGATTACAAGAAATAACCCCAAACGTGAGGCCTGACTACTAGACATGTGAGCCTGAAGGCAAAAAGCGCGATAAACTAAAAAATGGACGCAAGACGGGTGGCGTAAGCGCAAAGCCATAGGGCCTAGAAAGAAAGAAAGTTGCAAATGAAATATCGCAACATGCAAAACAGCTGCCGAAGATGCTGCAAAGAAAAAAGCTGCAAAACGGCTGCCGGTGACCATGAAGAAAGCGAAACAGCTGCGGTGAAGGATCGCGAGGAAGCAACGAAATATCATGTAATATCATGTACAACATGGAAAACAGCTGCCAAAGAAGAAAGAAGCTGCAAAATGGCTTCCGGTGACCAGGAAGAAAGCAAAACAGCTGCGGCGAAGGGTCGCGAGGAAGAAAGCTGCAAATGAAATATCGCAACGTGCTAAGCAGCTGCGGAAAAGGCTGCAAAGAAAAAAGCTGCAAAACGGCTGCCAGTGACCATGAAGAAAGCGAAACAGCTGCCGTGAAGAGTTGCGAGGAAGAAAGAAGGCTGCAAATGAAATACATGCAAAACAGCTGCGGAAAAGGCTGCAAAGAAAAAAGCTGCAAAACGGCTGCCGGTGACCATGAAGAAAGCGAAACAGCTGCCGTGAAGAGTTGCGAGGAAGAAAGAAGGCTGCAAATGAAATACATGCAAAACAGCTGCCGAAGAGGCTGCAAAGAAAAAAGCTGCAAAAACGGCTGCGGGTGACCATGAAGAAAGCGAAACAGCTGCGGTGAAGGGTCGCGAGGGAGCACATGAAATTTCATGTGCAACATAGAAAATAGCTGCCAAAGAAGAAAAAAGCTGCAAAATGGCTGCCGGTGACCAGGAAGAAAGCAAAACAGCTGCGGCGAACGGTCGCGAGGAAGAAAGAAAGCTGCAAAATATTGCAACATGGAAAACAGCTGCGGACAAGGCTACGAAGAAAAAGCTGGAAAACACAGCTGCGCGTGACGAAGAAAGCAAAACGGCTTCGAACAAGGAAAAAAGGAAACAGCTGCAGTGGCACACAAGGCCAGGCAAAACAGCTGCGAAACAAATAAAGGCTGCGACAAAGCGGCTACAAACAGCGGCAATCAAAACGGCTACGGAAGGACAATACTGTGCTACGAAGGTTGGCTGCGGAACAACCAGGCAATAAAAATCAGGAAACAACAGTCAAGGCGGTCCTGGCTGCTCTTGCGTTGCGGCAGCTGCCGCTCCAACTGGCCAAGGGTTTGGGTCCAAATGTCATTTTTCACAACAAAAAACAACAAATAAACAAGTTTGTTTTGCCCGAGCCTTCCGCCAATTCTTCAAGTCCACGCCCCAACTTGTCAGGAGGTCCACCACCACGGGCTCCTCTGAACAGGCAGGGCTCACATCCCACATTTGAAACTTTCTATCAGAATCATAGTAGCACACATGGGTCTGAAGTGGCCCGCCTTCGGGGCCTTATCCTTATACCGGTAGCTTTTGAGCACGCCGTACAGGTACCGAATGGACCAAGATTGGTCGCTCACCACTTTGGCAGTTGGATTCAAGCGGTTGGCGCTGTAGAGGGCTGTCAGTTCCGACTGCAAGGCATCAATGCTAGGAGGCGCCGTCTGACCTTGCATTCGGGCAACCATATTGCGGAGAACTGCGGCGTTGTAGCGCAAGTTCTCCGCAGTCCTGGGAATCACGCCATCACTTGCTGTCTCCTGCTCTCCCTTCTCTGGCTTCTCCACGCATAGCCTCCCAAGGCTCCGCACTCGTTCACGCAAGGTCAAATCGTTGTCCCATTCTTTGTGCAACCCAGCAAATGCTGAGATGCCTACCTCAGCACTTTCAGCCGCCGGTAGCGCAGCAGGGTTTGGAGACGCCATGGTCCTTCCACCTTCTATTTTGCAGCCAAAATCCCCTGCGGAGGCAGGCGGTATTATCGAAGCTACATGCAAAGCAAACCCTGCAAAAACAAGACAACGAACTGGGTGCAGAAAAAACAATCACGTCAGGATGGCCTTGCAGAAAGTGATGCAGCGCAGGACCATTCAAAACCAAATGGCTGCAGCATAAACAAATTCAGGAGCGAAGCATGTTTGAGGCATGTTCTGGAAAAAGGGTTGGGTATAACCTAGGCGAGAAATTTTTACGTCAGTCCGGGAAAAGTTGTGCGGAGTAAAAATTTTTACGATTAATCAAAAATGTATTTTTTTTGAAAAAATATATGATTTCGGCTTTTTTGGGTTTGCCTGGTATATATATATATTTGAATATATATATATTATATTATATGTAATTAGAGGTAGTCTGCATGCAAACCAGCAGCATCACCATATGTCTCCAGGTCTTCATCCCGGATGACTTGGGGTGTGCCACGGCCGGCCTTGCCCTGGCGGAGATGTCGGAGGCGCAGCTCACGGCGTACCGCCGCGCGCGGCGCTCGGCGTTCCGGCGCTTTGCCGAGTGGCTCCAGGGTGGCGCGGAGGGTGCCATGGATGGGAAGGACCAAGGAGAGCTTCAACCTGGCAATGGATAAATCTGATGGGCTCTGATCCGGGATACTTCATGGTCATCTAACCAGTAATCTGGAGATATCATGGGCATATTTTTTGGCTGGTTGGTGGTGACTGGAACCATGGAATGGATGACATGACTTTCCATTCACTTGGGAATGGAATAATCATCCCAACTGACGAAGTCATATTTTTCAGAGGGCTTGAAACCACCAACCAGTATATAGAATGAACATGACGACCTGACAATGGATACCTAGAAATACCTAATATCTAGAATGAAAGTGCAATGTTTTGCCGGAAAAGTCTTAACCATCCCTAAAAACAACGGCAAAATGGTGCCATGAAAAATGCCAAGTTTCCTGTGTGGAAATGGCAAGTATCTCTGGGTCGCTTTTGCCTGTGGAAAAAGCTGCCGCTGGAACGAGGGCACTTTGGGGCTGATTTAAAGAAACAGATTCCCTGAAGAGAGAATAGAAGTATTGTAGAGATCCATAGAGAATTTGTTTCTTCTTTGTATTAATATTGAAACGGAATCTTAGCCGTGCATTGGAATCTGAGACTCATGCCCGCGCGTGTTTGTATTAGTATAAGTGTGATTTATTGTGTCCATGTGGGTGTGTCTGAACATGGGGTGCCACCAAAATTGATATGGTTTGTCATATGTTTTGCATGAAATTTCGAGGCTATACCCCAATTTCAATCAGATCGGAGGGGACCTCTCCGAACTCATCACCGTCTGCAACCATCAGCCACCACCCAAAAACAGATAAAGAAATTCGTATTCACATATACTGCATTCATATTTACATTTTATATCATTTTATACTTCATTTCGAACAGATGCTGATATCATTGGATTGGTTCACAGGAAAATTTACAGGAAAGCCCCATGATCTTAATGGTAAAAACCATGGTTTCCGGTAGATTTTCCCAACCAATCAATCCAATGATGATAAATCTTACGTGTCACCTGCAGTCGCTGAGGCCGCAGATGAATTTGGTGAACTTGTCGACCGCACTTCATCGTGTGGCGAAGATTGTGGGCAATGATGCATGGCTACAGGCACCAAACACTTTGGGGAGGTCCGGCTGGAGGTCCTAAGTACCCACTGGTAAACTAACATAGCTATAGAAAATCACCATTTATAATAGGTAAATCAACTGTAAATGATCATTTTCAATAGCTATGTTAAATTACCAGAGGGTATGTTTTTTTTGTTACGGGCTTTTATGGTGGTTGGGATTGAATGATGAATTGATGGAAATCCAATCCCCAAGAATTTTGTGTTTTTTTTTTGGCCTCCCATATTGGTAAAAGATTGTAAAACACGATGGGTTTCATGATCGGGATGGGTAGATGGACATGAGCTTTTTGTGGGCTCCACGATGCTGATAGGATGTGTACACGATGCATACACCCCATAGTAAGCTGTACATTGGGAATGGTTTATTATTCCCTATGGCACTATGGATCCAAACACCTCCTGAGAAGGTACTTAACCACCCAAATCAGACCCCAGCCCCACTTCCTAAGAAGGTACTTGGACCCATGAGGATTGTATGTTTATTATTCTGGCTCTGACAGTATAGTGATACTCTTGGAATGGGATTCTGGGATGGTATATTTAAGTTTTACAGTACATTCCTTGACCACCGGTGAAAACATGGTGGTGAATATAGGATTTTTCCCTCACGGGTGTTTCAGGAAACGGGGGACGATCCAATTGAATTGCAATCATGAAAAACACAAAAATTGTTGATCAGCAACATGGGATTTTTGATATATATGGATATGATATATATCTATCTGGATTGCCATCAATTTTTAAGGGACACCCAATTTTGAGACAAACAAATAGACGATTAGTATGACGATTAGTAATTTTCATCAACGGGGTGGTTGAAAAATTGCACACAACTTTGCCGAAGTGATGCATTGACGAGGTATCAGGAGCTACATGAATTGACGCATTGGTAGAATGACCCTGAAGATGTGTGCATGAACATAGACCAGACTTATTCAGTGAGTTTTTTTTTCCACAGATTAGCCCTAGCCAACTTCGCAAATTGCCTCAAGCATTGTGCCCGGTCACATGGCTTGGACAGGGCCAGTTACGGCAGAATTCAAGCTTGGAAACACTTTTGAATAGCGTTTGCACTGCGCCGCTTGACTTGGACACCGGGGCTGGGAAAGGATGGGAAAGGGACGGTGGGCCACTGTGGCAACCAGACGCAGCTCCCAGCGGTTCCCAGCCGACAGTTGCAGTTCTTTTAGAGGACAGTGATTTGAAAAACCATAGAATGTGGAAATCAGCCTAAATGACCAGTGGAAATTACAATACTGGTTGGTGGTGACTGGAACATGAATTTTATTTTTCCATTTCATATATGGGATGTCATCCTTCCCAGTGACGAACTCCATCATTTTTCAAGATGGTTAAAACGCACCACCAACCATATATATATACAGTATATAATATGTTATAATCCCATCTTACAACCATCATATAACCACTATTATTGTTATTAGAACCACTATTATAACCAGAATAAAAATTACCCGAATATTTTCTGATTTTTTTGCGACCAATCCCATGCGTGATGACCACCACAGACCATGCTTTGAATAACTGGTTGGTGGTGACTGGAACCATGGACTGGATTATGACTTCCCATTCAGTTGGGAATGGAAAAATCATCCCAACTGACGAAGTCCATCATTTTTCAGAGGGGTAGGAATACCACCAACCAGCTACAAGATGTATAAACCATGTAGGGCTCTTTCAATCTTTTTTCCTTCCCATATGTACCAAGTCCCTCGAATATAACCATGGAGCATGAAAATCATTGCCACAAATGCCGAGGTTTCCAAAAACACAGTGGAATTTAGCACATGAGCCAAAAAAAAGGGGGGTTAATTTACAGTAGTATTGTGCGATCCTTCGTTCAGAATTCCAGGCACCGCCGCAGCTATTTCGGATGTTTCTGGTAATTTTGGAATGTGCCATTTAGTTGGGGAACGACCCTTTGAACGACATCCAGAACGACATTGGAACGACCTCCTAAATAGACGATAATATACGTATATAAGTTATATAAGTATATATTTACAGAATATACAGGTCTAGATACATTTAAAACAAATCAGCAGCCAAATTACACCCGTAACCACCCTAAATGCATTTTTCGGGGCTGGCAAATTGCATCTGGCACGGTCTTTGTAATCTCTGCAACGAGAC
>Ga0126342_10006979_pt1 | contig 20123 bp, 15 predicted proteins | sample Cyp1metagenome_FD_92528 | JGI IMG/M metagenome (GOLD analysis project Ga0126342, IMG submission 92528) | Coral microbial communities from Lord Howe Island, Old Settlement Bay, Australia - Cyphastrea 1 metagenome | ecosystem: Host-associated > Invertebrates > Cnidaria > Coral ...
CAAATCCCCAAGGCACAGCGGCTCAGATGCATCATGTTTTGAAGTCGTTGCAAACTTTGAATCATGTTATTAGGTTGCATTTAGCTATGCCCGGAATCAGAATATGGGAAGGTGCGACCTGTCTACTATAAACCAACTTGGCTAACTATGGCAATTGATCTTGCGCATGTGGAAAAACATGGAACGCATATACCATGCAATTCCCTTCAACACGTCTTCACCTGCTGATGGAATACACATTCGTGACGGATTCGGGAAAATGTCCGGAAAGCCATCACAAGGTGCATCACAAGCTGGAAAATAACACATCTGAAAAACAAACATAAAAGACAAACGCACCACCCACTTTAGATCACTTCAGTGTGGAGGATCAACGGCACCAATTCCGGGTTTTCATCGATTTTCATCCCGCTGAGCCAGACTCAAGCATCAGCAAGTCGCTACCTGCCGAAACCACAGGCTTGGGGATGCCACCAATGAAAAATGTGGGCAATGTTCACGGGGAAAATCATTGATGATGATGAAAAGGGCTCCAATCTTTCAAAAACTCCACATTCTCCGACCTCAGATGTCCTTTCTCTCATTGGCACATGTTTAGTTTCACATAATTTCACTGATCAGAAAATCATAAACTATGTCTAGCTGGTTGGTAGTTTTAACCCGTTTAACCCCGTGAAAAATAGGAGAGTCATCGCAAGTTGCGATCCCTGTCTCAGTTTTTGGGACTGAGCCCCCTCACATCCATCGATGCTTATAGCAAGAACTTCCCATCCTGCTGCCTTGAGAGGCTTCAGATGCTCCAAAGTAGTGCTGCCAAATGCTTTCCCTTAGAAGCCGAAGCGTTCCGAACCCGATGGTGTCGTGCCAACACGAAGTGTTGCGTCTCACATCTGATTGAAAACCCTGAAACCCTGGTACCACGGTGAACAGTTCAACACGATTGGCCAACCTGGAGTCACCTAGTTCAAAGTCCGGGTCCTGCATGGCTATGTGTGGTGTGGGGATGGATCAACCATTATTCCATTTATGTGCCATGTAGCGACGAATGTGGTCACTTTGGAGTATTGCCCAAATTCCAACTGTCCAACAACCATCGATTCAGGTCATGTTTAGGAACCCTGCAAATCCGCAACGCTGAGAACTTGGCAAGCCTCATAACTTCTATTCCACGCAAATAGTTGATTCGCAACCCCAAATTCAAACTATGACCGCAAAAAATAAACATATTCTCGGCACATCTCTGACGATTTTGGAGATGAATCAATGCCCCTACCCTCTGATAATCAAACATGGCTGGCTTGAAAATCCCCCAATTATACATTCATTATGATGTATGGTTGGTGGTTGAGCCCTACCCCTCTGAAAAATATGAAATTCAGTTGGGATGATGACATTCCCAACTGAATGGAAAGATAAAACATGTTCCAAACCACCAACCAGTTATGTATTATCGCATTTAAATGTCCAGTTTGCTTGGGGATTTCCCAGGTAGCCATGATGCCACCGGAGGCTCTAGCCACAAAAATTCCCCGTTAACCCGTCGGACCCGAACAAAAACAGCCCAGGATCTGAGCAGACGTCAGGAAGCTGTTAAGCCTCAGGTTCTTTTTTCAAGCTGTATCACCAACACTTACATCACTGGGGACCTATCATGACTTATCCACATTTGTTCATGATTTATCGTGATAACTTAATAATTAAAATTAAGCTAACATTTTGATAAGGAAAAAAAAAGTGAGGACTTCTGATGATTTCAGATCATAGATGATCATGCTTGGTTCTGTACCACGAAACTGGCTCTAAGCAACAGTGCAAATGATGTCCAAGTCAATTTATTGGGCACCTCACCGAATTCCATCAGCAAATATGAAGAACCTACTGGAACAGCAATTTCATAAACATGCTGAACATGCCGCATCTGCTCAGCATGGTGTGCTTTTTTTATGCATATTTGTGTGTGTTCCATTGTGTTCCTCTAGGTGGCCGCACAAGCTAGGATCAAATTTGGAAGGCGCCTGGCACTGGACAGGCTCCGCAATCGCCATTCCCAGTCCAACCATGTCGCCAAATGCAAAATGCTGCGGTCGACTAAGGTGTAACTTGCAGAATCCGAAACATCCACTAGAATTTCATTGGATTCCATCAGAATTCCTAAGGTATTCAATTCCTCAAGAATGAAATAATCCAATCCCATCCAATACCCTCAACAAACCCCAAATAAATAGATCCAAACCAAAATGTCGCTTTGGGGGTATTGACGGTATTGAATACAAGGTGAGTACAGTATAAAGGTATATATATATATATATGTATGTATATATATATATATCCATATCATATATATATATATGTATGTATAAAGGTACAATTAAAGGTGAATATAAAGGTGAACAATAGCTGGTAAGGTATTATCTCTCATCCATCACTGCATAACGCATAGCCTATCACTCCTGACATCGACTCACAACTGCATGACTTGGAAAAGTAGGATTTGAGGCATCAAAACCACAGATTTTGCTCATATGGGGGTTTCCATAAATGGGGGTACCCCAAAATAGATGGTTATTATAATGGATAATCCTATTAAAATGGATGATTTAGGGGCACCCCCATCCTAGGAAACCTCCATTTATCAATCGTTTTTGCTACTGTTCCAAAAAAAATCTAGCTATACTTAAATTCTCTTTGAATCTCCTCCATTTCGATCCATCTCTTGGAAATCACAACTTCACAATTTCACCGATCATTCACCAGTCGCTTTACCCAGATCCAACGGGTTGAGCTTTCCTGCCTTCGATCTACGAGTCTTCAAAGGATTGTCACCGAGCTCCATCAGCATCTTTGGCTCGTGACCTACCTGGCAACATGGATATCCACGGGGGGAAAGCCGCTTAGACATGATATATATATATACACATATGTATTTGTATGTATGTGTATGTATATATATATAGTCATGGTGGACTTTCCAGTTTTCGATGTTGACTCAAGGGTATCCCTCAAGACACAACTGAATACGACGATGAATACCAGCTTACAAGATTTCAAGCTTGTACATAATCATACATCATCCGTCATCCACATATTCAATATGCATAAAATATATGTATAGTGTATATATGCATACACATAATATGTCATTATGCATATATATATACATATGTACACACTATGTGTCTATATGTACACACTATGTGTCTATATGTACACACTATGTGTCTATATGTACACACTATGTGTCTATATGTATGTATGTATGTATGGATGGATGGATGGATGGATGGATGGATGTATGGATGTATGGATGTATGGATGTATGGATGTATGGATGTATGGATGTATGGATGTATGGATGCATGCATGCATGCATGTATGTATAATGTATATATATATATTATAAGTATAACAAGTATAGTATAAATAAATAAATAAAATATATATATACACCAGTTTATAAAAGAACCTTGTGAATACATCATCCACACATATCATTCTGAAGCTCGAAACGTTGCCTTGCGGAGGCTGGGCAACGGCACCAAACCTCAGCGAAGAACGTGACACACACATACATGTATGTGTGTATTTTTTCCATACACACATATATATACTGTATATATATATACATATGTACTACAATACTTGAATGTATAATTGTATGGACATATGATTACATACAAACACAACATAAAATCACCTCCACATATCATGCTCCAAGCTTGCTGCTTCCACAATAAGCTCGGCGATAGCTGGGCGCCAATAAGGCCTTCGGGGCCTTCCTGCAGCGTCCACGGCGAAGATCGATGGCGATATGAAGTAAGTGTAACATGCTGTACATATGCAAGGTATTAACGTAACTTACCATGGATACGATAAGTTGGAGTCATAAGTCTCTAACATGGGATTTTCATTAGGATATACAACAATTCTAAATAGGATATATATATATATATAATATATATAAATATGTATACACTGTAAAAAACCAGATATAATCATACGTTATTATAAGCCTACTACGGCAGGATATAACATGATATAACACCATACTAACTGGCGATGCTTTCAGTACTAAATTATGCATGTGTAGATTATTTATCTATAGAGTACATATTCAGATATGGCATTATATGGCCATTTTCTTGAGAAGGTCAATTTTACAAAGTGTCTTCCAGAAACTTCTGCCGTCTGCCTCTCTTCCTTCAGCAATGCAGGAGGCCAGTCCTTACATCGTGAAGGGCAGTGGGGTGATGCACATTTACTGACTCAAATTTTCCCAAGTAAGACTTTGTCTTCGGCTGCCATGGGATTCTGCTGTAAATGCACATCTACATAAGATGGGAAAAACCTCCAACTAAAATGAATTACATGAGGGTACATATTTTGCAGCCAACCATGTTGGATTACCGAAATGGATCTAAAGGGTATACTCATATGTGGCAGCTTGCCAATTGCATCCAATTGCAAACACTACAACTGGGCTCATAGATGGCTTGTGGTTAGGCCGTCCAAAAAAACTGAAAAAACAATTGAACATGGGAAAGCGGTCGTAAGGCTTGGCTGCTAGCACATTTCTAACCAGCGGAATCAGTCAGACAAGCGATCCACAAGCTACACTGAAGCTTCAGTGGAAGCTGCTAGGTCTGCAGAATTACTTCAACAGGATCCATCTTTAGAGTCAACCAAACTAATTACTTCAAAACTGGCTGGTGGCTTCAAATTTGAAAGCATGCCCAAAGAAAACTAGTGGATCGTAATTATCAATCCCAAGTGTAGGGTTGGACAAGAACATCAAATACTTAAGAGTAACACCCATGCTGTTTACTGGCCGGAACCGCCCCCGATGAGGAGCCGACAGGACCCACTGGGCCTAGGCAATTTCGATTTCGATGTCAAGGACTTCCCCTTTGAGAATCTTTACAGGCCAGACTTCATTCGCTTTCTATGGTTTTGCAGAGTTCATCTCAACCTGGAAATCCGGAACATAAGCAAAATGCACTTGGAGCCATCAAGAATCATCAAGAAGCGTTACAACCATCTTCTAACACTGCTTCGAACATGTTTGAAAGTGGAGATATTTATGATTTTCCTATATATTTTCCCTGTATCAGCAACTAAAAACAGGGAAACTTTCAACATCTTTCAACTCTTATTCCGAAATTCACCCTCCATTGAAGAAATCGAACAGGCAAGTGACGATTTCCTGAAGTGGTGGAGCCTTCTTCAACCTGCCAGGACTAGGCAGAGCCGGCCCATGCCAAACTGATCCGCTTTACATATGTTTCTTGTATTTCTATAATTTAATGATAATGTATATACATAGTCATACTGTGTCATACTGTGTCACATACGTACATATACAACATCATGCTGGTTGCTACAGTAAGGAACAAGCCAACAGCCACAGAGACGTCGCCTCATCGAGGGCTGATGGAGTTGCTGCTTCAGCCAGTGCTTTCGCGGCAAGGAGGTCATCCTAAAAATCAATCCGCAGCAGGACGGTTTTCAATGAGGAAAAAACCGTATCTAAATGACCATTGACATATGATGACATATGGGGATCTTGATAATCATTAATTTGAATCAGGGGTGTAGCCTATTTTCAAGACAAACCCATCTTCTATCCAACAATTCCCAAACAACTATCCAATAAAAAAAAATAGAAATCTCCCAGGAACCGTAAAGTCGCAAAGTCCCTTATTAGAGACACTACCAGTAGCCAACATCAAAAAATATCAGTCCCAACCGTGCCGGAGTCCCGTCCTGGTCCTCTAGAAACTTCAGATCACTGCCGATCTCCTTCAGCCAAGAGGAGCAGTACCACCGTCCACTGGCAGTCAGAAACAGCATATTTCGTGACAAAGTGCCAGAAAATGATCATCACATTGATATTACAAGTTATTACAAATAATATAATTAATTACATAGAATGCATTAAAATATACCCTCTGGTAATTTAACGTAGCTATTGAAAATGGCCCATTTATAGATGGTTTACCTATTAAAAATTGTGATTTTCCATAGTTATGTTAGTTTACCAGAGGGTATGTACTGGAAAATCCATGAAAATCATGTCATTTCCATATTCCGACATGTAAAACATACAGGATAAAACACCAACTCCTCCAGAGACCTGGCTGTTCAACCCAAATGGCAACTAGCAGCAGTTTAGATATAGTACTAGTTATGCTAAATTTCCAGATATAGAAATTGCCATATGTACTAGTTGAGCAATTTCTATACTTAGGATATATATATATATAAATAACTAGAAGTTTAGTACTAGTTTAGTCATTTGTTAGATATGACATTCATCTTTCTGGATTGATTGCCATGGAAACGACCTAGTTGAGTCATTGTATGTCAACAAATATGACATATCTTCCACCATCTTGCACCTGTTTCTGTTTCAACATATTTCAACATGAAAACATATCCCAACTTTACTCTGTTAACACTTGCATCACTTCTCAAAAAATCAGACATTTCCGAACTACGCACCCTCTTGTACCCTGTAGTTTACATGGCTATAAACTATAAACCGTAAAGTCCCCAATACCAAAGTCATTCCAAGTCTACGATGTTGAGAACCCTGTTACAAACCCCTAACAAACTTAAAGTGGCTTACTCCAATGCTTTGGTGGTACTTACGCAACCCCACGTTTGTCTTTTGAAGACAGTTTATTCGATGTTTGCTTTCACACAGCTTTTGCGGACAGATGCTCGAATTTTGCTGCTAACCGTGTTTGTTCTGACAAAAAAAACAAATTTTGCAGAACTCTCGCAATGCTGACTCTTGTGCGCTCTTTGGCGGATGCCCACATCACTTCCAAACTTTTCGCATGAGCTTTCAAGTTCATAAGATTCCATAACAATGTCTATCCTATCTACCCCATTCACTCTATAAGTTCTTGAAAATTTGCCATGCCTTGGTATAGATATTATATAGATCCCCATTTCAAGCAGGACATCAAGCCCTGAATCTTCGCTGCTTGGCCACCGGGGCTGACACCGCGCGTGGAATCGGACGCTTCACCTGACGAACTGGTGACGTGTTGATCATCGTCATGAACTCTTGCAGTTACCTCAAATGATGCACATGGAAAATACCAAAAAACCAAAAGGGTAACAACCATGGTAAAACCATTCATTGTCCTTGGAAAAGTCAAAGAACAACTATATCAATGGAAGTGTCCAAAGTCCGGTCGATCATCCAGGGGATCCCCCATGGCTTTCAACCATACCCACCTTCGGTAGCACTGGGCCACTGCGGGGTCGCCCCTTAGACAAAATGCCATCGCTCCACATGCCATCAATGACACTGGATGCATGTCTTCTTGTACTTGTAGGAACTCAGACAAACTCAAATATCATAGAATTTTGATTGAATTATATAGATGGATTTAGTATGATTGAGTTCTGCACATGACATGTGACGGTTATTCTATCCGTAAGGAGAGAAGCTGCAAGTTTCGCTTGACAAACTATTAGCCACGTCTGCAGGGACAAGTTCAGGAATCATTTCCGCCTGATTTATCACGCACTGATGTCACACCATAGAAAAGCTTCCTTCATTTACAATGGTAACCACCAGACATAGATAGAAAAGTGGAACATATGGGAAAACCCATCAACAACTTGCGCCGACTTGCGCCCAACATCTTGCGATGCAAAAACGCCAAGGGGCCACTGCCACATGTCCCTCGGGAATTTGTGACCAATGTTTGTTGCCCATGGCTGTGGTCTCCATGACCAGCTTGTGAATGATCTTCTCGCTCTTGTGCGCCTGCGAATCAAAGATGGGTGACCTGGGGGGTTACCATCAGGAAACCTCAAGACAATGAGTAATGATGACCGCATGACTCTTGACATGATCATGTTGATTCCTCATGATAAGAAACATAATATATATATATATATGTAAATATATATATATATGCGACCATAGATTCTCATATATATATATGCATATACATGTACATTAAATTACCATATATTAGTGTATATATATATATGTATTTACATACATACATACATACATACATACATACATACATACACACATACACACATACACACATACACACATACACACATACACACATACACACATACAGACATACAGACATACATACATACAGACATACATACATACATACATACTTACATACATACAGACAGACAGACAGACATACATACAGACATACACACAGACAGACAGACAGACAGACATACATACAGACATACACACAGACAGACAGACAGACAGACAGCCAGACAGACAGACAGACATACATACGGTCTGCAATGAATCGTGATCAAAAGCAGAGTCTGCAGGATCTACCACGCTGCCTCGGGTGGACGTCTCTTCATTCGACGCCTGGCGGAGGCCAAGCGGATCGCAAATGACGATCATTTTTTTTTGAGAATTAGCGATTTCTATGATTAGTCAATGTGTGACATACGTATATAATATATATATATATATAATATGGTATATTATATAGACATACGTATAGTTATATATATATACATGTATATGGGGAATTTTGAGGGTTAAGCAGAAATATGAATTGGACACTTTTGGCTGTCAACTTTGTCACCTGGCGGTCCGACCTGGTCCTCTCTCGGAGCACGGAGGCTCGCTTTTGTGGATCCTGAAGCAATGACGAGCATCTGAGGCCAAAGAATCCATGAAAACTAGCTGTAACTAGCTTATCACATGACCAGTAAAACATAGTAAAACATCTGTTTCTTGGGCCACAAGAGTTGTTTTTTGGCCTTGACTTTACCCTTTGTGTATCTCCTGGTGTACACCAGTTGAGGTTTTAGGCCCCCATGGATCCCATCCTTCTCCAAGAACAGGAGGGAGTCCGTGGTGATGCAGCCGCGGCAATGCTGGTCCAACATGGGCCACAAGTTCTGCAGCACAGCTTTCTGCGTCATGGGAGAAAAAAACTGGGAACACCTGGGAAAAACACAAAGACAAATGGCAGATTCTGTGAAGAATTGGGCTGGCTGGAGATTCCACATTTGCGGGCCGGATTTTTAGTGAAGTTGAAGATCAGCGTGGAATTTCGAGAGGAATCTATGGTTGCTGTGGCTTTGAAAATGCTCCATGGCGAGTTACCCTCAAAGATGAAAGGCTCAAAATGGAACGAATACTCATCCACAAGAGGTGAAACTGACAGCAACTGATGCCACAATCATAGGATCATTCCCAAAGAGTTGGTCTAAGTAGACAGTTCTTTAGCAGGTGTTACCAAATCCAATTCAAGTGCGCTTCCGCTTCAACATCCTGTAGCAACTGCGTAAGCCAAAGTAAAGACCTGACAGCACCTGGGTGTGTCTCAAACTTTTGGGAAATCCCAAAAATCGACTCCCAGCAGTCCCGCGTGTCCAATTTCCGCCAGATGTCATCCTGGCACGTCTGGCAATGTCCCGGCATGCTATCATTCACCCACACAAACATAATCATCCAAATGTAGGCAAACCATGTAAAGATACAATATGTATATATATATATAGTTGTATGTTTACGTATTATATACATACATATAAAATCATATGATGCCTCAATAATATGGCTATGTCCTGTCTTCAACAAACATGTTATTTGAATTGTCACGGAATGTCTGTGCACGCAATGATCATTGGATCAAAAGTTGAACGCTAGCCACGGTACCATCACCATACAACAAAGACCTATAACAAAACCCATTTCACTGCTGAATCTCTATCTGATCACATTGTTTCAAGATAGAGCCCACCAGCTTTTCCCAGCGTTTTCACCTGGCCTTCAACAGAGTGGCTGATGGACGGAAAAATCCCAGGTTTTGTAAGCCATCCACGAACTTCTCAGACCTCGGTGCCCAAGCCCCGGGGGATCGGACGAATTGTCGGAATGTTTGGAACCGTACCAGGTGGTGTTAATGCTAGAATTGTTGGTGTATAAACATGTATAAACCGCATCAAGTATACGTCCTATTCACTTATTTTTCTTGCTTTATAAACAACATTAAGTATAGATATACCATGATATACCATGAACCAACATAATTAGCCTAGTGATAAACCAACTTAAGTATCTGGACAAACCCAACTCGTAGCTGCATTTTTTTAGATGACACACACACAGAGATGTTTTATGGGTAACAGCCGCAGTTTGGTAGCCAACATAACATACCTATTTAAAACACTACCGCTATATTCATTGGCCATGCAGACATGTATCAAGTGAGCCCTTTATATCAAGTGACCCCTTTATTCTACGGTATATACATAATTAAAACTATGAAATATATTGTATTGTGCTAGATACAAGTACAGTACATATAGTATATAGTGTACTATGTGTATATATATATATATATATATCATTATACATGTACAATCATCCCCTGATCCCATCGCTTCGCTCCAGGCGACGTCAAGGAATCACTGCCCTCACAGGCCTGGTCGATGGCTCGAAAAACCTGGTGCTTCGTCGCTTCGTTTTGGTCAAGTCATGGCACCCAGTTCTTGGGAATGTCATTGGGGGAGAGTTTCAGCTTTCAATACTTGGGTTAACTAATGTTATTTATGTATGTATATATATATATAATTGTATATATATATAATTGTATATATATAATTGTATATATATATATATGTAGGAATGTAAGATTTGTTGGGGATAGCTTCAGTTTTCTATGGTTGGGTTTTATATATGTATATATAATATATATATACATGAATATAGAGGGGAGATTGATCCATGAATGGGGGTTTCTGAAGTCACGGGAGATACCCAGTCGTCACCATGGTTGTTTCAAGGACTCAACATTCTCATCCATGACGACTGGATGATTTGGGGTACCTGCATTTTAGGAAACCTCCATTTATTGGGGTGAGTTTCAGTTTTTAATAGTTGCATTATATATATATATATAGATATAGATATGTGTGATACGGTCGAAACATGGTAGACGGTTTATGACCATCCGCCCCACAGTGGAAATGCAGGCATCATGGGTAAATACAGACTTATGAATGGACTGATGACCATCTCCCAGTATGGGTATCCAACTTTTTGACCATAGCACATATGGGAATGTCAGATTTGTTTCAGTCTTCAATAGTTAGGTTATAAATACATATAAATATAAATATGAATATATATATATGCACCAGACAGTAGGGATTCCACCATCAACCCTATGGAGTTTTCATGGGTATAGTGGCAATTCTCTCCAGTTTACAATTTTGGGGGGATTGACCCACAAAATATATACTTCAATCGTTAGAATTTAACCATCAATCACAAGAATTTATATGATAGGTTTAAATGGAACATATCATCAATTGGCCTTCTTTAAGGGGGTTTCTGACTCACCAAATAGTCGTCAGTCTTTAAGATTTACCCATCCAGCCCTTGGGGGAGATTTTTTAGATTGAACCATCCAAAACCGCTGACTATTTTGTGGACTTCATCCCCTTGACACTTCTTGACCCATTGCTAATTGTGCATAGCAAGCTTAAGCGTTGATTCTTTCCGGGGATCGGTGGTGACGTCATGGTGACGTCATGGCTCGAGGCTCGAGGTCATGGTGAATTCACCCAAGGGGATGCACGGTGCACGGACCTCCAATGGTCCGTTCTTCACCAGGGTACACCATGCCTGTCCATGTGAGCAGCGTTCCATACCATAATGGCCCCAAGTATAGTGGAAAGTATCACTTCCGATTGTGGCCAAGCAACATGGGTGTTGAAAACTTCTCTTGTTCTCTTGGTAAGCTGCTACACTTCAACAGCGACGAGTACTGGATGTTCGTCCCCTGATTCATCATGTCTTTGCAAGGTGCCATTGACGACACCTTGAAGGCTTTGAGGATAGCAGCACTATCTCTATCAACTGCCTGCGATCGAAGCTGACTGGATTTTCACGACGGTTGAGTTGAAAAACCAAGAGGTAACATATGGTAAGAGCAAAATCAATGAACAGAATATTTCTCACATAGCTGGTGATATTCCCCAATGTACTGGTTAGCAAAAAACATCAACCAGGAGGGGTAACCAACAGCTACTACTCAGCCTGGTTTCTTCCCGGATTTTCCCAGCCTGCAACTGCGACAGGCTGGAAGTAGCAGCTATTACTGTCTAGACACTGATGTGTCCACAAGGGGACAATTCATCCTAAAATCTAAACACAAAGCTCAAGTTCTCAAGGCATTAGAACAGCACACCACTAGACTGCGGAATTCGAAATATGGACTTGTCTGAAAATGAGGTATGCATAGGTATGCCCTCCGAATGACCATTCTAATGGGGATGCTGCAATGAGATCCGTTGGATTCAGGGGTACCCCACTTTCACACCAGTTTCACACCTATATCACTGATACTGATACTGATTGAAGTACCTTTCCGCCCTTTGCATCATATCTTTACTGCTCCTATTGTTCCATTTTCCACTCCATCCCATTCATCTGCCTCAAACTTCAAGTTGGGTGTGGAAGGTCCAGCAAGCTCATGCCAGAGTCGAATCACGTCTCCTACCGTCGCTGCTGGCGACGCCGAATTTCGATTCGACCATCCCTAATCATGCCTATCCCTTCATGATATGCGTTTCTTAAAGATTTAGGACACAAAAAAATACTAAATCATCCTAAATCAAGTGATTTCCAGTGATCAATCATCATTTTCCATTCATTTTCCCATGCGTTTTCCCATGTTTTCCGAAAAACCTCGCACGCTTCACCAGCTTTTCCAACCATCAGCGGCCTGAGAAGTGGAGGGTCACCAGAGCACCGCAGAAGTCGTCAAACTTCACTTCCTGAGATCATGATGTGGGGGGTTTCCTGCAAAATGGGGGATACCCCAAAAATGATCAAAAATGGATGGTTTACCATGGAAGATCATTAAATGGATTAACGTGGATGATTTAGATTGCTTTTCCTGCCATAGCTGGATGGGTTTATAGTGGAAAATAACCCAATAGCTGGATGATTGGATGGGTTATAGTTATAATGGAGCATCCGAAAATAAAATGGATGATTTGGGGGTACCCCCATGACTTAGGAAACCTCTAGAGGCACTGGAAATCGGCTTCTCCAGGGTGGCAAAATGCGGCAAGTTGCGATGATCATGCCCATCCCATGGGTATCCATCAGATAACACAGGTTTAGAAGAGTTTAGGAGGTACTAAAAGAAACTTGGGCAAAAAACCGACACGATGTGTTTTTTTTTCGATTCGGTCCCTCCACAAAAGTGGAGGGCCTAAATCTTCAAAAGCAATAGGCCAAGCCAACAATCGATCCTTTGAGTGGCAGATTGTGCTTTCACATGTGTGGATTGTTTTTCCTACCAATTACATTCAATTGCCCCAAAATAACCCTCATGTTGGCAACGCATATTAAGATCCCATGGTATTTTGGATATATCCACCTCTGGTAATTTAAGCATATCTAACGCTATTGAACATCACCAACATTCAATAATTCAATAGCTAAATCATTCAATCATCGAACTAAATGGTCCATTTTCCGAAAAAAACAAAAATCGAACTAAATGCTGAAATGTTCCATTTTCCATAGGAAAACACATAAAAAAACACCGGTGAAATGACCAGAGTGTTACCTCTGGAGCCCAGGGTTTTCCGTGGGCCACGTGACGTCGTTGTCAAAGAGCCGCCGCCATGCGACTCCGGCGGATCCACCTTGACTTGTTCGTCAAAAGCGGGTGGAAAATTTTCGGGGATTTCACCAACGAACAATAGGGACATATATATATATGATTAATAGTAGGGACATAATTGTTATATCATGGTTAATAATAGGGACATAAATATTATGGTTAAAACATGGGGATTTCACCATATATATATAGAGGGTTAATAATTAACCATGATATATATTTAACCATGATATAACAATTTATATAGGGTTAAATAATAGGGACATGATATAGGGACATAATTGTTATATCATAGGGATAATAATGGGACATAACCATGATATAGGGTTAACCATGATATAACAATAGGGTTAATAATAGGGACATAATTCTTATAGCATGGTGAAAAAAAACATATCCCCATATAATGTCAATCCTGGATTAATAAACCCCAAACGTCTGTTTAATTGGGAGGATACCATTTATGTACCATATTGGAGACTATTTGGAGGGTACCCCCTAATTAATAAACCATGGTTTATTAATCCGGGGTTGACATTATATAGGGATATGGTGTTTATAATGGGGTTAATAATGGTATCATGAAATTTGAATGGAAGGGATATACAAGTTTGAATGGCTTTTAATATAATGATATATATATATATAATGTTTATTATGGGATGTGTAATGGGTTTTACAATGGGATACTGAACTGACAAACATGATTTCGCGGGGTGTCGATGGTGAACGACACAAAGATGGACCATGTTGGCAGAGTGGCGCGCCTGGATTTCGAGCAATTTTCACTGGCTGAAGGTTCAAGAAGGGTGTAGTTGAATGTATTTGACGCCTATGATTGTTGTATATTGTTATCTTAAGATACAACTGTATCTATCTGTCCATCTCTCTAGATACATGATATTACATGATATTTGGTGACGTCGTCGTACCTCTAGCCATTCGAGTCATTCGAGTTCTGCCGTTCTCCGCCTGGCCTCCCATCTCTCGAAGGTTCTCCAAGAATCGAGTGGCCTGTAAGGAGATTTTCCAGCTGAGAACGGAAGATGTAATCACCCATCTCCCTGCCACACTAACAAAAAACCAAGCAGGGTAATTTGTGTGAATATGTTATGGGAATATACTGCGTATATAAAAAATGTTATACAGTATAATCTGATTTTTGGGAACAGGGAGGATAATAATGAACTCATAATATATGGCCACTTTAATGGGGAAAATGATGATGAACCAGTAGGCTTAGGAGGTTTTCAGTTTCAGACCAACCCACTTCATCTGGGGCCTCCGGATGAGCCTTTTTCTTGACCTGTCAAGGGTATGACCAGGGTAATCACCTCCATAAGTTGGGATGTACCCTAAAATTTCGTCAAAATCGCACAGTTCTTGAATCACATTCGTACTTTGAAACGTCCGAAGCCTGATACCATACACACTAGGGATCCAAATGAAATTGAATTCCTTGCGCATACACAGCTTCCTGCAAAAAATGCACAGTCGCGTCCGCTCAAACACTGCACTGCCACGCCTTTTTGGAGACTTTCACGGTTTGAGACCTTCCTTCAAACCTGCCACCACCACTTTTGTATGATCACTTCAGTGAACAAGGTTTGGAGTAATAATAGGTAATAATAGGAAGGTAAATCAACAAATAATGTAAATAATCACGCATGCAATGCAATGTATACATATACTTATGATGTATGCATGCATACGTCACATCACATCACATCACACCAAATCACATCACATCACGTTACGTGTGCATATACACACATGTAGATACATGTACATGTAGATACATCTATGAATGTATATATAATCATATATGCACATCATTACACATCTATTTTTTCTGAGCTTCTTCGAATGACTCGTCGCGCCTCAAGCGCTTTTGCTGCAGAGTCATGTTCAGCTCCTGGATCGCAAAAAAAAACATGGGAACCTACAGCATAGCTACTGAACATGGCCCGTCTTCGATAATTTACAGCATAGCTACTGAACATGGGAAATGTCCATAACTATGGCGCAACACGACATCTCATTGCATCTGTTGCATGTAGATTGTTTTAAATACATTCGATGATTTGACATGAATGCAACCAAAAATCCGCCGGCCTTCCGGCATGCGGCGTGTCTTGTGGATCTTGTTTGTTCGTAGTTGTACTGTCTGTTTTGTCTTTGTCTTGTCTAGACTTTCCCCTTGGCACGGAGTCTTGATCTTTCCTTACGTTGTGGTGGGCTCGACTCTGCCCACGCCTCGTTCAACACCGGCTAGGTTTTGCACATCTTGCTGTCATTTCGATGGTTGTTTCCATTTTTTGTTGTGTTTGCCATCGGTTTGCTCCGTCGCTTCTTATATCCAATACTTGATCCACTGGTTTTTGCTCCGAACACCTTTTACACGTATAAGTTTAAGCTTTCTAAATATGGCCTTTTCCCAACCCGTTTCCCCTGTGGCCTTTTTCAAAACCCTGGTTTACACACATGTGTTGGTTTAAACTTAAACCGTGGTTTGAACAAAACCAATGTTTTTGCGTCCAAACCATCTCCAAAAAAAGAGCTGTTTTACACAAAACTGTGTTATCCACAAACACAATGTTTTACACAAAAACCATGTTCTTGCTGGGCCTGTGCATGGGCTGTTTGCAGCCTACAGGATAGCTCTTTCCATGGTGGCCGGCAGAACACGCCGAAGGCGGTTAGATACCAAAACATTGAAACATGTGTTGACTCGCGCACACCACCTGAAAAGCTGATCGGCTAAACGTCTAAAACACCTAGACACCCACCACCAACAGTAGCAGCATCATCAACATCCTCCTCCTCATCAACAACCAGCAATCAACAACCATCATCATGAGCAATCAACAACCAAAAACAAACAAACAACAATCAAAAACATCCAAAACGTGTGGAAAATCATGGGAATGCCAGTCGAAATACTAGGCAATCAACAATCAACAGTCTTCATCATCGCCATCATCGTTATCATCGCCATCCCCTGGATCATCCCACAACTGTCAGCCTCTTTAGCCTCTTCGGCTGGGCCTGCAGCATGACAGACACGGCAGCTGCGACATGGAACAGCCACCCAGAAAAAGCGCCAGTGGTTTTCTTGCTGGATAAATCAATCAACCAGCGCAATCAGCGCGATTCTAGAAAAACCGCGGGCACAACAACAACTGCAATGACCACCAAAAAAAAATGGACATGTATTCCTATGTATTCCTGCACTAGCCGCTAGCCAAGAGTCGAACAAGTTTTCTATGGTCACTGGGCGACCCTGCTGTCCGGCTCGACATCGGCCGTGGAGAAGTGCTGAGCGCCTCACTTGGCCATGGCGGAACCATGTAAGTTTTTGGGGTATCCGATTTTCAGACAAACCCACATAATGTATATATATACACATATGATACATATATAATATAATACAATAATATAATAATATAGTTATATAATGATATAATTATATAATTATATTATATATATATGATTATATAATATAAATATCAAGATATCCTGCAAATTCTTGCCAGCAGGTAGTCACAAAATTAGATGCATGCGAAAAAACCCTGTGAACTGGATCTCTGGTGATCCGGATGGAACAGATTTGTGGTCAGCGCCTGGTCACTGGGGCGGCCAGCTGAACCCAAAAAAGTGGTCAAAGCCATTATGCAATTTTGATGTATTTTGATCCATATATGGTGGGAATTTAACTTAGACTTAAACCACTCCGTGATTTATGAAGAATATAAATACAATATGTCTGACGGCAGTATTCATATAGTACTCACATCGACATGTTCTCATCCCGTCTTGACACCTTTCTCTACAGCTACATCCCAATAAAATCCAATAAGGGCCGCCAGGTATTTAGTAATCGTTCAACTCGGTCAACAAGTTAGCATGATCATCCATTATCCACTCTTGACCCATTTACCTACAAGTTTTATGATTATTGAGGTAGCTGTCTTGGGCAAATCTACCAGCACCATGGATATACCTGGATGCCTGGATGATCTGGGCGATGATCCAACCGGAATCCAAACCATGTCCAGAATCCAAGCAGCCCCTGGGTCTGAGCTTTTCACCGTGCTCGGTCTCGGTGGCTCCGGTGGCTCCGGTGGTCGTTGTAGTCTGCGCAGGGCCTCGGCTACGCGCTTCTCTGAGTGGGTTTTTTCTTCATACGAAAATCGTGGCCTTGAAAATGCCTCAGGACCAATCGATGTTCATTCCTTAGGGATCCTTAATTATACCATATGAGCCGCCGTCAAAATCAATTGTTGATTCTTGGTACGAAAATATTGGTTATCGTTTTTTTTTGGGGCCCTATCGCTTTACAGTGTTTTATTCAAATCAACACTAAATAATGCATAAATGCAGCGGAATTGGCTTCACGGATTCAGATCTCTAAATTGCCGGGTATGGATTCAGGGCGCTGGTTGTCTTTGCGTTTGCAACCATGTTGGGGAGCTACCTGAGCACATTCCTAGACTCTTTCCTTATTACAATTTCAATTCCAAACTAGAATGACAGCAACCAATATAAGATCAATAGTTCCGCCAGTAGTACCAAACTAGAATGACAGCAACCAAAATGAGATCAGTAATTCCACAAGTAGTACCCGCACGAGGCGGGGCGGAAGTTGCCTTAGGGTTATACTGTAAGTATTTTTTTTTCTCATCTATAGAAATTGCATGCGCCGTGCGCCATCCAGGCCTGTGCGTGCTTCGTGCGAACCTGTTGCACGCTTGTTGCCCAAGAACATGACCTGTGCGCGACCCTGGTCCCATGCAACGCCAAGCAAACACTTTCTTCTCACCTCACACTGCACTCTTCACACCCCGCACTTCACACTTCACACTGGCACTTCATACTCCACACTTCATCTCATCTCAAATCATGTGAGCTCTTCTCACCTCATTTCACCTCATCTCATCTCATCCCATCTCTTCTCACATGTCTTCTAGACAAGTTCTTCTCAACTGTTTTCATCTCATCCGAGCACTGATCAACTCTCAACTCATCTCGGCTGTTCTGCACACCAGAAAGCTCTGACTGTCAGAGAGAAGTCTCTTGCACAAAAAACCATTGGGTGCAGAATTTTTGGTGCACATAAGCTTGAGACACAGATGCATTTACACAGAAAAGCCTTTACAAATACTTTGAACTACAAAGCTTGCACAAAGCACTTCCCAGTACTACTATGTACTACAAAGCTTGCGCAAAACACTTCCCAGTACTACTATGTACTACAAAGCTTGCACAAAGTACGCCCCAGTACTACTTTGTATACAAAGCTTGCACACAGCACTTCCCAGTACTACTTTGTGCTACAAAGCTTGCACAAAGCACCTCCCAGTACTCCTTTGCACTACAAAGCTTGCACAAAGCATGTCACAGTACTACTTTGTACTACAAACCTTGCACAAAGGGCTTACCAATACTACTTTGTACTACAAAGCTTGCGCAAAGTTCTCTCTGGTACTACTTTGTACTACAAAGCTTGCACAAAGCATGTCCCAGTACTACTTTGTACTACAAAGCTTGCACAAAGTTCTCCCCAGTACTGCTTTGTACTATGTACTACAAAGCTTGCAAAAAGCATGTCCCAGTACTACTTTGTACTACAAAGCTTGCACAAAGCACGTCCCTGTACTACTTTGTATTACAAAGCTTGCACAAAGTACTCCCCAGTACTACTTTGTACTACAAAGCTTGCACAATGCTTTTCCCAGTACCAGTAGTACCGCACAAGGCGGTGGCGGAAGTTGCAAAAATAGGAAACCTATAGGAGAGATTGGTTGTTGTGAATCACGGATGGCAGAGCGAATCCACTGATGGACCGAAAGGTGCTTGAGGTCTCCTCGCTTTCTCTCTTTCTCTGACTACCTACCTACCTACCTACCTGCCTACCTACCTACCTATCTATGTATCTATCTATCTATCTATCGATCGATCTATCTATCTATCTATCGATCGATCTCTCTCTCTCTCTATCTCTCTCTCTCTCTGTCTCTCTCTCTCTCTCTTTCTCTCTCTCCTTCATCTAATTACCTATCTATCTATCTGTCTGTCTGTCTATCTGTCTATCTGTCTACCCGTCGATCCGTCTATCTTTCTCCCTATCTGTCTATCTGTCTACCTGTCTATCTGCGGTGCAGTGTCATTCAGTGTAGTGTAGTGTAGTGGAGTCTAGTGTAGTGTAGTGTAATTAGTGTAGTTTTATGTAGTGGAGTCTAGTGTAGTGGTAGTATTGTAGTTGTAGCTGTAGTTGTAGTTGTAGTTAGTGTAGTGTAGTGTAGTGGAATGTAGTGTAGTGTAGTGGAATGTAGTGCAGTGCAATGTAGTGTAGTGGAGTGTAGTGGAATGTAGTGTAGTGTAGTGTAATGTAGTGTAATTTAGTGTAGTGGAGTGTAGTGGAATGTAGTTGTGTAGTTGTAGTTGTAGTTG
>Ga0126342_10006980_pt1 | contig 20121 bp, 15 predicted proteins | sample Cyp1metagenome_FD_92528 | JGI IMG/M metagenome (GOLD analysis project Ga0126342, IMG submission 92528) | Coral microbial communities from Lord Howe Island, Old Settlement Bay, Australia - Cyphastrea 1 metagenome | ecosystem: Host-associated > Invertebrates > Cnidaria > Coral ...
GACGAGGAGGAGGAGGAGAGGAGGACGAGGCAGGAGGAGGCGGAGGAGGAGGAGGAGAAGGAGGAGGAGGAGGCAACTGACATAAAATCTAACAACCCTCACCTGGCAGGTGGGGAAAAAGGTGTTTGACCATCAACCAATTCTGAAACCAAAATCTTGGTGAGTTTTTTTGTTGATCGACTTTTTTTGCACTCTCAGAGTCCTAGGGCCCTAGGGACATTGGCTTAGACCCATACCCACTATATCCCACTATTGTACACATTGGCTTAGGCCGCCGTGCTCTCGAGCAACTCAGGCATCAAAGGCACCTGTGCCATCAAGTTTTATGGGACTGATGTCGGTCATATGTCGGTCATCTCGCTTTTCGTGGGTACCCTCTGGTAATTTAACGTAGCTACTGAAAATGACCATAGAAATAGTGGATTTTCCCATTAAAAATGGTGGATCTTTCCATAGCTATTTTGACATAACCAGAGGGTAACCATCCCCCAAACCTCGGCGATTCACCCAAGTTTTGACGACTATGGCACCGAAAAAAAGGGGAAGCTCAAGACAGTTGCTGTTGATGGGCTGTTGCTGATGGGCTGCTGGTTTCTTTGTCAAAGTCTATGTTGTTCCGTATTACGATTTGTTTCAGCAAACACTGGCAAGCATTCCAAAACATTCAACATGTAAACTCTCTACTTGATGGTAGAAATCATGTTTCTTCCATGTTTCTCCCTAGGAAGTCAGAAACATCGCTCTCCTTGCGTTCACGAACTCAGCAGGGACCGGTTCACTGATCACATACAGATGAAATGTCACGATGATTCCACATCTGATTTTGTGATTTTTAGATTAAAGTATGGATAATATATGGTTATTATATGGGTTATATATATATATGGTTATTATATGGTTAATGATGGTTAATATACTGTTACATATGGATTTTCCCTCATTGATTATTCATGAAAAGATTCATCAAGATCCACATTTTGGTTTGTCTGAAAATTTTGTCTACTCCGGGCAGTTCTAATGTGAAGATGATTATCAACCATCAAATTTGGAGCTTCTCTATTTTCAGACAAACACACATGATTCATCATATTTCCATATGCATTGCTGGGTTTCCAAGCAAAAATAGCTCCAAAATTCATCACCCCAGCTAGCCTAGCGGCTAGTACGCTAGGCTAGTAGCGGCTACCATGGCGCACCGCTAGCGCTTCAGCAAACCGGAAACCAGCAGCACCGCATCCAACACCAGAAAGGCACGTTCCAGCAGGTCCTTCCCAGGGAATGGTGGGATCTTAAGTTTCTATATGAGCTTTTTCTCGAAGTCTGAGTAGTTTCTGAAAGAAAACATGGGATTTAGCCTCTGGTAAACTAACATAGCTATTGAAAATTGCCATTTATAATCATTTATAGTTGATTTAGCCATCAAACATGGTGATTTTCTAGAGTTTTTTGTATGTGTACCAGAGGGTAAAGAGTAGGAAATGTCCCAGACATGGATCAAGGGACACGTCAGCTTCAGATGTTCCAACACTGGTCAAATCTCTGCGGTGCCCCCCTTTCGTGACATGCCAAAGAAAAGCCAGGTGAAACCAGCTTGCTCCCCCATTAAATCACCATTAAATCACAAAAAAAAACATGAAATCACCATTAAATCCCATTAAACCCCCATTAAACCCCATGAAATCACCATTAAACACCCATTAAATCGTGATTCCTCTTGATCTATTTCACTGGCCACCAACATCCAATGGCGTTTCATTCAAACGCGGCCTCTCCGCGTCGGCCGTCGCGCAGCAACTGGCGCTCTTTGGCAGTGAGGCTGTTGGAGCGGCTTCTGCGGAATGGATCGAAGGAGGGGAATAGAATGGGAACCTCCATTTATAAGGGCTTTTCCATGGTTATGTTAAATATCCAGATGGTAACTATATGATTAATTATTGATAATTATTCTGGTTGGTGGTTTCAACCTACCATTGGTTGGTAATATACTATTAGTATATGGTTAATATTAATGGTTATTGTATGGTTAATGATGGTTCATAATAATCTGGTTGGTGGTTGAGCTACCCCTATGAAAAATGATGGAGTGAGTTCGTCAGTTGGGATGATTTTCACGATTTTCCATTCCCAATATGATGGGAAAGTGATTCAAAATTCCATGGTTCCAGTCACCAAGCAGATGGGAATATCATGGGAATCTGGTGCCACCAAGATGCCACCAGATGCCACCATCTCTGTGATGCTCCGCAGAAATTTGGGGCCCCAAGATTTTCTGGTTGGTTTCAACCCCCCCTCTGCAACAGGGAGGATCAGATGATATCATATGAAAGGGGGAAAAATTGAGCAGCAGAAAGCCATGACAGCTATGATACCCAAGGCACTCCAAAGGCATGATGCGGGCATTCTCCTGAGGCTTATCGAGAAACTTGGGGCTCATGTGAACAAATTGGTAGATCATCTACAAATGCCAGGCCATGCAAAAACTACTTATAGTACTGTATTGCCCCCTGGTTTGAGGTCTCGTTCGACACCAGAGTTTGGGAAAGTCCTATCCAGATCAACTGAGGGTACTCCTCCCTTTTTCAAGTCCGGAGGCCTTCATTCCATCCAAATTCTGGACCCATGTTCAAGACTTCATTCTTTCCATTTCAAGAATATCCAATTTCAAGAACCCAATCCAGATCTCAGAAACAAACCCAGATCCATTTTCGACCGATTTTATTTCGACCATGTCTTTTTTCCCAAGGCTCTGAGCGAAATCGGATCCGTAGATTGAGGATCGCATTGAGCACCAAGTCCTCTGTGTTGGCCAGCACCCGACGCAGGTCCTTGAGGAAACCAACAAAGGTGCCGGAAGGGATCAGAGAAATGGCCCGTCTTTTTTGTTGTGGCCATTATTGGGAAAATGAATGAACATGACTGATAGACTATGATATATCATGATATATCCTGAAATTCCTGGAGGAAACAGAGAACTGGTTGGTTCAATGGAGTCTTTTACTAAGTAAATCTACAGTGAATCATGTGGTTTTGCCCCAAAAAATAAATAGCGTTTCCTGTACATGTCCTCTTCAACTAATTGGGGGTGGTTGAGTCCTCTGAGCATCCAAAATTGGCATCATCCTACATGATCCCGGGGAAATTCAGGGGATATACCTCCAATGTCTATGGCTTGATCTGCTACGGACGTCCCTCCCGTGGTCAACCGATGCAATTTTCCTACAGCAACGGCCACAAAATCATTATCCTCTGGTAAACGTTTACATATGCTATGGAAAATCACCATTTTCATCCATTTTCAATGGGAAAACTCACTATAAATGGACCATTTTCAATAGCTATGTTAGTTTACCAGAGGGTATCAAGAAAGAAAGTTTACAGGTCACACGCATCCTCAATTCCTGATTTGTGTATGTGTACGTATGGAGGTGCTTCCAGGTTCCAGTCTCTCTGAACGTGTATGCCGCATTAGGCCCCATACCAGCGTCATACAAATGAGGTCAACTCCAGAAGATTGAGATGGCAAAATGTTGTTTACCTATAGTTTCTCTCAAAAAAAAATGTTCTTTGTCATCGTTGTCATCGTCCCACTCATGTCATCTCTAAAAAATGATTGTTAGTTCCCTTCCTATCGCCATTGTTACACAAATATACCGCCATTGGTTCGATGCTCTTCGCGGGTTGGATGTGCAGTGAAAGTCATCCTCAACTCATTGCCGCCTAGTTGTGGTTCAGCCATTGGATGTATAACTTAATTATACAATAGTATAACATGGTTGTTGTTGTTCATGAATTCGATGAGAATAAACAGATATAAAAATAATGTGTTCATAGTTTTGGTGGTAGGGATGGATGTTGTTGTTAATGGTGTTTGATCCCATTCCTTTTTACGAAGTGATTTTGGAGCTGAAACCATTGGTCAACTCGATACAAATTTCGGTGCCCAAAATGAAAAACGCCATGGTGGTTTCGTTGGTCCCAGTAAATCCCCATTTTTCATGCTTACCCTTTGGTAAACGTTTACATAGCTATGGAAAATCACTATTCTTCAATGGGTAAATCCACTATAAATGGCCATTTTCCCTCGTTTTTTGTATGTTTACCAGGCCGGGTAAATGATATTCCAATGGTTCCCCTATATATTTGGCCCCCTTGAATCCCCATGAACTCCGCCGGAGGCGCCACGTAGTACAACCACACGGAGTTGGCCACCGCCCCATCGCTGCTTTTGGCCACTTGCTGCAACTGCAAGACCTGAGAAACCATCGGCTGAGGCTCCATTGGGACGAGCGAAGCTGAAGATACCCGGCCTGGTTATGTCAAAATAGCTATTGAAAATGGCCATAGAAATAGTGAGTTTTTCCCATTACAAATGGTGATTTTCCATAGTTATGTAAACGTTTACCAGAGGGTATGTTCGGTTTTTTTTTAGGCCTCGAATTTGGGAGATGAAGAAAAATCAAGAAAACTCCATGACCTGAGACTGGCTGAAGAAAAATCCGATTTCAGCAGCGATCTGGGGGCCATTGGGATGGCCATGGCCGCTATTCTCCCCCCCCGCGTTTTGATTCCCAGCCAAGACACTGAGTGCCGGACCATGGCCTGCAGGATTTCTCGTCCTTCCTGCCTTTCGCTTTGAAAAATCGGCATAAAAATCCACAGCTGCGTCAAGTGTCCAAAGTGGGGTATCAAATTCCCATGGTTTATTTCAAAAATGTCTGATATTCTGATGATATTCTGATGATATGATGGTTATTGAATAGATGTCCAATACTTGAAATACTCTGTTTACATCAAATACACCAAAATGGCGATCATTATTTTCTCCAATCAAGTAATAAATATATATATAGTAGTAAATAGTAATAATAGTAATTAATAATAATAGTAACAATAGAAATAACTTATTTCTATACATATCAAAATTGTTTTTTTCGAGGTGTCTGGTGTCCCCCCATTTTTTAGGACAAACCCAAATTTGGACAAGCTCCCAGTTTCTTCAACTTCAGCAGGGTAGTTTTACCAACTTCAGGGAGCCAAGTTCGAGGAAAACCTTGTACAGTACCCCTGGTGAACATCAAAATAGATGGAACAATAGGTTTTGACCCAAAAATATGGAAATCTTTGGTTCTAATCCTACACCTAAATAATAGGTCATTTAATGGATGGCTATTCCCCCAGTCATATCGTAAATTCATAGGTTTTGACCTTTCCAAGCAATATGGCCAGGTTGCAGAGGGATCATGCAGATGTTGAAGATGTGGTTCTCTTCAAGTTTCTGCCGCGTGCACGCAGAAATCAGGCAAATGCTAGGGTCTTAGAGTCTTTGAATGTGTCCAGAGCCGAAAATATTGCCCCTTAAGATTGGCCATATGGCCACTGAAAGGCGGGAAATCCACGACTTTTTTGGACACAGCCAGAAAATCTCTCATATCAGTCATATTGGTTGGTTTTGAAAGCGATTCGAATCGACATTGCAATGCCCTCAGCACTGACGCATTGTCCTGCGGTGGATTGCCATCTTGCAACAGATTGAAGATTCGCAGCCCGACAGCACCTCAGCTTTCGCGCGACTGCGAAGTCTGCGGTGTCTTGGCCAGATAAATTGGGGGTTTGTCATCCGGATGTTCAACATGAGAGTGTTTCAAAATTCCTCTCCATGTAATACTGGTTGGTTTATAGGGATTCCCCTAGTGGATTATTGTAATCCCCAATTTATTGGGTAGTATAATCCCCGAACTCATCAACCGTAACTGGGGTTTAGCAGCCACTGAGTTCCAGTGACAATGCTCCAGTGAAGTGACAGAGTTCAGTTGTGAAAGCTGACACAGTCCATCCTGCTGCTGACTCCGAGATCGTATGCGTCGCAGCCTTTTTGATGTTTTGACCTAAATGAAACCACCACACATTGTTTTCCACTTCAAATACTTAAACAGCATCCTATGGTTCCAACACATGATAAGCCATGTCTGTCTAACTATACTTCTACAGCAATATCACCTTATCCGATATAACAAGCAGATATGGTTTGAACATCACCTTTATTCTAGTACAGTATATTAGAACTTGATGGCCCTTGTTTGTGGCCATGGGTCAAACCCCGTAGCTCTGGTAAACACAAAATAGCTGGCAAGTGTATGTTCATCCCCAAAAATTATGGTATTGAAAAAGGTGTTGATCCATCCATTTTATCATTTTTTCCAATGCCATGCGTAAATGTGTTACTTGATGTTTCCATGTTCCTATTTTCCAAGGCAAACTGTTGGATGGCCAACATTCCCATCATATCCCCATTGTGCCACTGAAATCATCATGTTTGTGAATGAAATCCTCATTTTTGCTGGTTTGATGTAGTAAAAAATCCTCATTTTTGCTGGTGAAGTATGAAGTATGGTTAGAATTCCTCATAGAATTGCCGGTTAGATATGGTTAAATCATGTTACCCTCTGGTAATTTAACATAGCTATTGAAAATGGCCATTTATAGTGGATTTACCCATTAAAAATGGTGATTTTCCATAGCTATGTTAGTTTACCAGAGGGTATCTCCTCGATTGGCGGTCATGTTTCTGGGTGATCTCCCCCCAGGTCCCCCCCATTCCCGTTGCGCCACCGAAGCGTTCGCGGATCAGCTGGGACAAGGCCAGGCGTCGTAGGACGTGGGCGCAGCGTGCGGTGTCCACCAGCCACTCCGTGTAATCCTCGGCCTCCCAGGGGGCAAGGGCGGCAAGGCATAGCTTGGTTATGGAATATGGGTTACCCTCTGGTAAACGTTTACATAACTATGGAAAATCACCATGCTATCAATGGGAAAACTCATTATAAATGGCCATTTTCAATAGCTATGTTAAATTACCAGGCCGGGTATGGATTCATGACTTAGTGGGATGAAATACCCCCAGTATGGAATGAAATGCCCCCATATGGGATGTAAACTAACACTTTGCTGTGGAGAATCAGCATTTTTAGTGGGTAGATCAACTATTTCTATGTCATTTTTTTAGTGGTTATACCCCCAGTTCGATGAATGGAATATCCTCTGTTAATCTCACTTCAAATGACTTGTTTTTTGGGGGAAAATGATGAGTGTTAACCGCTGGTAAACTAACATAGCTGTGGAAAATCACATTTTTTAGTGGGTAAGTCAACTATTTCTGTGGCAATGTTCAATAGCTATAGATGTTCGATTAATGGAATATCCTCACTTAATATCACTTCAAATGACCTGTTTTTTGGGGGAAAAAGAAAAATGATGCGTGTTACCCTCTGGTAAACTGACAGTTTGCTGTGGAAAATCATCATTTTTAGTGGGTAAATCAACAAGTCAACTATTTCTATGGCAATTTTCAATAGCTATGTTAAATTACCAAAGGGTATGCCCCCAGTGATTATGGAATATGGGTTATGGACAGTCATGGATTATAAACCATCTATAGTTGGATTACATTCCCAGTGGAATTCTGGGATGAAATACTCAAAAAACATCAAGCAATGGGATATTATATCCATTAACCCATCATATTAACCCATCATTAATTAACCATCATATTATTTATATCCATGATATCCCTTAATCCCATGGATATTAATTAACCATCATGAGATATCCATTAATCCATTGTTAATATCCCATCATATGAACCCATTATTAAAGCACTGGGATGCACATCCCTACGGAAGTGTCTTCACGAAGTTCACTGGTGAACTTTCTGTGGACATCAGAAAGTAGTTATGGGAACTACGGAACGGCAGGCCAGGGGTGCTGATAACCCATGATAACCCCCATGAATCCCATGAAATTCATGGTTAAGTCCCCTTTATTTTAGTATATTTTCGTCATTTTTGTTTGGTCACCACGCCTGCCATGTCTTGACGGCTTCATTTCCCGTGGGCATTCCCAGGTCGGAACACTGAGGGCAACTTAGATGGTGAATGATGGTGATGTAGCCAACAAACCCTAGCAGCAACATCAACGGTAAAACCGAAAAAAAAAAAAAAAACGATTTCTGGGCAGCCAGGAGTTGATCCCAATGATTGAAGCTCATTTCTTTGGACAAAAATCATGAGAACCAGACGAATCGCAACGGATCAAATTCCAAGCCTTGTTGCGCAAGAATCCCCACTTTAGAGCTAATCTGGTGATTTTTTTTGTAGGGGGGCTTGCGCCGGGCAAACCGGGCAAAGCCATATTTCTGTGGCTAAAGCTCCAATTTCAAAGTCAAAAATCACCATTTTTCGCTGAATTTCCTCTTGGAACATGGCCATCCCCCTGGTTTGCTCTGTGCCTTGGTGATCTGCCGCAGGAATTTCTCCTCTCCGGTTCGATTGTTTTCCTAGGTCTAAACCTCCATTTAGTCTGGGGATTTGCCAGCGAAACTTTCAAACCCTTGAGAAAAAACCTGGAGTTTGGAGAGTATACGGCAACAAACATGGAGAAATACCAGCTGCATTTCATACAGCCAACAGCAATGTGGATGAAACCATCCAAACCTGCATAGGGACTAGCGACGTGCTGCAATACGAGTGAACAATTCACATGAAATGACCAGCAGCAAATCTGGATGAATTCAAACCTTGGAGAACAAGGTTGAAAGCCACAAATACCCAGACTCAGCCATCCAACCTGGACCTGAAACACCCTTCACTTGTATCCATACATGATTTGACAATGGGAAATTACTTTTTTCATCTTTTTTCCAGCCATGTTTGATGAAACCAAAGGGTACTGTGTCCCATCTTTGTTGGGATCTACTATTTATGCTGATGGGTTTGTGGGTCGAAAGCAGCGTAAAACGTGTTGGTCAAACCGTCAAACCCTGACTTTTTGCTGAAAAATCCCAATGTTGGTCTCTCAAAAAAATCCCGTGCTTCATTAATATGTTTGTTGGTCAGATCCCCAGGTTTCTTGGTCAAATGTCCCAATGTCAACAGAAATCACCAGTTCCCAGTTGCACCACGGCCCTGTCGTCCCGTACGTCGTCCCGCACCTTGTGCACCAGGACCTCCAGACTGTGCCGAAGCCGCTCGCGAATCTTCGCGGGGTCGCGGCCGCCCTGAGGGAAAAGGCCTGGTCCAATGAACTGCGGAGGCTGCATGGAAAAATTGAGGATTTCACCACGGAAAAAATCAGCAAAAATTGGGGCATTGGCAAGGGGTTCCAACCTGTAATGGTTAATATTAATGGTTATTATATGGTTAATATTAATGGTTGATATATGGCTAATATTAATGGTTACCCTCTGGTTATGACTAACAGCCATGGTTTTTGGATGGCCCTAATCGAAATAGATTCGGTTTACCGGTTTACCGTTCTTAAAAATGGGTGGATTTTCCATGGCGAACTGTTAAAGAACCAGATGGTACTTCTTTCAAAAAATATCACTTTGTCAGTCTGAAAACAGGCTACTCCTAAGTCCCTTGGTTTATGGGTCAGGAATTGCGTGGGGGATGTGTTTTCCCGTTGTGCTTTTTTGATATCCTGTTCTGTCCATTTTCCTTGCTATTTGCAGAATTTTGGAGCTGGCAGCTGCCATTTCAACGGTATTTGCAACATGTTGGAGTTCGAACCTCTCGGTGTTCATGGTATTTGCAACATTTCGGTGCTCGAAGTGTTCATATTGCGCAGTATTTTGCAGGGTTCATGTAGGATTTAGGGTTGGTTCTAGGGTTTAATTGAAGGTTGGTTTAGGGTTGGTTTAGGGTCTATTTGGGGGCAATTTCAGATTTATCAAGGGTTTGTCTAGAGTCTAGAGTTTACTTGGCGTTGGTTTTATATATATTTAGGGTTGGTTTTGGATCTATTCAGGGTTGATTTCAGGTTTATGTGGGGTTATGCACTTTCAGGTTTATTTTGGCTTGTTTAGGGTTTACTTAGGGTTGCCTTAGTTTTTGTGGGGGGGGTGGTTTGGTGTTGATTAGGGTTGATTTAGGCCTGAGAAGCAAAAAAGCAGGGAAAAACCGAGAAGCAGAAAAGCGGAGAAACAGAGAAGCTGAGGTTCTCAGGGGGAGAAAAAAGAAACGGACCAAAAACTGCAGAAAAATAGCCCTCGTTCATCATCAGTATCCCCAATGATCCTTTTGGGCACCCATTTCTGGACCCAGTTCTGAGTTCGGAATTCTCAATGGGACAACTCTGCAGGGAAAGCCATGGGTTTTGCACATCAACTTTGGTTAAAATGCTCCAGTCCCAACTACCTTAAACCAATCCAATAATGAATCATGGGAAGTTGGTGACAGAGAAAATGAGACTGAGAAGAAGAGAAGAATCCAAAAAAATGGAGCTCTAACTCCCTCTATGGGCTGATTTCTTGTGGTGGGGTTGAAGGATACCTTGGCTTTGCCGTGTGATTCTTGGGGTTGGACCTTTTCTCTCAGCCAGGCCGATCTAGTGCCCCTCCTCGGCTACAGTGAAGATCCCAAAAAAATGCGCCACTGAAAGAGTGCGAAATTGGACAACCCCCATTGGCCCAGTGAGATAACTACTGTGGAAGACATCCTGAGTGGTTCATAGGTGATAAAAATCATCGCATTTTTATAGGCTGTCCATCATCCCTGTGGTATGTCCATTTCTCCGATGCCAAAAGCCCCAAAATTTTAAGCGCCTTGATAGCGCCGCAGAATGGCATCAATGGACATGGGGCTTTCGATGATGCTATCACCACCTCGGGGTGCATTTTCAGCTTTTTCTGGGAGGCTGGTGTGTTTGGGCAATGATTGGATATGAGAATCCGAGTGATGATTGGATTAACATGTTTTGTTGTCCACAAAAATATTGTCCACTAACATGATGAATATGTTACCCAAGAGAAATAGTTTTTGTAGTAGGTTTTGATCCGTCCAAAAAATATCTTTGATCACTATATAGCAATCCCAAATAGATAGAAAAGTTGAACACCTGGAAGCATAAGGTAAATATCCTTTGTATCATCCTGGTTTCGCACCGTTCTGCATCTTTGTTGGGGGTTACTATATGATGACTATGCTCCATTTAGTTTCTTGATTTTCCCAGCTATTCTATGAAAATAGATGATTTCCCAGCTTGCCACACCTTTGATGAAGCCAAAAATTAAATCCATTCGTATCCCATTCATACGGTGGATGAGCCAACGAAATCCTGCACTGCGCAACCATCCAATCCTGGTCAAATCCTGGTCGGACGTCCTTGGGGGTTAACCTATATCTTTCAACTAATGTAAACAATGCCACAAACAATCCCCTAGTTATCACCATAAATATGTATGTATATATATATATATATGTGTGTGGTATAAACTTACCATTCCCAGTCATGGCTGGTAAAAATGGCAGTGTTCTACTCTTCTAAGATTCTATGTCCATGAAAAATATCCGGTTCATATTCCAATTTACCCACATTGTTTTATGGCATTGGGTTTCCCACTATGAATCACTGTTAATCACTAACATAGATGTGGAAAACTAGTGGTTACATTTCACTAAACTATGGCATTGTTTGACCCACATGAGTCATGCCATCATCCAGCTCCCCACTTCGCAGTCAGCGGCTGTCAGGTGTCACGGAGCCCAACAGGGCCATCATCACTTGCGCGGCAGCCTCGTCCACCTGTTCCTGCCCATGTAACGATGCGACACGCGACTGGGTTCGTGGTGTGATTTTTGAATGGCGTTTGTTGATGTGGATTGATGTGCTTATGGAATATCATGGGATATATATATATATATATATATTATACATACTATATATATAATATAATATATAATGTATATATATATACATAATTATATATCCATATGAAAAGGGAAAAAACACTTAGAGATGACTTTGGGTATCCAGCCATGGACTGGTTTGGACCATGGGTAAGAGTTCATGGGGACGACCAGCCTCCAGTTGGAAGAAAGGGATGAATATCTCATGATGACTCATGATCTAAAGTTGGGCCGGGCAAAATGCTCTGAAGTGAAATTCTGAAGAATTTCATAAGTATGTCTAGAATCTAGAACCTAGAAACATATAATAAAGGGACATTGGGATGATTTTCGAACTGAATGCTGATTTTTGGATGATTCTCCTTATCCTGACCATGATGACGTTGGTAATTGTCGGACTGGGAAACCATGCGCCAGTCATTTCCGTTAACGAACGGGCGGGGCAAGCCACCAACCACCTTGCGTTTTTTTTGGGAAATTCACCGTGAGAATCCGGAAAGACTTTTCAGAGATTTTTTCAGTGATGACTTAAACCAGAGGATCCGGTTTCTGGGGACTAAGATAGCCTCTGGTTTATCATAGGAAAATGGTGATTTAATGGTTAACAATGGTGAATAATGGGATGATAATGGGATATACCCTCTGGTTATTTAACATAGCCATGGTTTTTGGATGGCCCATAGAAATAGATGATTTACCTATAAAAAATGGTGATTTTCCATGGCTATGTTAAAGAACCAGAGGGTAGTTGGGCCATTTGCAGATGATTTCCCCTACTTATCATCTATGGTGAGATCATGGTGGGCCAAACAATCTGTTTTGGCTGATTATTCCTCCCAATTGATTGTATTTCAATACCCCCCATGAAGCTAGCCAAAACAAGGTTTGCTGCAATGTCCAGCCCTCCATCACTTACACACAGAAACGCTACCACTCCAAATATCATCCAAAATAAGTACCATCTGGTTATTTAACAGTTCGCCATGGAAAGATCCACCATGCTATTAATGACGGTAAACCATCTATTTCTATGGGCCATCTATACCATGGCAACCCGACACCAGATGCCTCCACCACTCGACAAAGAAGATTCTTGTAGACGCAAAGATTCAGATTCACCCGATCGTACCTGTACAAGACCTGGAGAAAGCGGCGGTCACCAGGCAGAAAAGATCGAGTATAACTTGGTGTTGTTCAATCGTATACATAAATATATGTATCTATCTATCTATCTATCTAGTCTAGTCTAATCTAATCTAATCTAGTCTAGTCTAGTCCAATCTAATCTAATCTAATCTAATCTAATCTATCTATCTATCTATCTATCTATCTATATATATATATGCTGTAGAAATATGTACTGTAAATATAGCATACATGTGTGCAATTATATGTATAGACAGTTGTGCCTATGTTTTTTCGATTATAAGTACATAATCGTACATATGTATGTATATATATATTATTTCATATCATATCAGGTCATATATACATATATTATATACAACACATATATATATATACAGTATATATATATATTACCCTCTGGTAAACTAACATAACTATGGAAAATCACCATTGTTAATGGTAAATGAACTATAAATGGCCATGTTTAAAAGCTTTTTGTATGTTTACCAGAGGCTATGACCATGAATTCCTCCACATCCTCGCCTCCGAAGCTGTCTCCTCTTTGGAGTCCTGCAAGAAAAGGTCAGTGCATTTTGGCGCAGCCAGGATCTGCCGTTTGGATATCCTGGAAGAATTTTCTCCCAAGACGTGAACATCTTTGAAAATCGCTTCAAAAAAGTGGTTTACAACATTTTACAACTAGTTTTTTTTGCTTCAAAAGTATCTAAATCAGCGATGTCCGGTGTGTTTTTTCGTGCAGAATAGTTGTTGATCCATTGGTTCACAGTCAAAATTGCGGATATGCCATGGTCGAATGTGAAAGCTTGGGGCTAGAAAGGTGATCACTTGCAACAACAAAATAGAGCTCGCTATGGAGAATTCCAAGTGTTTTTATATGGGTACCCTCTGGTTATGTCAAAATAGCTATTGAAAAATGCCATTTATAGTGGATTTTCCCATTAAAAATGGTGATTTTCCATAGCTATGTTAGTTTACCAGAGGGTAACAGCAAATCATCTACTTAAGTTACCCTCTGGTAATTTAACGTAGCTATTGAAAATGGCCATTAATAGTGGATTTTCCCATTAAAAATGGTGATTTTCCATAGCTATGTTAGTTTACCAGAGGGTAATTAACAGCAAATCATCTACTTAAGTTAAGGATTTCCAATTGCGATGCTGAATTGGCAAAGGATACCCGACGTCATCTCTGAACATATCACATATGCAAACTCACAGCAGTTTCCAGGTTACCCATAAACATGTTGCGATTTCATAACCCCCCGACCCAAAATGAATAATCCCAACTGCCCACGACGCCCTTCAAACACAGTAATGACAAAATGCAACATTTACATACATTTACATACGTTTACATACATTTACATACATTTACATACATTTACATGCACCATATGTTTCGCAAATACTACTTGATGTAGCATTTGCACGAAAGATACTACTGGCAGAGTAGATGACCCCGGCCTCTGAGATGCGTCGCTTCTTTCGGGCCTCTTCTGCCCTCAGCCGTCCCATTGTTTTTGAGAAACATTGGTTGGTGTCCCCTTTAAAATTGCAATGTTGGGGATATGATATATCATGAATTATCATAATATATCCCTAATGTCTTATAGCCAAATCACGATCAACCACGATTTAGGGATTATGCGTCCGTTTTTGAAGCGTGCTATTTCTCTTGGGTTTCAGCCCGCCTCGCATCGTGGTCCGGCCGCAGGATACGCTCCTTCACAAGTTTCTCGAGAAGCTCCTGCTGTTGCAGCGCAAAAAGAATGTGGGTGGAGAAGTGGGTTTCAAAGCCACAAACATGGTGGATTTAAACCAAATAAACATGGGATTTCAAAGATTTAACTGTTGAAGATTGGAATCTGACCAACAAAAATCATTCGGAAAATCCCAACGAAAAAAAACAGGGTGGCCACCTTCCAAGCCTCGTCAAAAGTGCTGGATCCATCTGCCATTGCTGATGAATCAGCCAGTTTTTGCTGCTTCAGCATCCCATCTTGGTTGTCATTTCATGAAATTCCCCAAAAGCCCCATCTAAGCACTTCGGATGATGTCGGATGATGTCGGATGACTGGGTTCCATACTGGAACATGTACATCACAGCATTGTGACTCGGATCAACCATGAAATCATCCGTCCCGCAGGATCCCCGCGGCGTCCTCAAGGTCGCGCAAGGGTCCTTTTCCAGCCACTTCCTGTGAAATCCCATGTAGCCAGTTTCCCCGGAAATCCATGTAGCCATTTCAGGAAGCGATTTTTATTGGAAGTACCTAACCATAAGGTTTATGTAAGGCCTATGTAATGGAATATATATATATGTATATATATCCCCAACAATTGGCTTTGTATGGTGCAGTACGAGTACCTGCAGTCTAGGTACCTGAAATGGCCATTGATTTAGGGAATGCTGTTATTTCTCAGGTGGCACTTAAGCAAAACCAAGAAATTATACAAGAATTGTCTTCTAACCCACCACTCACGGCGGAGTCTATGTTAGGTGCGGGGGAGGTGTCTCTCTCTATATACATATAACAACATATGTATACATATGTGTAATATTACATACAGTATATTATCGAAATTAATCATAGATGATTATCGTGTCATCACCGAATTTGTCGGTCAAAATCCCCGATGGTTCCGGGTTTTTCCTGCACTACCTCACTGACCCACCTGAGCATATATGATGGTTGGTAGTCTCAAGAATCGCTCATATTTTCTTCCGGAATAATTTGCTCCGATGGTCGGATAAGCAGTGATAACCACAACAAAGAAGAAACCTGTGAAGGGGAAAATACCTGCCGCCGGAACTACCAGCTATTTTGGTGTGAAAACCAGGGCATTCCAAGTGTTTTCACCCATACCCATGCAGGACAATTCATTTGTTTTTGGCTTATTGACCTCCCAGTGTTCTCAGTCTTGGTAGTCAAGCTCCCTTTCTTCGCTGTGTGGTGGATTTCAGGTTGGGGAGACAACAAATCACCTGAAGCCCGATCTACAATATGTATGCATATACATATCATATGTACATGTACACATTCATAGTCACAGTTGTATCAAGTTGTATCTATCTATATTTATCTATATTTATCTATATATCAATTGTGAGGGGTTGGAGGCTCACTACAAGTAGGCTCATCACAGCAGGCGCCAAAATATACAATCATAGTGAAAAATAACAAAAAATAACAAAAACTAACATTACATATTCAAAAATGGGGAAAAATAAAAATACATATATGAAAATAAATTTACTAAATATTTGATATTGAGGATTTCCAGTTATTTCAAAGGTATTTTCAGTCATGTCCATTTGCCATTGTTTGTCGGTTCGGGTTCGACAGTGAAGTTTCTCCCGCACCGCGCAGGGCCCGCGCAAGTCAAAGGACTCATGGGAATGTCAAAGGCATTAGATATATTATATCTATACATATTATATATATATATATACATTGATAATGATGATGATGATGATGATGATGATATTTTTTTGGTTGTTGGCTATATAAATTAGGTAAACCCTTCCATATCTATAGATTTATCTATATTTTCCCATTGTTCTGTAATTATTTATCTACTGTGTATCCATATATCTATCTATTTATCCATAGCAGGCGACGAGACTGTCTCGAGCAAAGTGCAACAAAAAATATCCTCTGTATCATATTTCAAAATAGTGTATATTCAAACTGTCAGTCATTACCAGGCCGGGTATACCCCCAGTGGTGATGGAAGATCAGTTATGGGTTATTCGCTGTGGGATGACCACCACTCCATGCATCCTAGCGGTTAATCCATTAGTCCATTCATCGATCATCACATCATCTATTAACGGATTATAAACCATCTATAGTTGGATTATACCCCCAGTGGAATTATGGGATGCAATACTCAAAAAACATCAAATATCATGGGATACAGTGGATATGATATCCAGTAATCCATGAAATAAATATCCCATCATAAATTAAGCCATATTAAGCCATTTTTTCAAAGCCGAAAAAGTCCTTCAAGAGCTGCTCTTTGCTGACGCGCCCATATTTCAGCGTCACCAGAAGCAGCTCCGAGGCCTCGTCGGCAGGAAGGGAAATATTTCTCGGTCGAAGATTTCGATGGGAAAACCATGGGAAAAAACATGAGCCATAGGAAAAACCATAGGAAAAACCATGGTAAAATCCAATGTACCCTCTGGTAAACATACAAAAAACTATGGGAAATCACCATGTTCAATGGGTAAATCCGCTATTTCGACTGGGCCATTTTCAATAGCTATGTAACAAATTACCAGAGGGTAACCAATTTTGAAGGGTTGTGTTGTTTTGTAAATGGTGATGATTTAGTCATATAATATTTCAATATGACATTTGAAGACTGAAATATAAAACTGAGGGGCCGCGTTTCGGGGGTTCAAGGGAGGGCTTCCTGAAACGGTTGGCGAAACAGAACAGCCATTTGTTGTTAGGATGGACCAGTATTCATGTGATTTCCGGTACATGGACCAGTATATGAACAGTGTATGGATGTAATGTGCAGCAACCAAGACTGCGTGCTTTCACAAAGAAAGCCATGCGCAGAACGAAGAACAAAAAGGATCTGATAGATGTACTGTAACTAACAAGGAAGGGTAGAACTGAGGAATACAAAACACCTACAGACCTGCAGTAAACGCGTCGTTGAGATCAATAAGAATATGACGCCCTGCATCACTTTCTATAAATTCATAAAAGATCATCAAGGTCTCTGGAAGTGACTGAGCCTGGTGACACCCATATCCAGAATTGGTCGATAGTTTGTGGTTCAGTTGCCCATCTCAACAATGTGCTCAACTCGGCATATCTTTCCCGAAATTTGAATTGGACACCAAACATAGGAGGTTGTACGGAAAACCAAACTATATGTGAAACGACCCATCAGATAGTACCTCTGACAAACAAAAACGGACAAACAATCTCAGCATCCCAAACAGCGAAAAAAACTTCAGAAATTCTGAAAAATCACTAAGTACGTATTAATATACTATATACATCATCATGTATATAATATACATCCTATATATATATTATAGAAGAACTATGATGTATAGATTTATAACCTAGCCATGATTCGGCCATGATATTAGTAGTTAGATATATATATATACATATAGAATATATCTCACTATGTTTCTATGGTTACGCCCCATCCCAGCGTCCCATCCTTCAGTTGTCGCGCCTTCTCCCCATAGGCCGCCAAAACATGCTCCAGGTATTGAGGGAAGCGCAGCCGCGCCAAGACTTCCTCCATGTCCACGCGGTACACCTGCGGTGACTTCCTGATGTTGCATGAATGTATATGATGTATGTGTATATATATATATACTATACTATAATATACTAGTGTGGATATTATATATGGATATAATCTATATATATATGTATATATATACATAGTGTATACATGAGTGTCAACCGTTCAATTTCACCCCTGTGCAGTTCGGAACGGCCAACTGTTGCCGACTTACCATGGCTACCGGACCAAGCCCCTACCGACAACGGTCTCATCGAACCAGGACTCATAGTGAGTCTGTGTCTTTTTGGGACATGGGAACAACAATTTCTGGTACCATTCTGTGGCCGTATCCCAAAAATGTAATATATATATATATAATACTATATAGAGTACTATCTGATACAAAATGTATTATGATGTATGATGTATTTGATACTATAATGATACTATAATGATACTATAATGACGTGTTCCCATTCCATATTCATAAACCATGGCTCAACAATCATCCTGGTTTACCCGAAACGGGGAAATCCCCGAACAAAATGGACAAATCCTCGAACAAAATGGGTGATCTTCCAGCCAGGTTTGATTACAAGAGGGTGCCCTCGTTCTCACCCTTTCATGTCCATTGAATTCCCTAAGATCCCGTAAAAAACACTAAAAGAAACATAGATTTAAAAAGAAAAAAAAATACGAAAAATGGTAGAGCACAATGTTTCATAAAAATTCAGACCAAGCTCATCTCCCCTTCCAACCGTTCAACCGCGCCTGCGCGTAGCTTTCATCGGGCGCTTCGCAGTGTAGCAAGCGATGCTGAAGCATCACCAGCATGGCATTGCGCAGCTGGGGAAACTCCTCGCCCTGGCTTTGGCCCTGGTTCCCCTGGCTTCCCTGGCTCGGCGACATGGAAGGTATACCGTCAATCCAGAGGGAATCCTTATAATGAGTATATATATAATATAAATACTTATATATATATAATATACATATATATATACATATATATATATTATATATATATTATATATATTATATATATATGATTATATATATTATATATATATGATTATATATGTGCACCATTGGGTATATCAATCCGGAACTTGAAGGATTGATGACCCCGAAGATGGATTAATACAAACCACGTTTTGACCATGGATTGGAAAAAAAAACACACGAGAATCATGTTGGATGCCATGATGTGAATTGTTGATAATTTTTGGAGGCCCAAATGACATAAAGAAAATTGGTATCTTTTTCTCATGGTAAAATCGGGTCAATCTGGATGCTTGGATGGATGAGTCCCGGCCATGGGACTGGGACGGGCCCCTGGTGGATTTGATCAGTGAGAATCAGACAGTGTCCAAATCATTCGGTCAATACTTGACTGGTGGTTGAGCCACCTCTACCAATTGGTGGATCACTGGGTACACTAAAATGTTGCAACGACTCTTTTTATTTTTGGCCTTAACGTTACTAACTCTATCTGGTTCTCTTCCGCCCAGAGGCTGGTTCTATCGCAATCATCCTGGTGACATTGGTTGCAACTTTGCAACTTGGGGATGGCACTTGGACTTCTAAAGGAAAATCGCTGGTGGCCACCCACAGTCGCTGATACAATAGAAATGTTGCCCAACACACATGCAAGAACAGTTTGAACCTCAAAATACCGGGGTCAAACTTGAAGGCTTTTCTGCGGATTTAGCTACCGAGGGACAAGGATAGAACGGACGCCCCATCTGGGATCCATATCACCTAAACCCTATCACTCAACCAACTACGCGTAGCAGGAAAGGCTCCTGCTCAACCAATTTAGTCCAGAAGAACATACCAATAATAATTAATAACTAATAATCACCCCCCAACTCCAAACAAAGAAACGACTATTAACAATCGTAAGAATTATACAGTAGGAGGAGGAGGAGGAGTAATAATAACAATAATGCTAACTGCCAGAATGATAGTCTTATTTCCCTCGAGCGCTTCCTGATCATGTAATCATACATTATATATATATA
>Ga0126342_10006981_pt1 | contig 20121 bp, 10 predicted proteins | sample Cyp1metagenome_FD_92528 | JGI IMG/M metagenome (GOLD analysis project Ga0126342, IMG submission 92528) | Coral microbial communities from Lord Howe Island, Old Settlement Bay, Australia - Cyphastrea 1 metagenome | ecosystem: Host-associated > Invertebrates > Cnidaria > Coral ...
ATTTTAATAGTCATAATAGTGTTAAACCTACCATGATTAAACCATGATAATAACGATAATATTGCTAAACCTACATAAACCTACCATGATTTAACAATGATAATAATGATAATAGTGTTAAACTTACAATGATTTAACCATTTTAATAATGATAGTAGTGTTAAACCTACCATGATTTAAACATGATAAAAATGATAATGTTAAACCTACCATGATTTAACCAAGCATCCAATCTCCATGTTTGATTCTGCTTGATGGCGCCATATGGCCCCTCGTTTTCTTGGTTCCATCCCAAGATCTGTGAAATCGTGAACATCCCATGTTTTTTTGGTGTTTTCTGAAGGTCATTTCTGTTCGTCAAATCCTAATGTTTGGATGCTAAATCAACTGTTTTATCTGTTTTGTGATGGTAGACCCATCAGAAGTATCCCTTAAGTTATGAAAGTTGACAGGAAGCGCACCCCTTAGTCGTCGCTTTACAACCAAGCGGCTGGCGATTGAAACTATGCTGGGGGGAAGTCTTCCAGAAACCAAGCAGCCAACTTAGCTGACGGATCGCGCCTGGTTGTTCTTCTCTCCAGCTGCGCAAATGGTGGTGCTATCGAAACTGTCCCACCTGAGCCGTGCTGTGAGGTGGTGAGCTAAGTTGCTGGAATGGGGATGGGGAATAACGACAAAAACTGTCGGTATACCAGAAATGGGGATTGAATACATTTAAAAAAACTTGGGATTTGGGATGCAATCAATTTCTCATCTCTCATATCTTATCATCCTATCATATCTCAATCTTATATCAACACACATATGAACATTTCATATGAAACAGAAAAAACCAACCGAAACATCACAGGGTCATAGAATGTCATAGATTACTTATGATGGTGAAGTTCCTTGGAATGACAAGGTGAACTGTTGGTTTATGGCGGTGGTTGGAGGTGTGAACATGGACCAGCATAATGAAGGGGCAGCACTTTGTACACAAAATGGAATGGATGAATGGATGAATGGATGAATTAATTGTAACGGCATCCAGTACAGCTGCATGTTTATATGCTGTATTTACGGCTATAAGTATAAGTCAAAACCCTGTACCCATGGTGAACAGCAGATAGTTGGTAGAGAATGTTTATCCTCACAAAATATGTTTAACCGTTTAACCCATGCCCCATATTTAGCTACATCTGGGTCATTTGGGAATTAATGTTGGGGAGTACTCCAAACATGTAGTACATACAGTTATGGCCTTGGCTATTAGTTAAAACTGCTTAGTTCTATGGGATTATACATTTCAGTACTAGTAAACATAGATTAAATTGCCCGTTATTTCCATTTATATCCATTTATGAGTTATCCATTTATTAGTTATACAAGGTAAGTATATGGATATTTTGTAAAACTAACTGTTTGGACATTTAATTAGTTATCCAATGCTATTAGTTATCCATTTATTAGTTTGTACATTTATTATATTCTATACATGGGGTTTTGTTAGTACAAACATCACTGGTACTTCGGCTGTTTAACATTTCGGGAACTGGCCTGCACCGATGAGACCGGGCATCTCATGGCATCTCGAGGTTTTGAGATCTTAACCCGAGGTTTTAACGGAATAACTATACAGTTATGGCCCGAAATACCAGTTATAAGTACTAACAAAACCCCATTTATAGATTGTATAATCCCATAGAAATAACCAGTTATAACTAATAAATGGCCATAACTGTAGGACTATAGTTGTTTGAAGCAAAAAGATACATTGTTGTTTGAGATCATCATCCAAACATGTATTACTTTGAAACGACCAACCGGCTTGAGTCGTGCGTTAAAAGGCCTGAAACACACCCCATGGGCAACATTTCGAAGCTCGTGTGGAGGCATAATCCAGGTGGAATCAAAGCTTCCTGCAACACAAATTCCAGACAAGACCAGACAAACCCAATCAGGTCATAGAATTCAGTTGAAAACGGGTCAGTTCCGCCTTCATCAGATGATGCGAGCGGGCAGGAAAAATTATGTGAACTTGATTGAGAAATGCCGAAGTTCCTACAGGTGCAAACTGGTCCTTCGCAACATCAATGAAGAGAGATGTGATGGGATTTGAACATCCGCGCTCTTCGAGAAAGTTATTCCAATCCACTGAACCTGGCGCTGTCTATCAGCTGCCCTTATCAGAGGTTTCATCAAAGACTTCCAGCGCGAAAATCAGTAAACATCAGGGGAAATATATGGAAATCACTGCTACCCCCAAAGCTCACAAGCAAATAAGGTCCTCTTAGCGTTCACTGATTGTCATAAACGACAATGATTTCTTAAGCGTTGGGAGAGACCCATGGGCCACACCATGGGGCACCCTTGAACTTCAAGGATGAACATGAAAACCTTCGTGCTCTGCTCTGACTGGTCAGATACCCCAGAAATCAGATTCTGATATAGAAACAGCCTCAAGAACTGGTTGGTGGTTGAGCCCTACCCCTCTGAAAAATATGAGTTCGTCAGTTGGGATGATGAAATTCCCAACTGAATGGGCATATAAAATTCATGTTCCAAACCACCCCTTTTTTTTTGTACCTCTTTGCTCTACACGCTGACTTAGATGTCGAAACTTCCAAACCACCCACCAGAGAAGGTTCTTGCCCTTGCAAAGAGCAACTGGGTATGATTTACCATGATTTACCCTCCAAATTTCATCATCGAGTCTATCCATCATACATCAGTCATGACAATGGTTTCTTTTCACAAACCTACTTCCCTTCCAAGTAATCCCTTAACCCACGTAACAAACAATTGCGTCAGAAACCATGGTGTAGTAGTGAATCTGTCCCTTTTAGGGTCCAATACAGGGACTATCACCTCTTGGTGATTTTTGATGTCCTGCTAAACAAGCGTTTACCCATCTAATGGAAAAAAAACTAAACCTCAAAGTGCATGTGCGGGTACAATCCATCCGGTTTTGGGGGATGTGTGATCATGTGTCCAACTGAGCTCTCCAAACGCAGCTTGGAAGACCATACACGAGGGGTTGCTCTGCACCTGTGCCAATGTTCACCCAGGATTTAGACAAGTTGGTGATTGGCACACCAAAAAAGCAACATGGAATCCACACACTGCTTTATAAATACACAATTTCATATAGGATATTTGAGGGTTTCCATAAATGGGGATATTCAAAAAGGATGCTTGTAATGGAAAATCCATCTATACATGGATGATTTGGGGGTACCCCATGGCCCCATGACTTTGGAAACCCACATTTCTTGGTTTCAGATGTTTTCAGGGTGTCTTGGGTCGTTGAGGTTATTGATGGGCATACCGGTATACCTATATGGTAATAAACTCCATAAGGTAGGCTACAACCCCTACAACTATGGACTATGGACTATGGTTATATAACCCACTTTTTGGTGGAACTGCATCCCCTCATCCCCTAGCACCATTTCAGTTGGAACCATGATTTGTGGGCTTACCAAGCCTTAAGACTGCGCAGCAAGGCCTTAACACATGCCTATAGATTCTGCAAGTGCTAGATTTCCAATTGGGAAATTTCGAAAACCACCGCAAGCAAGCACAACTGGATTCTTTGGCACGGAGTTAATTGCAAAGGGACATACAATGTAGGGCCCCCAAACGGTAGCTAAGTTGGATTATAACTCCCATAACTCATGACTAAGCATGGTTTATGATACTCATAACTAGAGTATTCATGGGGTGTATAAACAACAATAACCAACTTGTACAGTAACTGGGGGGCTCCACAGCCATTAGTAGCTTTCTCCAGCCATCCCCCATCTGACCAGCTGACCACGTTGGCTTCCACAGGTTAAATCTGTTCAGATTGCAACTTTTTGAGGATTGGATTGTACATGATTGTACTCTTCTATTTAAGCTCCATTTGCGAGAAGTATTTATGAATAATTCTCCCATATAACTCCCAGTATTGGTTGAAAACAAAACAGTACATACCGAGTTTTCCGAGCTTTTCACCACCATTGATGGTCAATTTCCACCCTTTCCACCAAATGTTCACCAATGATCACCATTGATATTTTTCGTTGTATCTCCCGAATATCACTACGTATCATCATAGCTACTGGGATATTCCCAATATAGCTACCAAGTCAGCGGTATACAATATTATACTGGTTGGTGGTTTCAACCCCTCTGAAAAATATTAGCCAGTTAGGGTTACTATTCCCAATATATGGAAAATAAAAAATGTTCCAAACCACCAACCAGTATATACAGATTATACAATGTAATCCCGATCGGTTGTATATATCCCATCAAAATCCATCAAATAGCTCCGTTGATTGTGAAAAAACACCATGGATGCCAGCTGACCAGCTTAAGTATCACAAAACGACTTATCTACAATCAGAAAAACTCTTGTTACCCACCTATAAGTCTGATGTTTAAACGACCATGTTTCCATATTTGCCACTTTATATATATATATATATATACATATATATGTATATTATAAAATTATATATATATAATGATTGTTAAACCCTCTATTTGATGGTAAAAGCCATGTTTTCACGTAGATTTTCCCATAACTTTGGTGCTTAAACTGTTGAAACTGACTCAACTATCATAAATCCACTGTAACTTCCCTTGTTTCCTAGTTTCACATGGATGTTTCATGATTTTTCCGAGTTCACCCCCTTCACTTTGATACGCAGCTTGCCTCAGAGTTGTCTTCACCCGACCTCGGAGGTCTTTGGAGAGGACAATTGTGGCGTCCATTTCTTGGGGGTCTAAAAAGCCTTACTGGTGCTTAGCAGGGAATGAGGGAATGATCCACAATAACTATCAATCTATCTATATATATACAGATTATAATATGATAACTAATAGTTGATAGGGTTTATAAACAAACTTAACCATCTTGGGGGCTCACCTGATACCTGTGTGTTTCTCAAAAAACAGTGAATATTGCAGATTTTTTAAGACCATATCTCATCCATGAGACTGGGGTCTGCGGCATATGTAAATTTATGCTGAAACAGTGATTATCCCTTTTGACCCGTAAACAATCATAATTTAATCTTCAGGAAAGGTTCCTGTGAACCAGCTTGTTGGGCTTGACCCTGTTTGAGAACACTGGGATGATCCTAGACGCATTCCTGTTCGAACTGTTTAATTCCCAGCAAATTCCCGTTTTGTTTGGATCCGCTCTCCACCAAACATGGCTAATTACGCATAGAAACCCGGTGTCCCTGCTAATAAAGCTAGTAGATGCTAGTAGTATGTATCCAGATTTTTGGCAGGAAAAAGACACACATCACCCAAGGTTCCCCAGTTCTTCATGGCAACTACCAGTACCAATTATTGAACCGGATTTTTTTCTGGATTCAAGCCCCATTTGTGGGTAAAACGTCAATTGAAACAGCAGCTGGAGCCCCCTGTCAAGGCACCATTGATAGGACTGGAAGGCTTGTCCAGACAGACCCGCCTGCAGCACTTGGCATGCCACGAAGCGTAACTTCTTGGCAACTGGGGTAGACCCTGGAAATCATCTTCGGAACAGTCGGCATTTTCTTCCATGCCAGCGAAAACTCATGTTTACCATCCCGATCACAGAAGATCTGACAAACAAAAAGTGAGGTATCTATATGCTTTGGGCATCGATTCAACCAAGGATTGCCTCAGTAGCAATTTGTCGACAGTATAGCCTTGGACCCGACATAGACCAGTGATCTCTGCCAAATAAATAGGTGGACAACTAGGAAATCTGTATCATCGGTATTTTGGTGTATATATATATATAAATTTGGTGATATCATTATATTTGATAACTTGATATATATATATATATACATACAGTATATACAACATTTCAGATTTACAAACCAACCTGCAACTGGGCCATCGTAGAAAATTATGTGGCCAATGATAAGAAACAAATCACTGGTTGGTGGTTTCAACCATCTTAAAAAATATTAGTCAATAGGAAGGATTATCCCATATATTATAAATATTATGGACAATAAAAACATGTTCCAAACTACCAACCAGATCAGATCGAGTCATCCTGTGGCGGCCTGTTTCGATTCTTCATCAGCTGCTTTGATCATCCCTGGCTTTGCAGAAACGGTGAAGAAACCGATTCGCGGAACATAAAAAACACCGAATGCCGATCCTAATCTTTCACGGAGGTCTGGAAATCAACAACAATAGTCAACAATACAAGGTGGTGCCCCATAGTTAGCTAACTTGGTTTATAACTCCCATAACTATGGTTTATGGTATTTATAACTATAGTTACTGGGGCTTATAAACCAACTTATAACTGGGGGGCACCATCCTGTAGTAGACATTGTGAAATAGTCGGAAACTCACCAACAATCATTGTCTATATGAATGACAAAAGTCTGAAAATAGAGTCCATGCGCTTTCTAATATCAAGTATGTAAAAGGGACCTAGAAGACGTTTATGTTGAGTGTGGAAAACCATCTATAATTTAGGCCAGCATTTGAATAATTCTTGAGATGGCTAAATACCAAAATAATCTAAATTACCAATATTATGGTTCATATTTATATATTTATTCATCCTAATCTTAGTATGTAAGATCTTAAGTATTGTACCATAGACTATTATAGATTATTATTAACCATTGTTAATCACCAGATAGCGTTTTTTTTCTATTATGGGTTAATCACCATTGAATCACCATTACCAGAGGGTTAATCACCATTAAATCACCATTGTTGCTGGTTAAATCACCATTTTCCCATGGGTTTTTCCGAATTAGAAGAATTGCCAAATGGGTACAATCCATTCCCGCTCCCAAGCGTCACATCTTTTCCGTTGATTGTCTTTAGTCGGTTTGCGGCGTCAAGCCATGAACAACAGGGAGGAAACAGAACTTGCCCAACCAGCCATAAACCTGCCCATAGAACTTGTCATTGGCAGTTTCTACGTGACTGGTGCCACATCGAATGATGATTTATAAATACATTAACAACAAACAAAGGCCCTATATCACTGGTAAACTAACAGTTTGCTCTGGAAAATCACCATTTTTAATGGGTAAATCAAAGCACTGCATGGCAACTTTCAATGGCAAACTCTTAAATTACCAAACATGGATTCCCAGTAAGAATTTGCTGGCTCATTTCCTATCAACATAAAATCCTATAAAAAAAACATCGATTTGTTTATCATTTATCCTTTAATATCCTATATCACCTGTGAATATTATCTTGGAAGAATCCCGCGAAGTCATTTTCTCAGGCAGCGCACGCAAGTCGAAGAGTTGCAAGGGGTTCAAACTTCGATGGCTGCCTAATGGGCCATGGAGGGCCAGGATTAAAGTCGAAGGATCAGATGTTTGTTTGTCCAGTTTCTATATGCTTATTTTGTTACGTGGATTATCGTGAGTTATAACATGTTATAACATGTTATAACTTCTAAGCCGCTTACTAAGCAGTTAACTCCATATAGTTGGTTTACAATTAGCTTAACTAGACTTTATGGATGTTTATGGTGATTATTGGTAGAAATCAGAAACCAACTTATACTTTAACTGGGTGGGGGTCACCACTCTGAGTGCAACCTGTTGGCCCAGTGGATCCCAGAGGCCACATGTTGTTGGTGATATACCTATTTTGTACCATGTTAAAGGGCTAAATCATCACATAGAAATTTAACGGTAACCCCAAAGGGATGTCCCCAACAAGAGACATTAAATACTAAGGCCGAATAAGGCTTCGTGGAAGTTGATAACCCCCATCTATGAGGCCGTATTTGTTGGGGGGGCGATCTCCAATCCTACAATGATGGCATCAGTAATGGGTTGGGATATTCATCCCTTTCCCTGAACGAGACCCTGAAGGCCTGGCAGTCCTATGAACTCGTCATCATTCCTATTAAAAAAACCCACTATACTGACATTTGTTCACATTAAGAGTTGAAAGCAACCACTTTGGTTCTGGACTAAATGGATGTGATTGAACATTCCATATACAAGCAAATAACACTTCAAATGAGAACATGATGATGAACCTTTTGATGAAATAGCGTTCTATATGAAATAATCCCATTATATTCCATTAACTTATACCTCATTATCCCTTTACCCCGATTTTTGTGTCAGGTGGTTCAAATCCATGAAATCCAGTGTAACTCCTCCCCGGTGAGGCTCACGTCATCGTTGAGGTCCCGGGCCCACCAGCAGCGTGTGCCCGTCTCTGGAGACGTCCATGGAATCTCCCGAGATGTCGACGCCACTGAGCCAACCCACAGGCTTTGGACCGTTGCGCGTGTCCCAAATGAGGACGCTCCTGGGGGCGTGCGGAGAAATGATGGAAATTCGAAAGCCATAACTTAGACAACAGTTTTGTTTGCACGGATGAAGGTTCTAGTCCCAACTTTCATGGCAAATCTTCATCTTCTGGCGCGCTCACACTCCGTCATTTCACCACATAATCCAAATATGACTGTAAAGATTAGGGCTTTTGTATTGCGCAGTACTCAACCATTTTAGATAGAAACTTGAATTTAATTTCGCAATCACACTAATACTAACGATCATATGAAAGATATATATGAAAAACATATTTGTTTTTCCATTTCCAACCCAATTGATATCCCCAACTTCAATTTATGACAACCATCTATATAGATATTTAAATATATATATATACAATACATACTGATACGTATGAGTAAACTATAATCTGTCACTAGAAAAGTTCAGCCATTTTGGGACAGATACCAACATCCTCTAGTGACGTCGCGACGTGAGGTTGAAATAATGTATCCAGTATGCAACTATATGTATAATATATGTACAAATATATATATATATATATGTATAAGGTATAATGTTTATATACAATTTATGCAGCAAACACTTGTTATTCGATCATCGCTTACATGTTGCGAGGACACCGGTCGCGGCGAATGCACAGGTACACAGAAAATGATGTAAAACCTGACTCAAATGACGATCCTAGACTTGTGTCTTCTAATGCCGTTTTGCATCCGCATTTTGCATCTAGCGTTGAAGCATTCACTCTTGGGGTAATGTGGTTAAAACAATGTCATAAACTACACATTGGGATTGGTAAACATACCACCTATCAAAATGGTGATGACTGGGGGATGGGTTATGAACCACATTATCCAAGGACATGATCGCCACAAAAAAATTGAATCTGGTGAAGGATCCCGGTACGAAACATCGCCGCCTCTCCTGTCCATGCTCCCTGAGAGGTAGATGTTTGGCTGCCTCGGCGCGATCTGACGACAGTTCAAATATGTCCAGTTTAAGAATGTAATCCAAAATTCGATCTAATGTTGGTAACTTTATGGGCCAAATCTATGTTAACTTTGGGAAATATCTTATTTACAGCATATCTTATATAGACAAGTTATGCGCCAACTGATTTCAGTGGTCAATAAGGTTATAAACTGAAATAAGGATACATAACCTTATATGCCAACAAACATATATTCTAAAATTGGTGACAAGACAAAACATGTTTATTGGGATGCCAAGATGGCTGTCAGTTTCACCCCAGGTGATCAATCCTCAGAATAGTCGGCAAGCCCTTGACTCGAACAATCGGCAATTTCATTGGATTGGTTTAAGGGAAATGTTATGGGAAAACCTGTATTTTATCTGTATTTTTATAATGAAAACAATCTGGGTAAATTGTAATATTTCACTAAGCTGAATCAAGGCCATCTTGGGGATGATGTCCCTTATTAACCATGATTCCAGGGTTCAGTCGCAGTGAGGTCGTTATAATTTACCCAGAACAATGGTTTGCCAATCCAATGACAATTATCCCCAAGTCCCAATTAAAAAGTGCTACGAAATTGCTAAAAGAGGCCATGGCGTCTCCACCATTGCTAGGTCGTTCCTCGGCGAATAAGTCCTGTAAATGTCGACCATGCACCATTTATACAATGTGGGCCCCCGTTGACGATAGCTAAGTTGGTGAACATGATTTCAATAACTATATGGTTTATGAATGTTTATGATACCTAAATAACTATCGTTTACAAGAAACCAATATTCACATGACATTTGGGGGCCCCACATTGTATGATCCTTCATTTATAGGATGTTATAGGTGATTCTCCCAGAAATTTCCCATGATTTTCCCATCCTTTCCCATGTTGGGAATTTTCCCCGCGATCAAAAACACCGGTAACATCCAGTAACGGTAGCCATTGACGATTCCTGCAAGGTGGTGCCCCCCAGTTATAAATTAGTTTATAACACCCATTAAGTATAGGTATATTTACCATAAACCCAAGTTATTGGAGTTATAAACCAACTTAGCTAACTATGGGGCACCACCTTGTGGGATGCCTTCCCATTGGCCAAGGGACATAGGGACTGATCGGAGGGACATGATCTTGAGACTGTGCATCCCGGGCTTTTCACCTCCCCCAAAGCAACCCAGGCCCCCAGGACAAAAACGCTGGAGATTCCCAGTTGTAAAGTGAGTTGTTGAGGCGCCATGGAACTATATAGAAATGATATGAAATGATAAACCCACCATGAATACATAAAATAAAAGTCCACTATATAGTCCCTAAATTGTTTTTTTACCCCATCTAACTATACTTCATAAATGGTTGCAACCGTGCTGGCTGAATCCCTGATGTTCACAGCCTTTCTTGCCTGGGACGGCTTTATGAGAACGTTGGAATAATTTTGTTTTTCTCAGGGGATCAAAATATATCATATCCAGTGTCCAAAAAAATGGCGAATCCATGTTAGTAGGGTTCTCCCTTATAAACAATCCATTTTGGGCACCCCCAATTGCAGGAAACCCCCCAATTTCAATGCGAATTTCAAGGCCCTAAAATGGAGGCACTGTACCACATAAGACCTTTCATTTGGTGTTGGTGGATGTATTCCCTTACATAGCGCTTACATAAGCCTTATATTTGGTGGGTACCTCAAATGACTCACTCACGCAGGTCCCTGGAATGGCGAAATTGATGATTCCCACAATGTGCCCAGCCCCAGTTTGTAAGTTGGTTTATACACCCTACTGGGAGTAATAAGCTGGCAAAAAAAAAAAACATAGTTATGAATTGTAAATATGATAAACCATAAATATCATAAACCATAGTTATGGGAGTTATTAGCACCAACTTAGCTATCGTAAACGGGGGCCCCACATTCCCATCTTTCAAGGACTGGGTATACAAAACCGCCGACCCGGCCGCCTCGGGTTGCCGCGCTGTTGCCAAGCACCAAGTCCTCAGTCGAAGCACCCTTCGAAGAAGCAGCAAAAACTGGAGGTTTTAGTCACCGAACAGTGAGATATAAAGTGGTGCCCCATAGATAGCTAAGTTGGTTTATAACTCCAATAACTAGGACTTATGGTAGATATATTTATGGTTGATGGGATCATTTATAGCTGGGGGGGTACCACATTGTATGGCTATGGGTCAAAACCCTGGTATGGATGTTCACACCAATATACTGTTGAGATTTATGGATATTCATCCCGAGAAACCTATGGCATTATAGTGTTTGACTCCTTCCCATTTAATTTTGAATAGTCTTATGTAATATTGGGGCAACAATCATTCCAATGGATCAACCGTGGTAATATTGGAGCATCATTGTGGCCATATATATATATAATCGTTTCGCGCCATCCGCATAGGTATGCAAACAAACTTCCATCTCCACTGAAGCCAAATCGATCACTCGAAGAACCTCCTCAGTCTTGTCCGCGTTGGATGACCGCCACAGACCATTGCCTGCCGCCTTCATGAGACATCGCAGATCCACCGGGCGAGCTGCACCGGGCTGCTCCTCCGCCAGGGGCTGCACCGGGATGCTGCTCCGGTGCTGCGTCTGCACCGGGATGCTGCTCCGGTGCTGCCAGGGAGAGCAATGCGTTCTATCATTCACAATGCTGCCTTTTCCATGCAGCAGAAAAATCGTAGTGAGAAGCGAGCTCACTTCCGTCTCCCCGTGTGCAGTCTCAGCGTACTACCACACTCCGGCTGAGCGAGCCATCTGCAGCGGGTCCTTCACGCGCCCACAATTTGGGCAACAGACTTCGCAGCTGCATCGTCTGAAGTGCCCGCGAGGGCGGCCAATGAAAGCGCCGTCGAGATCAAATGGTCATCCGGGTCTTATACTGGATCTCCGGGAAGCGTGGAGTCAGCTGAGTACTTGGCTTGGTGGTGGTAAAAGGCACCGAACGAAGCGCGGGCTTAGTGTTCACATGCTTCTAACCCCGAATCCCACATTCAATCAAGAAGGAACACCAAAATCACCAAACACTCAAGCACACTCTAACCAAAAAAAAGCAAGGATATACGACCCGCAAATGATCAGTCACAATTCCAATCAGAAGCACGATAATTTGCGGACATTCTATATACAGTAGTACCGGCAGGAGGCGGGGCGGAAGTTGCCTCGGGATTATATATATATATATATTTTTTTTTTTTTTTTCATTTACAGAACTTGCATTCGCCGTTTGCCCGCGTGTCCCCTGACTGCGTGCTTTGTGCGAAAGTGCTTCACTGCCAAATGTCACACTTGAAACTCCACACTTCGCACTTCACACTACACTCTTCACAAACCACACTTCACACTCCAGACTTCATCTCATCTCATCTCATCTGAGCTTTTCTCACCTCATCTCAGCTCATCTCATCTCATACCATCTCTTCTGATGCGACATCTAATAGTTCTTCTCAACTATTTTCAGCTCATCGGAGAACTAGTCGACTTTTCTCATCTCACTGAAGCTCGTCTTAATTCATCTCAGCTCTTCTGTGCCTCAGAAAGCTTTTGATGTCAGAGAAAAGATCTTGCATACAAAAACCGTTGCACGCAGAACGGATTTGCACAGAGAAGCTTGTGGACACAGAAGCTTGAGACATAGACGCAAGACACGTCCCGGAATTACTTCGTACTACAAAGCTTGCACAAAGTACTTCCCAGCACTACTTGGCACTACAAAGCTTGCACAAAGTATTTCCCAGTACTTCTTCGCACTACAAAGCTTGCACAAAATACTTACCGGTACGACTTTGTACTACGAAGCTTGCACAAAGTACTTCCCAGTACTACTTCGCACTACAAAGCTTGTACAAAATACATCCCAGTACTACTTCGTACTACAAAACTTGCACGAAGTACTTCCCAGTACTACTGCGTACTACAAAGCTTGCACAAATTACTTCCCAGTACCACTTCGCACCAAAAAGCTTGCACAAAATACATCCCAGTACTACTCTGTACTACATAGTTTGCACAAAGTACTTCCCAGTACTACTCTGTATTACAAGGCTTGCACAAAGCATTTCCCAGTGCTACTTTGTGCTGCAAAAATTGCACAAAGTACTTCCCGGTACTACCTTGTACTGCATAGGCTGCAGTCCCAGTTCTACTTCCTACTACAAGACGCGCACACAGTACATCCCAGTACCACCGCGTACTACAAAGCTTGCACAGAGAAGGTTTTACACAAAAAAACTTTTCACACGGCGAGCTTTTACACAGAGGCAATTTTACACACCGAAAAATATTTTACACGGAGAAGCCTTTACACAGAGAAGCTTTTACACGAAGCACACAGAAAGCTATGGGGAATCAACCAACAATAGCGGAAATGGATCAATAGATTGGATGAACCCGCCAGTTATCAGTTAACCAACCAGTTCTTAATCCTGGCGAACTTTAAGATAACTCATATTCCTCTGTGCATCAACATGGCAAACAGAACCCTTGAACCTACCACTGGGATACATCCATTTACCCGGACCATCGACAGATTAGACAATTTTAGGCTATTTTGCAGAAGAATCAAAACAAAATGTGGATGGGCAAAATCCTGCACCAGTTGGTCACTGGTAGGTAACTATGAAACACTGTAAAAAATGGGATCAGAACTGGTGCATTTTTTTCAATCCACAGTATGAAATGGGTTTGGAACCAGAAACAAAAATGACCAGTTTGATCCACAGATGGCCACAAACCAGTGGATTAAGCTGGTTAAGACATGGACTGTATGGTAAAATCCGTTTCTATCATCCCGTGTTCATGGTCAATCTTTGGCAGCTCACTAAACCTTGTCATATGTGATTATCCATTTTTGCAAAGAACTAAAGAATTTTCCACTAGCTGTCCAGTCTGTTGCAGATGTTGTACCCCAACAAATCACATCCCATTTCCGTAAAATCCCTATTGTTGATGGAAAATCCCGTGGAAAATCACCGTTCAATCACCATTTTTCATGGTAAATCCTGTAGAATCTCCAAGGAATCCACAAAAAATCCATTCATAGACCATTTGCCCATATTTTCCCAAAGATTTTCCGATGTTTTCCCATGTTTTTTTAAGGCGCCAACGCACCAAGTGAGTGAAATACCCGGGGCCCTGTCAGCTGAACCGTACCCAGGCTCCGGAGACATGTCTCGCCCCTTGCTGCTTTTGATCCTCAGTTTTGCAAGATGAACTGTGATTTGATCATGAACAGTTCCTCTTGATGAACAGGATTTGATTTAAAACTAGATTTGATGATTTTCCAAGATGAACCTAGTTTAAATCTGTGTTTTTTAGCTGATCAAACTTAAAACTAGGACTTAAATCTTTAGTCTCTATCGTATTTTAAATATGTCACCCCTACAGTTATGGCCATGGCTATTAGTTATAACTGGTTATAAATGGGATTATACAATCTATAAATGCGGCGACTTAAGTACTTATAACTTATAACCGGTTGCTGATTTTAACCATCTTGAATTTTATTAGTCAATGGGAGGGATGACACTTTCACTTTGCGTCTGCTGTGCCCTTTGGCACTTGGTCTCTTGCATTGCTACAAACTGCCTGTACAGGACGAGGTTCAAGTCACAAGGCCATGATAGTCGGGCTGGACTACTCCATCGTCCTCAAAAACTTGCTGTTTGAAGCAGGTGAGCTCAATGGGGAGTTCCTGGCGCAAAAGCTTGTGGTCAAATGTGTTCTCCACAAAGCGGCGCACTGCTCGACCCAGAGCTTGGTTCAGGCCTGCAGGGTATACCTTGCCTACAGCTGTACGGAACACTCCTGTGGCATCTCGCCCTTGCAGTTGTTCGTGGGCACCCTTGTGATGGTGACATCGTCCTCCATTGCCTGTGGTGAGGAGCTCGTGCCGAAAACTGTCAAGTCGCAGGAGTAAAATTGTAGTGGGTTTCTTAGCGGGCGATCCCACCACACACTGGTCAAAACTGGTCACACTGAAGCAGTTGAGGGTCTTGCATAGCCTGGCAAATCTGGAAGACCAAATGCTGGCTGGGTCATGGCGCACCGCCCACAATGGCCATTGCGGATGTTCTGCAAAACCGCACCCCCCAAAACGGGCCAATTCCAGCAAAATTTCAAAAATGAAATAGACCAGCCGCGACCCAATTCGGACCTGCATCCACTCCCTGGCGTTCAACGCTGGGAGGCCGTCAGGATGGCTGCCAGTGCGAAGTGGTCGTGGTCCGTCGGGTAGGAATCGGGCGGCAGTGAATGTTTCACAAGGTGGGCCACCACCTGCGCCAATGATTTGCCCCGCCCGGATGCGCTCGAGCCACCAGCTAGTCGCGTTGCTGGTGGCTAAATTTCCATCCTTTTTCTGCATACACATATCGACTGATATGGTCATGATATGTGTGCCGCCTTCCAGTGGTGTGTCTTCGATGACTTGGTGGAGGTCTTGAGATCGCCGGTAACCACTGAAGTAATGCACGAAGACCAGCCATTTGATGTGTAGCCGAGCGGCTTCACGTGCAAGGCCAGCATTGGCAAAGACCCCGTCACCTACATTTGGGCCATGTGGCGCATGCATAACAAAGGCTGGCATGTCCTCTTCAAAAAGATGAACTTGCGGCTTCTCCGGTGGTTCGGCAGGAGCACATCTGCCTTGCAGTTCTTGGAATGCGGCTCCAGGGGCTTGCGTTCTAGCCTCCCATTTGAGCTTGAAGGCTAAGGCATCTGGGGTATTGGGGGGCGGTAGCAGCGGCCCGTGGATCTTGAACGGCGGCAGGAAAGCTTTGGTCTTCCACCATCCTTGTGTCCTCATATCCCCTGCATATTGCTTGCCCTCATTGTCCAGGCGTTCCACCTCATCTTCCGGCGCCGGGGGAAAACAGTGCTGCAGTGTGAGGAGGCAGGCTGGGCAGTCATACAGGTGCATGAGGAGCCGTGCTCTGGCATGGTAATACTTGCCGCACGCATCACATGTGGCGTGGAGTGCGTAGTATCGTTCGATTCGTTTGTATCCATGTGCTCTGGCCGCATGGGATGCTAGTCCTCTTTTGGAGGGGAAGCAACGTTGGCATAGGTCGCATTGCCATTTGCTTTGCACCTGTTGTGAGTCAACTGGCAAGACCCCTCCATTAGATTGGAAGACTCGGCAAAATCTGTCAAGGGAAACCTGTTTTTCGGCAATGGCCGTGCAGTATTGCAGGCATGAGAATGCAGCTCTACGGACACGTCCCTTCCATGACGTGTCGAGGGCGATGATGGGTAGCCACACCTGAATGTCATCTGAGACTGGGGCAAAGGCGACGTCGTAGTGCATGCGGAACCATCTGAAAGCCTCTTGGCATGCGGAGATCCAGGAGAGGTCAGTGTAAGCGTCTGCCATGATCAGGTCCCAGAGCACCTGGGGGCAGGCGACTGTAATCCGTTTGAGGTATCGAAGGCGTGCCACTTGGAGCGCGTGCTTGGGTGGTAAGATTCCCGCCAATGCTGAAACAGCGTCTGTATCCAAGTGCAAAGGGTTCACCCCTCTTAGCTTGCTCTTTACCATGAGGCCATAAGGTTTGCGCAGAGCGTTGTGCCATTTGTCCCATTCCTTGGGTGCAACGCCAGTCCAGACATGTGCATTGTACATGAATTGGCTGAGGGCAGTGGACTGGAAAACTTTGGATTTGGTCTGCAGGGAGACATAGGGCTTGTTGTAGAAGGCTCGGGCCAGTGTTCCCCATGTTGAGCGGGCTAGGGCACTGCGTTGTTGAATTTCTTTACCATGTACATTGCCAGCTTGGATCCATGTGCCCAGGTGTTTATACGCATGCGACACTCGAAGGGCGAAGTGACCTTGGTCTGTATGCCATTTCAGCTGGGACTCATCTGCTGCAATTGACATCTTTTTGCTTTTGGAGCCTTTGCCAACAATGTGCCAGAGAACTTCAGTCTTACCTTGTTCAAAATTGATGATCAGACCCCTGCGCTTGGAGGCAACTGTCATGGCTTCGACTACTGCCTGGATCCCTGCTTCAACCTGCTGGTTGGATTTTCCATGGATTCCGAATGCACAGTCGTCAACAAATGAGATATCAAAGCATCCTGAGGATGGGAGGTCGTTGGCCGTGGTGAAATCTTCACATAGCTGCTGTCCACCATACCACTTCAGGTCAGGGTGAGCTTGGAGTTGTCCCTTGGCATCTCGCAACAAGCAAGACATGACCATGTTGAACAAAATGTCCCCAATGGGGTCTCCAGGGCGTGTGCCTCGTCGGGTACGGCATGGCTGTGGGATTCCATCAATGAAAAAAATGCGTATTGACCATCACATCCTTCAAAATGGCTAGCATGTGCTGGGTTACTCCCTGCAAGGCAAAATCATGATCCACGCTTTCGGCAATGGTCTCGGCAATGTGGTCCTGAATGCCCAACGCTGTGAGCACAGTTTGCAGTTTTGCCAGGTCGCCATCGCCAGGGAAGAGTGCTTCCCGGATCACACTGTAAAAGGCGGCCCGCACATCAAAGAAAACAATGGCGGCGGGACACTGCTTTTTGTGAGTCCAGTGCCAAAACGTCTGGAGCACATGATGTGCCATATCTGTGCCTTGTCCCTTGCGTCCGCCCAGTTGCAGTGAATGAATGGACTGGGTCCCTGCCTGTTCGAGAGGGCTTCGCAGTGTCATGTGATAGAGCTTCGCAGTGAAATCGGAGACAAAAATAGATCTGTATCCCTCGGGTTCTGAGGGATGCAGCTTCCCTTTGTGGAGTGGGAAGAGTCTTCCTCCCTTCCATGAAAGGGGCTCATGCGAGTGGGCAGCACACTTGGTCGCCAGTGCAAGAAATTGTCTGGCAAAAACCTCGCCCCCAGCTTTCAAAAGGGCTGGAGGGAGACCATTTGGCCCTGGCGCCCGACCTCTTTTCAGCTTGCGGATACCTTGATGGATGTCCCAGAGGGAGGGGAACGATCCTGGGTCTTGGATATCTAAAGCATGCCGGGAGAGGTGCTTGTCCAACGAAGCCAACTCATTAAGGTCAATGGTTTGTCCAGCCTCAATTTTTGCGAACTGTTCCATCCAGATCCATTGTCTTTCTTGAAAGGTTTTGGTGAGGGTGCCATCCTCCTTGCGCAGCATGGGGAGAGGGCGCAAGGATCCCGTGCTCTTGCGGTTTCGGCCTCCTAGGCGCAAGAGGGTGCGAAACACTGTGCGCAAGTCCCCCAGGCTGTCAGAGTTTCTGCAGATGCACCAACAGTTGATCATAATAGACACCTAGATCTTCTCTCACTGCTTTTCGGACCTGTTTTTCAATTGGCTTGAGTAGCTCTTTGAACTCAGGTGACTGCGCCATGTTCCAGTTCCGGGCACGATCAAGCATGTGACGTTTCATTGCGATGGCTTCCAGCGTAGAGGCTCGTAGCTGAGGCCTTCTTTTGGAACGCGAGGCACATCCAAAAAATTGACATCCAAGTTGATAGATCTGCTTTTCAAACCAGGCAGTATGCGCTTCAACTGAAGTGGACCATACTGGAATTGGCAAAGTGGCAAGGGCCTGTCGAAATGCAGAGGTGCGGTCAGGACACAAAAAGGCTTGTTCATCCCACATAAAGGGTTTGCCAGCCGATACTCTGTGTTTGAGAATGCCATGAACCCTAAGGCAAAGCGGCAAGTGATCATCATGGCAGAAAGTGGTGTCAAAATCGGCAATAACCTGCGAATCAACTACAATGTCAAAAACTCTTTGTGGGACTAACACGTAGTCACGTCGGTATTTGGCACCATTGGAGTGGGTCCATGTGTGGTGATGCCCAACATGAAAGTGTGCAAATGTCGATGGGACAAAGAGCTCATGTTCCGTCATGAAATTGCCAAAAAGTCTCCCTTGTGGATTGAGCTGTTCCGCTCCCGCTTCACCGGTGAAAGGAGAATAATCCTGGTTAATCGGTGCATTTGCATCAGCAAGTATCCAAAAAAGCTCTGTATTGGCATATGAGCGTATGAGGTGGGAGGTTTCCTTCCACCATGCTTCCAAATCATCAATGGGACGAGTGCCGTCCCCTGTGTTTTTGCCCAGACACGGAACATGTAAAACAACAAAGGACAATGCAAGCCCCAAGTTTTCCAATCTGACAAAAAGTCGTCGAGGATCGGCCCATTGTGTAGTGAGCTTGAAGTCACTTACAGTGAGTTTGGTGCCACAAGGTAAGGTTGCAAGTGTCATGGTATGATGGATCCAAAGCTCGCAGCCTAGGCAAACTGGGTTGGGTCCTTGATAACCTGCTGCCAAGATATGGTAGTGTTCGCTTCGGTACCTACCTTGTTTGGTTCTTGCTTCTTGAATACCGGCCACTGCAATACCTTTGGCATGGAATTGGTGATCAATGCGCAGAGTGCGCACGCCAGTTTTGCGGCCAATTTCGTTTTGGTGTTCAAAGTGATCCAGGGCAAGCACGTTGGCGGTCACGCATGCAAAGGTCAAGGTGATCCATTGATCTTCTGCCTCGTCTACCGCTTCTGGCATCGTGGGATGGTCCTCTGACGGAGCAAACTGCATGACTTCTTTCTGGATCAAGGGGGGGAAACAGCATTGAAATTGTTCAGAGGCATGTTGCAGCCAGCACCAGTGCAAATCATGCGGGGCGCTGACAAGCTCATGTAACCCTTGAGACTGCCAAATGGGTAGCTCGTCAGGGTGTTGGTTCGCAGCCCATTTGGCAACCGAGTCAGCAAGCTCGTTCCATGGGTGACCTTTGTGAGCAGGTACTTGTGAGACATGAGTCTTCTTACCTAGCCATCTGGAGAGGACACGACACAATTGGGCCAGTCGTGGTGAGGCATTGGTAATGTTCTCAAAGGTGGCAATCATCTGGCTGAGCATAAGGTCTGGTCTAATGACCGTGACA